>JGI24024J18818_10000343_pt1 | contig 17071 bp, 13 predicted proteins | sample Cruoilmetagenom2_FD_18818 | JGI IMG/M metagenome (IMG submission 18818) | reverse complement strand
TCTCAGAAGCTATATTTTACGAATTACAGTTAAAGGGCTTTATTCCTGTCATTGCTCATGCGGAGAAAAATGTAGAAATTCGACGTCATCCTAAAAAGTTGGTAGAGCTCGTAAATAAAGGTGCACTAGTACAAGTAACAGCTGGTAGTGTGACTGGGGCAAACGGCAAAGACCTGCAAAAATTCGCATTAAAATTATGTCAACATCAGTTAGTTCACTTTATTGCTTCAGATGCTCACACGATCCATAAACGCCCATTTTTAATTCAAGAAGCCTATCATGTCATCCAACATAAATTAGGAAAAGAGTTTGTTGAGTACTTGCAGCGAAATGCTATTGAGGTAATAAATGGAGTTGAATTTGAAACGTTTCCTCCCGTAATAATAGAAAAAATATAGTGGTAATTAATAGGAATGCAGTGCAAGGGGGAGTTCAGATTTGAGTTTAATGGTAAGTGTTAATTGTATTACTTATAACCATGAGCAATATATTAAAGACGCTTTAGAGAGTTTTTTAATGCAAAAAACGAATTTCAACTTTGAAATTCTTATTGGTGAAGATTGTAGTACAGATAATACGAGAAAAATAGTGGAAGACTATGCAAATCGATATCCTGATAAAATCCGAGTAATAACTTCTGATCAGAATGTTGGAGGAAGAGAAAACTCTTTAAGACTTCAAAAAAATTCCTTGGGGAAATATATTGCAATATGTGAAGGCGATGACTATTGGACAGATCCAAATAAACTACAAAAACAAGTAGATTATATGGAAAGAAACGCAAATTGTAGTCTGTGCTTCCACGCAGCAGAAATAGTAATAGCTCCCAACAAGGCCACAGGTAGGCTAATACTACCCTACAAAATAAATAGCACCAGTCCAATCGAAGATCTTATATCGGGTGGTGGAGGATTTTGTCCAACTCCATCACTATTTTTTCCTAAAAGACTAATGGATAGCCCACCCGATTTTTATTTGACTGCACCCATTGGAGATTATCCAATGCAATTGTATCTAGCTAGTCAAGGATATGCGTATTATATGAATGAAAATATGGCTGTTTATAGAAGTTGCGTAGAAGGCTCGTGGACAAATAGATTAAATGACGAAGGCAAAGTTAGAGGTAATCTAATTCGAGTTAATGAAGGTGTTATCAATTTACTAACAGGGTTCAATACATATACAAATAATAAATATTCTAATGTTGTGGATAAAGTAAAGCAGAAATTAGAATTTGAATTATTAGTTCTTAAAAGAAAAACAGATGAACAAAAAAACGAAAGATATAATGATTTTTCCCATTGGGTCAAGTTCAAGATTAGATTGAAAATGCTATTGAGATGTTATTTTCCTGGAGTTTTTTTAAAGCTAGTAAATTCATATTATATAAATTGATTAATACGATGTTTCAAATATTAATTAAGCGTTTAACTATTCTGGAAAATAAAATTATAAATAAAAAGGATGTATTAATAATGAATGAATTTATTAGAGTTGGTATAACCAGTATTGGAAGCGGTGTAGGACAAAGCATTATAAATTCATGCAATTTATCTCACTTGCCACTATACACAATTGGATTAGGTGCAAATCCAATGGCTTATGGCCAGTATGATTGTGACACTTATGATACTTTGCCTTCAATTTATTCATTGGAATATATTGATTGCTTAATTGCCAAATGTAAAAAGCATAAAATAGATGTGCTAATACCAGGCCTTGATGATGAACTTTTTAATATATCCAATAATATTGATAAATTTAAGGAAGTCGGAGTTATTCCTATTGTAGCAAGTACGCAAATGATTGAATTATGTAGAGATAAGGTGAAAATGAGTCAAGCTCTTAAACAATATACTAACTCATTTGTTAAAAGTTATGATAAAGAATCATTATTAGATGCATATCAAAATAATGAAATTTGCTTTCCTTTAATTGCAAAACCTAGAGATGGTTTTGCATCACGTGGATTATCAGTAATTCATTCTGCTGATGATTTTCGTTTAATTAATAAATTACATGTAGTTCAAGAGTTAGCAATTCCACATAAAAAGGATATTAACTATTTGACATACATGAGTTGTCTGGAAAAAGGCGTCATATCACAAGTTTCAGAAGTTTCTGTACAATTTGTTATAGGTAATGAAGGAAGAATTATTGGCAAATGTGCAACTTATAATAAATTAAACAATGGTGTTCCAATAGAAATTATTCCTTTTGATGACCCTACTATGTGGAATGACTTAGATAAAATGATTCCGTATTTCTTAAAAATAGGATTGAAAGGCCCCATTAATATACAAGGAAGAATGACTGAAAATGGTCCGAAATGGTTTGAAATGAACGCGAGATTTACAGGCATAACTGGATTGAGAGCTTTGATGGGTTTTAATGAGGTAGAAGCATTAATTAAGGATTTTTTAAATATAGAATCTAAAGCAATGAATCTTCAGTTCAATAATAAAAGATTGGGTATTAGACAAGTTACTGATCGTGTCGTTGAATTTGGTAGAAACACAGAATTAGATAAGTTGGTTAAAGACACGAATTATTACCCTTGGGGAACAGCAAGAAATACAGTTTTGATAACTGGATCCACTGGGTTTTTAGGTAAATATATTGTGGAAAAATTAACAGAAAAAAACGATATTACTTCTATTGTTTGCTTAGTAAGAAATCGGGATAAAGCCATAAATATGTTTAAGGAAAACAAGAAAGTTAAAGTGGTTACGAAAGAAGATATAGAACAAGGTCATTTTAATTTGGGTTTAGTCGATGTTCTTATACATTGTGCTTTTGCCTTAGTATCTGATGGATTTAAAGCAATTGCTGAAAGTTTAGAGTTCACAAGATGGGTACTTAATACTACATCCAATCACCAGGTGCCAAAAATAATTAATATATCGAGTCAATCAGTTTACGGTTCTTCAAATCAACCGTTATGGGACGAGAAAGTTACTACACCCATACCTGAAACTCCGTATGCAATGGCAAAATATTCGTCTGAATTAATGACCTCTACTATTAGTGAAAATAATAAACAAACATATTCTACATCTATTCGGTTATCAAGGATTATTGGATATGGTATTAGGAGTAATGAATTACCTTACAAGTTTATGCAAGCTGCTATTGAGGGGAATGAAATCGTTATCCAAAATGGAACACAAATTCTAGATCTATTAGATGTAAATGATGCAGTTGATGGAATCGTTGGGTTATTAGATATAAATCCAACTAAATGGGAAAAAGTATATAATCTTGGCTCAGGTTCACCTAAGACAATTAAAAAAATAGCTGAAGAAATCAATCTAAGCGCAAAATCATTAGGTGAAAAAGAAGCAAGAATCATTATTGAACCAGCTGAAATAAAAATTTGTTTTGCAATGAATATAGAAAGAATTAAAAGAGATACATCATGGGAACCAAAGACAAAGATGAGTGAAACCTTCAATAATTTAGCAATGCAAATTATTGATAATACTAAATTACTAGAAATTTAGTATTATAGAATTTATTTTTTATAAAGTAATTGAGGAGAAACTGTGTGCAAGATTCGAACTCGCTTAAAAGTAAAACGATGACAGGAATGTTATGGAGTTTTATTGATTTCGTTTCAAATTATGGTATCCAATTTATCATTCAAGTTATTCTTGCAAGGTTATTATTACCAGAGCATTTTGGCGTTATTGGGATGATTTTGGTATTTGTTGCAATTTCTAATTCAATAGTAGATAGTGGTTTTTCTCAAGCATTGATACGAGACCAACAAACGACTCAAGAAGATTATTCTACGGTTTTTCACTTTAATTTATTTATTGCAGTTGTTATGTATGGAGTGTTATTTTTTTCTGCTCAAGCTATTAGTGTGTTTTTTAGCGAACCGCAACTGATTGAAATAATTAGAATTTTATCCTTAGTACTTATAATAAATTCCTTAGGAATTATTCAGAAAGTGATACTAATAAAAAATGTTGATTTCAAAACAATAACGAAAGTAAGCATCATAGCTGCTACTACCTCTGGGACGATAACAATTACCTTTGCTATGTTGGGCTATGGTGTTTGGAGTCTTGTTATTAATATTATATCTATGCAATTTACCCAGACCTTGTTTCTATGGATCTTTAATAAATGGATCCCTTCAATGACATTTAAAGTTCAGTCATTTAAAAAGTTCTTTGTTTTTGGGTATAAGCTACTCCTTTCTGGACTAATAGATACTTTTTATAATAATATTTACTATCTCATTATTGGAAGATTCTACTTTGCTTCGCAACTTGGATATTATACAAACGCTGTAAAATTTAGAGATCTTGCTTCTCAGTCGATAGCTGCTTCGGTCCAACGAGTATCTTATCCAGTTCTAAGTAGCATACAAGAAGATGAAAAACGTCTGAAGTCCAGTGTTAGGAAGATTATTAAGACATCAGCTTTTATTAATTTTCCTTTAATGGTAGGTTTAGCTGCTATTGCAAATCCACTATTCAATCTGCTTCTTGGAGATAAGTGGATGCCATCGGTCTTATATTTTCAATTACTCTGTCTAGCTGGAATGTTATATCCACTTCACGCAATAAATCTAAATATTCTTCAAGTTAAAGGAAGATCAGATCTATTCTTATTGTTAGAAATTATAAAAAAAACTGCATTGTCCTTTCTCATAGCAATGTCTTTAGTATTTGAGTTAGGAATCTTAGGCTTAATTGGTGCAGCTGTTTTAAACTCATATATTTCTCTGTTTATTAATACTTATTATTCAGCAAAGGAAATTTCTTACTCTGCTAAAGAGCAATTAGTGGACATAATACCAGCTTTCATAGTGTCTATTTTAATGGGTGGAATTGTATATTACATTGGAATCATCTTACCTTTTGCTAGTCTTATTGAATTAACCATACAAATTAGCAGTGGGGTTGTAATTTATGTGACTTACAGTAAGTTAGCAAAGATACAAGAACTGAAAGAATTATATGAATTAGTAGCCCCCATCGTAAGAGTATTACATACAAAAATGAGGTCCATATTCGAATAAATTAGGCTCCTTCCATAATTTTTTTAGTTACAATTTTAAATTAATCGGAGGTATAAATATTGGAGAGTTCTTTTAAAGAACCGATTTTCATTACAAGGCCATTACTGCCACCACTAGAAAATGTAACTAGTAAAATGAGTGAGGTTTGGGATAGTAAATGGTTAACAAATAATGGTATGCAGCAACAAAGATTAGAAATTGAATTGAAGAACTATCTTAACGTAAAACACTTATCTCTTTTTACTAACGGTACTTTAGCATTATTACTAGGAATGAAGGCGTTAGATCTTAAAGGAGAAGTAATTACGACCCCTTTTACCTTTCCCGCAACAGTACAAGCTCTCGATTGGAATAACTTAACCCCAGTTTTTTGTGATATTAACCCAGATACCCTAACAATTGATGCAACAAAAATTGAATCCCTAATTACCGACAAGACAAGTGCAATTCTTGGTGTGCATGTGTTTGGTAATCCTTGTGATGTTGAAAAAATACAGAGCATCGCTGATAAATATCATTTAAAAGTTATTTATGATGGTGCACATACTTTTGGAACAAAAATAAATGATAAACCAATTAGTAGTTTTGGAGATATGACAATGTTTAGCTTCCACGCCACAAAGCTTTTCAATACCGTAGAGGGAGGCGCCTTAGCTTTTAAGGATAAAGGGTTAGCTGAAAAATTAAACCATCTTAAAAACTTTGGTCTTGCAGGTCCAGAGGAGGTTGTGTTGTCAGGATTAAATGCAAAAATGAATGAAATTCAAGCAGTGATGGGTATTGAAGTGTTGAAAATAGTAGGTAAAGAACGACAAAAGAGGCATGAAATCAAAAAAACGTATGAGAAAAACTTAGCTCACATACCTGGAATAAGAGTGTTGACCAGTTTAGAAAATGAAAACAGTAGTTATCAGTACTTTGTCATCGAAATAGATGAGAATGAGTACGGTAATTCAAGGGATTGGATTCACGAAGAACTAAAAAAATTTAATGTGTTTACAAGGAAGTACTTTTATCCATTATGTAGTGAATTTCATTGGTATCAACATCTCGATTCAGCCCAACCAGGTAACCTCATAGTAGCCCAAAAAGCTGTTCAACAAGTGTTGTCTATGCCATATTATGGGGATCTTGATGCAGAGTCAGTAAGTAAAATTTGTAGAATACTTGAAGAATTACACTCAGTAAATTTAGGAAATATCAAAAAAGATAAGGTGTTATTTGAATGAAGGGAATCATACTTGCTGGAGGTTCGGGAACTCGACTTTATCCACTTACAAAAGCTATCTCTAAGCAAATGTTGCCAATCTATGATAAACCAATGATTTATTATCCTTTATCAGTATTAATGTTAGCAGGTATAAAAGAAATCTTAATTATTTCTACACCTAGAGATATTGAAGGATTTAAAGAGCTATTTGGCGATGGTAGAAAATTAGGTATCGAAATACAATTTGCAGTCCAAGAAAACCCAAATGGTCTTGCAGAAGCATTTATTGTTGGTGAAAAATTTATTGGTCAATCCACTGTAGCATTAGTCTTAGGTGATAACATTTTTTACGGTTCTGACTTTGGTAATCGTGTACTGCAGGCTGCCGGTTTAAAAAACGGTGCTCTCATTTTTGGCTGTTATGTGAAAGATCCAAAATCGTATGGAGTTGTCGAAGTGGATGAGCAAAACAATGCCATCTCTATCGAGGAAAAACCTAAACACCCCAAATCATCTTATGCTGTTCCTGGATTGTATTTTTTCGATAATAAAGTAGTTCATATTGCAAAGAATATTAAACCGTCGGACCGAGGGGAAGTTGAAATCACCTCCGTCATCGATGAATATCTTAAAAAAGGTGAGCTGAAAGTTAAAATCATGGGTAGAGGCTTGGCATGGTTAGATACTGGAACTCATGATTCACTTTTAGAAGCTTCCAATTTTGTAGAAGCAATTCAAAAACGACAAGGCTTGTATGTATCGTGTATTGAGGAAATTGCATTTAGAAGAAATTATATTTCAATTGATCAATTGTTAGAGTTAGCCGGTCCATTAATGAAAACCGACTACGGTAAATATCTTGCGGAAGTTGCAAATTCGAATATCTAAAAAATTGTTTAGAAGAGGAGATTTCATTGAATATATTAGTAACTGGAGGAGCAGGGTTCATTGGTTCAAATTTCATCAAACATATGTTATCAAAATATGATTATAACATTATCAATCTGGATTTATTAACATACGCAGGTAATATTTGTAATGTGGAAAGTATTTCTCAAAACAAACGATATCACTTTGTTGAAGGGGATATAGGAGATCGAAACCTTTTAAATACTCTTTTTCAACGCTTCGATATTCAAGTAGTCATTAATTTTGCTGCAGAATCTCATGTAGATAGAAGTATCGAAGAACCAGAAATTTTCTTGAAAACCAATATTTTGGGTACACAAGCTCTACTTGATGCGGCGAAAAATCATTGGAAGATTAATCGGTCTGACGGGTACTGTAGGGAATTTAAAGATGGTACTAAATTTATACAAATATCCACTGATGAAGTATATGGTGCGCTTGGGCAATGTGGGTATTTTACCGAAGAGACGAAACTCTCTCCAAACAGTCCATATTCCGCCTCTAAGGCCTCTGCCGATATGATTGTGAGAGCTTATAATGAAACCTTTGGCTTACCTGTAATGATAACAAGGTGTTCGAATAATTATGGTCCATATCAATTTCAAGAGAAATTAATTCCTTTAATAATCCATCATGCATTAAAAGAACAATCAATACCTGTATACGGTAATGGTAGGCAAATAAGGGATTGGCTTCATGTTAAAGATCATTGCATAGCTATTGATGCGGTTTTACATAAAGGGAAAAATGGTGAAATATACAATATTGGTGGAAACAATGAGAAAGAAAATATTGAAATCGTTAAATTAATCCTTAATTATTTAGAGAAGAGTGAGGACTTAATTGAATTTGTAAATGATCGTTTAGGACATGACAGAAGATACGCAATTGATAATTCGAAAGTTACTAGAGAATTAGGATGGTCGCCATCGGTCACGTTTGAACATGGGGTGCAAACAACGATCAAATGGTACATGGAGAATGAGATATGGATGGATTCAATCATTTCAAGCGAGCTTACTGAATCTGAAATTAACATAGAATAGAGAAATGTTTTACAGAGATAGAGAAGACAAGCGTTGTTCTCGAAATAAGGCAGTAAGTCTTGGTTTTCATTGATATATATAAATAAATTCTGTTACGAAATTACTGTTTTGATTACGTTTGCTCTAACTATTTTAGTTCTGTATACCATTCGTTGATGAATATACTCATATATAGAATCCTTTTTTCCCTAAGTTTTATTAATGTAAATAATTCGCAATCTTCGTTAGTTCTTAAGTGTATGAAAAGGAGTTTATTAATCGCATGCAAAAGCGATGGAAAATTAATGGTGGAATATGAAACAAGGAATTGTCATGAGAGACATAATAAATGTATGTAAGAAAAGGGTAAAAGCCATTCTCCTCACACTTCTACTTTTTACAATTACGGGAAGCTTGATCGGTGTAGCAATTCCAGCGACTTATCAAGTCCAAACAGATATTCTTGTAAATTATTCTACTTATTTAAATCCTAATAATGAACTTTTAACAGAAGAAATCAATATGAATCAAAGCCTGATTGAGACTTATAAATATTTACTTCTGAGTAATCATATTCTGCATAAAGTAAATGAATTCTTAAAAGAACCTTATGACACATATGGTTGGGAAAATAATGTGAGAGTTGAATCCAGTGAAGATTCTCAAATAATTTCCATAGTTGTTCAAGATAGTTCTTCAGAGCAAGCCGCATTGGTAGCCAATGGTATGGCTACTTCTTTTCAACAGGAAGTAAGAAATATAATGAAGATGGAAAACGTAAATATTTTAAATGAGGTTTCGGCTATAGGTGATGCAGAAATGTTGAAACCACCTACTTCATTTTATTTACTTTTATCCATTAGTGTTGGAATCCTAGTTAACATTATGTACATCATTTTAAAAGAAACTTATTTTACTAAGATTGATAGTGAGGAACAAGTAAGAAAGTATCTAGACCTATCAATTCTAGGATACATTCCATTTATGAAAAAATTTAAAGGAAATAGTGAAAAAGTTGACGGTAACCAATCCCTGCAAGATTTAAGATTAGGTGAATCCATTTCAGAAAATTTTAGGACTATTCGGGCAAATTTACTTTTTCAAATGAAACAACAAAATATAAAAACAGTATTAATAACTAGCTCGTATTCAGGAGAAGGAAAATCATTTATTAGCTTAAATCTCGCGTTATTCATGTCGAAGAATACTAAAAAAACCGTATTTGTAGATGCGAATTTACGAAAAACAAAAGGAAGAACTTCATTTAATTTATCAAATGAAGTGGGAATAACAACTTATATTGCGGGAAATTCTACGCTTCAAGATATTATACAAAAAACAGAATTTGACCATTTGTCTTTTGTTGGCTCGGGTCCTTTACCAGTAAATCCTACAGAAGTGCTTTCCTCTAATAAAATGAAAAATATAATTGAGCAATTAAAGCAACAGTTTGATGTCGTAATTATTAATAGTTCATCACTTAGCTATGTAGATCCAATTATTTTAGGAACGATAAGTGATGGATGCTTATTTGTGATAAATGCCCAAAAAACGACAAAAGAACATGCAATAGAAAGCCTTAATCAACTAACAAAAGTTGATGTGAAAATGATTGGAACGATATTAAACAAAGACAAAAGGCCACAAGTAAAAACTGCTTATCAATAATAAAAAGTTTCAAATTTTGCTACTCCCAACTACAGTCATTAATGAAATAATTCATGTTTTTCTTTTAAGAAGTAAAAGGAAGTGATCGTAATCTCCAACATTTCTTCAAAATGGCTCCCTATCTATTTATGTATAACGTTGGGAATGAGTTCATTTGTTCTAATTGAACCATCGTTGTATGACCTGATGCTTCTTATACTTTTTACTGTTTGTTTTATATCCTCTCTCTATATCTTTCAAGAAGATCATGTCCTTCCATTATTGATTCTTTGTTTATTTTTACTATGCAATCTTATCTCACTTTATTTTATAAAAGAACTTGGCAATTCAGTAGAGTTTATTGGTATTACATTTTATCTGGCTGTTACTTGGATTGCTTTAGTTGGATTAATACCACATTTTAAAATACAGGATGTAGAGTTGATATTAAAAGGTTATTTAGTAGCCGCACTTCTCTCAGCCCTAATTGGAATCACTGCTTATTTTCATTTAATTCCTTATAGTGACTTGTTTTTAATGTACGGAAGAGCAAAAGCTCTTTTTAAAGATCCGAATGTTTTTGGTCCTTTTCTTGTCTTACCGGCACTGTTTGCGCTTAGCATGACAGAAAAAGAAAAAATAAAAAACATGACTAAATATTTTTATTACGGTTTATTTCTTATTTTATTTGCAGGTGTAATTTTTAGTTTTTCGCGTGCAGCATGGGGAAACATGGGCATCTCATTAGGGATTTACCTACTTTTCATAAAAAAAGAGTTAAGACAAAATCGCATTAAAACATTTTGGTTTTTGCTTATTATTGGATTACCAAGTTTAATCATTCTTATCCATTCACCGATGGTAGAAGAATTGTTCAAAGCACGGCTAAGTTTACAAGATTACGATAATGATCGTTTTAGTGTTCAGCGGGAAGCCATTTATTCAGGTTTATTGCATCCTTTTGGAAATGGGTCTGGACAGGCTGAAATACTATTTCAGTATTCTACACATAGTCTTTATGCAAGGCTCATAACTGAGAATGGATTAATAGGTCTTTTATCATTTATTACTTTTTGTTTACTTTCAGTGATCAGAACCTTTACAAGCTACACAACTTCACGAAGAGAAGGTAGTGAGTTTTTTCTTGTTATTTTTGCATCACTTATTGGATTAGCTTTTAATAGTTTTTTTGTCGATACCTTACATTGGCGGCATTTTTGGTTACTATTAGCTCTGGCTTGGTGTGCACCACTAAAAAGAGGAGATGACGGGTGAAAATTGCACAAGTGATTACTCGAATGGACACTATTGGTGGTGCTCAAGTGCACGTCCGTGATTTAGCGAATCATTTAGCAGCATTGGGTAATGAANNGTTTATTATTACAGGTGGAGGAAAGTCTACGCATCATAAATTAGATGTCCCTTGTTACATTAGTCCTTCTTTAAAAAGACAAATNAATCCACTTTACGATGTACGAGCCATCTTTGAAATTCGCAANATATTAAAAGAAACGAAGCCAGATGTAGTTGCTACTCATTCTTCAAAAGCTGGTTTGATTGGCCGAATTGCAGCATGGTCGTTGCGTATACCAACTGTTTTTACTGCGCATGGTTGGGCTTTCACGGAAGGTATAACACCACCAAAAAGAAGATTATATATAGCTGTTGAGAAAGCGATTGGAAGGATAACTGATAAGGTGATTACTGTCTCTCATTATGATCGCCTTCTTGCTGCTTCAAATGGCGTATTACCAATGAAGAAGATGAAAACAGTGCATAATGGAGTCCTCCCCCTTAGGCATATAACGCAATTGAATCGAAAAAATAACCAAGTAAATATATTAATGGTCGCCCGTTTTGATGTACCAAAAAGACAATTAAACTTAATTCGGGCCTGTGAAAAATTACGTGATATGCCTTGGCGATTATCATTCATAGGGGATGGAACAAAATTAGAAGAAGCTCGCGGATATGTAGAAAAACGTAATTTAAACGATAGAGTGTTGTTTTATGGTGGAATGAATAATATTGAAATTCCATTAATTAAATCCCAGCTTTTTGTATTGTTATCGGATTATGAAGGTTTGCCACTAAGTATATTGGAAGCGATGCAAGTTGGGTTACCCATTATTGCATCAGACGTCGGTGGAGTGAAAGAAGCCGTAATTGATTCAGATAATGGTTTCTTAATTCCAAAAGGAAAGGAACAACTCCTTCTTCAACGGCTCACCGAATTAATTACCGATGACTCATTAAGAGAATCAATGGGTCTTAGAAGCAGGGAGTTATTTAATGAGAAATTTACTTTTGACAGAATGCTTAATGAAACTAAAGAGGTATATGAAACAATAAATAAAAATCAACTAATAAAGGGGAAAACTCATTGAAAGTGCTCATTACAGGTGGAGCAGGTTTTATTGGTTCACATGTTGTGGAAGAGTGTTTAGCAAATAACTATAAAGTAGTTGTAGTGGATAATTTTAGTTCTGGGAAAATTGTTAATCTCCCAAATGATTGCAAAGTTTACCAGGTTGATATTAATGATAGTAGTTTGAAAAGGGTATTCGAAGTTGAGAGGCCAGATATGGTTATTCATTTAGCAGCCCAGGCATCTGTGATGAAATCATTAGAAGATCCTGTAGCTGATGGGGAAATAAATATTCTTGGAACTTTGAGAATATTAGAGTATGCAAGAATCCATCACGTCAAAAAAATGGTATTAGCATCTTCAGCAGCTGTCTATGGTAATCCGGAAAAATTGCCGATTGATGAAAAATCCCCATTAAACCCATTATCGTTTTATTCTCTTTCAAAATGGGCAGGTGAGAGATACGTACAGCTATATGAAAGTTTATATGATCTTTCTTGTTGTATTTTACGTTTTTCAAATGTCTACGGACCACGTCAAAATCCACTTGGTGAAGCGGGGGTTGTATCAATTTTTATCAACCAATTAATCAATCGTGAAGAAATGGCTATTTACGGTGGTCAACAGACACGTGACTTCGTGTATGTAAAAGACGTGGCGAAGGCTTGCGTTAAAGCATTGGATAGCCCCCAAAATGGTGTTTATAATATTAGCTCTTGTTCTGAGATATCAATAGACGATCTATTTTCGATGATTTCCTTATTTTCAGGAATTAGTATGGAACCACAGAAATATCCTTTGAGACAAGGTGATATTCAGCAAAGTGTATTAGGAAATGAAAAAGCAACGAAAGAACTAGGGTGGCAAACAACATATTCGCTACAACAAGGATTGAAGGAAACAATTGCTACATATCAACTGAAGATTTAATTAGGGGAGGACAAAATGAAGCTCTATCATATTCGTACATTGGAACAATTGATACCTTACCAGAAGACATGGAATCATATATTAGAAGAAAATAACAACGATAATCCTTTTATCGAATTTCAATGGGTAGAAAATTGGTGGAGGTACATTGGGGAAAAACGAAAGATTGAACTGATTGTCGTAGAAAAAAACAATCAAGTCATTGGCTTTTTTCCTTTTCATTTTACTCATAAATGGGATACGACAATGATTGAATTTATAGCCCGTGGAGAAGCGAATTATATGGACTTCATTGTCTATGATGATTTGAGGGAAGAAACGATTCGATTTGTCTTCGATAGGTTAATGGAAAAGATGCCAAAATGTATTTTCAATTTACATGGATTATTATCAAGTAGCCCTACTACGAATATGTTGAGCTTGTACTTAGCCAAAAGAAAATTAAAACCCACTGTGTTTTCAGTAGTTTCTCCTTACATTAATATGGAATCTATAAATTTAGAAGAGTATATGAAAAAAAGAAGAAGACTTCATGGACTGGATCGAAGAGAAAAAAGACTTCGCTATTTAGGAGAAGTGAAAGTTGCGGAAAGTATTCCAAATGAAATCGAACAAATCTTCTCTATGCATGATCGTCATTGGAAATCTAAGTTTGATACAAGTAATTTTACAAGTGAAGAGCATAAAAATTTTTATCGTTCTTTAGTTAATATTTCAGAGGAAGCCCCCATGCAAGCAAGAGTAGAAAGCTTATATTTAGATAATGAAATAATTGCTTTTTCATACGTTTTAATGTGCAGAGGTAGACACATTGGATATGTAATAGGACATGATGACGATTATGGACTTTATGGTCCAGGAACGATACTAGATAAAGAACAAATTGCTAATAGTCCAAAGAAATCGATTAAGAAATTCGATTTTAGCATTGGCTATGAACCTTATAAATTCGAATGGACTACGGCAGTTGATTATACAAATAATTTCATTTTTTCCTCTGATAGGTGGCAAACGCAGATGCTATTTCTTATGATAAAAGGAAAAGGACATATAAAAGAAACGCTTAAAAAAAATTATAGAATTGTTTTGTTTAAACGAGAATTTGTTGGAAGGAAATATTTTTTTATTAAAAGCGCTAACTTTACCGATTGGGTCAAAGCCTTCGTGAAATTAACAGGAAATATTTATTCAAGTAAATCAGTAGATATCTACAAACAAAGCCAAGGAAATGAAAATTCAGCTGAATTCGAAATGTTAGCTTATCCAAACGCAAAAAAGAGACATCATGATCTATATCGATTAAATAAACGATTTTACAATGGGTTTATACCCTATAGTGATTCGAAATTTTCGATGTTTTGGATTCACCCAAAATTAATTCGAGTTGACGAAGTCGAATATTTACAACCTTTGTCTAAACAAGGTGTCTTTATAGGGGAGTGGCAGTTTCATAACCTTACAAAGATTTGTTCATTCCTGCGTAAAGAACAAAATATTAAGGACATATTTCTTTATACAACGAAAAAAGATGAAATCGTAAACAAACACTTACAGCAGTTAGGGTTTATACACGTTAACAGGATTAAAAAAACACGGATGTTTGCCAAATCTAATACACGTATTTCAACCATCAGCACATTTGAGGAGTGACCTTTATTATTACCCTATTACGAAAAAGTTGGAATGTGAAAATGGCACAAATCTATTATGCTGAGAACACAGAAAGTAAACCAGAATCATCGATAATCAGTTATACAAATGCTCTTCGTCCACTTCCAGCTTTACTAGAACAAGAAACCTACCAAATCGATTTGACCTTATCGGAAGAGGAACTATTTCGAAACTTGAAAAGATCAAACCGCAGTCAAATAAAGCAAGCTTCTACCAAATCATTCACACATTGCGTCGAAGAACATCCATCCAATGAAGAATTACTAAACTTCCAACGATATTATAATCATTTTGCTAAAGATAAAAATACACACCAATGTAATTCATTTCACTTGAAAACTTTGCAATTACTGCGTGACCAAAATGCTCTAATTGTAACTAAAATTTTAGACAATCAAAATGAAATATTTGGTTATAGAGTATATTTAACTGATTCGATTCGATCCCTAAATTTTTACGCCGTTTCTCATTTTCGCGAAAATGATTTACCTGAAATAAAACGTCTCTATAGTTTGGCAAGCCGGTATTTAATTTGGAATAATTTTATGTGGTTTAAACAAAATGGTTATGCTATTTATGATTTTGGTAGCTTAACGAATGATGAAAACATCCGCCAATTTAAAATGGGCTTTGGAGGAGAAGTTGTGAGAGTATATTCTGGCTATGTACCAAAAAATAGGATGGGAAAATTCGTTTTGTGTATTCGAAATCTTAAGATGAATTCTCCTTATAAAAACCGATGACACAATCAGGAACCTTGCTTGTGTCACTTGATTTCGAATTGAACTGGGGCGTACATGATGTGTTTTCTCTTGAACAGTATGGAAATCGACTGCTAGGTGCAAGAAAGGCTATCCCTCGAATTTTAGATTTATTTACCTACTATGATGTACATGCAACGTGGGGAATTGTTGGTTTATTATGTTTTGACAACAAAGCTACGTTGCTAGAAAACTTGCCTGACTTAAAACCATCTTATAATGACCCGACGTTTTCACCATACAAAAAAATGGATAAGGTAGGAGAAAATGAAGAGGTAGATCCGTACCACTTTGGTTCTTCGTTAGTCCAAAAAATAATGAATACAGCTAATCAAGAAATCGGCACACATACATTTTCACATTATTATTGTTTAGAAGATGGTCAATCATCAGAAGAATTCGAGGCAGATTTGATGGCAGCAAAATACGTCTTTCATCAAAAAGGGATTAACGTGTATTCCTTTATTTTCCCTCGTAATCAAACGCAAAAGAGCTATTTAGAAATTTGTAAAAAGCACGGGGTAACGAGCTTTCGTGGAAATGAAACAAGTTGGATATATGAGGCAAGCAACCTTGGAAAACAACATCCTGTGAAAAGAGCTGCTAGATTAGTTGATCATTATGTGAACCTAACAGGGCATCATACTTATCGATTAGATAAAATCGATAATGAACCAATTGCTAACCTTCCTTCCAGTCGTTTTCTTCGTCCGTATAGTAAAAAACTTAAGATGTTGGAACGTTGCCGATTAAAACGAATAAAAGATAGTCTTACGTATGCAGCTAAAAAAGGTGAGGTTTATCATCTTTGGTGGCATCCCCATAATTTCGGAGAAAACATTGATGAAAACATCGAATTTTTAAGGGAGTTACTCGATCACGTAGAGGTACTAAAAAAAAGCTATGCTTTTCAAAGTTTGACCATGATGGAAGCGGCTGAAAGAATTCTTCTAGAGAATCCCTAACCTGCCTACTACTACAACGTAGTAGTTTTTTTTCTTTTTTAACGACACTTATGTTTATGTGCATTTGCGCTAGCCCACGTTCATCTTAGAAAACAAGAATGAAAAATATATACTTGTGCGTCTCATACTTATCTCTCTTGAGGTGAGCAAGGCACAAAAGAAAAGTCGTTCACCAATCCTATGAAACTTTCTCTCTTCTACTATCCGAGATGAATTGAAGAGAAAGTTGTAATCGAATTGAAAGAATAACTAAAGAGTGAATGAGGCTGACTTAGAGAAGTGTTTAGCACTTTTTTAAGTCAGCCTCATGATTTTATAATTTGTTAACCCACTCTGCTTGCGTCATCGAAAAAACAAAAGCATCGTGATTTTTGCCACCTTGATATAAATAATTTCTTAGAAGTCCTTCTTTTTCAAACCCTAAGTTTAATAACAGCTTCCACGAAGCCTTATTATCAGGAAACGTAAATGCACCAACTCGTGAAAGTTCGAGTGTGTCAAAGCAGTGGAACAAAACTTTCTCCAGGGCCTCTGTTACATAGCCATTTCC
>JGI24024J18818_10000342_pt1 | contig 17078 bp, 11 predicted proteins | sample Cruoilmetagenom2_FD_18818 | JGI IMG/M metagenome (IMG submission 18818) | reverse complement strand
TTGTCATTCTCTTAGAATGGCTATTTTTCTGCCTGGGAACAAGACTGAGAGAGTAGGGGAATTAGTTCGACCAGAATTGTTAGAGGTGCCCTTAATTGATCGCATAAGCCTGGATGAAGCTGGCGATGCTGAAGCCAGTGTTTGATATCAGTAGACACAACTGCTTATGTTTTCGCCCATAAATGCGAAGTACCTGGCGGTACACCAACACAAAAAAATGCTACCTACAATGGTAAACGTTGCATTTATTCATCACCAGACTTAAAGTCTGGCGATGTACTATTTTATATAATGACCACCCTGTTGCTCGACTCTCAGTCTGTATGAAGAGAAACTAGGGGAATGAGTTGATCAGAGCTTGCTTAAGGAGAGATGAATGAAAACCATCAATAAGAAGATAGCATTAACAGCTCTGGTACCCTGATGGAATTAGCAAAAGGGAGGGAATTGTTCTCCCTTTATTTATTTAATTTTCATAGAGCTTGATTCAATGCCCCAGGAAATCCTGATTAATGTTACCCCGCAGGAAACCCGCGTTGCGGTGGTTGAGAACGGACTGCTGCAGGAGTTGCAGATTGAGCGCAGCACTGCGCGCGGTATAGTTAGCAACATCTATGTCGGTAAAGTGGTGCGTATACTACCGGGTATGCAGGCGGCATTTATTGACATAGGACTAGAACGAACTGCTTTCCTGCATTCTTCCGACATAGACCCCAATACTATGAACGGGACGTCAAACAGGGTCAAAGAAGATGACTGTATCTCCCGTAAGTTGCATGATGGCCAGAAGCTGGTCGTGCAGGTGATTAAGGATCCTATCGGTAGCAAGGGTGCGCGGCTGACAACGCGACTTGCCATTCCTGCCAGAAATCTGGTCTTTCTGCCGTTCTCATCCCATATTGGTATTTCACAGAGAATTGAAGGGGACAGCGAACGAAAACGACTGAAAGGCATAGTACAAAGTCATGTTGAGGGCGAGACTGGCGGATTTATCATTCGTACTATTGCTGAGACAGCAGCAGAGGATGAGATACGTTCAGATATCAAGATTTTGCAAAAAATCTGGCAACAGCTGCAGTTGAAGCTTAAAGGCTCCGAAGCCGGAGATGTCATCTATCGGGATTTACCGCTGGCAGTTCGCACGGTGCGAGACATGGTGCGGAATAATGTTGAAAGACTGCGCATCGATTCACGTGAGACATGGCAGTTAGCCAGTGAACTGGCAGCAGAATATTTACCGGAGCTGGCTGAAAGAGTGGAGTACTATCCTGGCGAACGGCCGATTTTTGATCTTTATTCAATTGAAGATGAGATACAGAAGGCACTAAGCCGTGTTGTACCGCTTAAATCCGGTGGCCATATTGTTATCGACCAGACAGAAGCAATGATCACTATCGATGTCAATACTGGTGCTTATGTCGGTCATCGCAATCAGGAAGAGACGCTGTTCAAAACCAATCTTGAAGCAGCACAGGCCATCGCCAGGCAGTTGCGCCTGCGCAATATTGGCGGAATTATCATCATCGACTTTATCGATATGGTTGAAATCGAACATCAACGACAGGTGTTGCGCGCGCTTAAACGCGGATTGTCGAAAGACCCGGCAAAAAACTATATTACCGAAATGACCTCGCTGGGTTTGCTGGAAGTCACGCGTAAGCGAACACGTGAAAGTCTTGAGCACATTCTGTGTGAAGTCTGCCCGGTTTGTCATGGTAAGGCGGTAGTGAAAACTGCTCAGACCATCTGCTACGACATTTTCCGTGAAATCATGCGTGACTCAAGAGAGTATGAAGATGTCAGCTACCGTATTCTTGCCTCGGAAAAGGTGATAGATATGTTGTTGAATGAAGAGCAGATGAGTCTGGCAAATCTACAGGAATTCATCAATGCGAAGATAGAGTTACAGGTCGAAACACTTTATATGCCAGATGAGTATGATGTTGTTATGGCTTGACTGGGAGTTTTTATTTTTAATTTGAATTCTTAAATTGAGATGGGTTTTGGCACTTCCTGTGTTCGACAACACAAAGTGGGATGGCAGGTCAAAGACGAAGGATCAATGACCAATGAAAAAAAATTAAGATTAAAACCTGGGAAGTGGTGTAAATGATGTTTTTTCATCTTTTACTTTACTGCTTTTCTTAACCCTCGCGGCGAAAGTCTTTTCCTGAAAACTGAAAACATTACTCGTTACACCACACCTACGAGTTTCACATCCTGTNAGTGTTTCTTTCCTGCACGCAGTTGATTTAATCTTTTATTGATGCGTTTCTCGTTATTGCTACAAATGTCTGTCAGCGCATCCTCTATCTCCGTTGCCATATAGATGGCAATTTCTATATTACCAGCAAAGCTGTCAAGTACTGGTTCGATGACTGTTTCCATTGTTTTTCTCTATCCATTTGTTTTCTGTTGTTGTCGAAAGCTGCTTATTTCATATGATACTGACTTACATAAAAATTTAGATGACGAACGAGAAGAGTAAAGAATGCCCTGACAAATGTACCTTTTAGGCAGACAAGTGGTATATATAGGGTTGCCCTGGACTTTCAGCATGATGAAAGATGTTTACAGCAGTGGTCATGCAGTGCTGCTGCCGGGCACAGAAAGGAAACAGGATAATAATCATGTTTGAGAATATAATAAAATTACACACCACAAGTTTTTTTGTATGAACTAATGCGTAGCAAACAGGAAACCAATTTACTGGCTGGCCTATGGTCATGGCTCAGTATTACCTGTATGCACTGTGCGCGTATCGCCTGGTATTTTGGTGTTATGCTGTTCGTTGTTGCCGCAGCGGCGATTACCATTTTTCGCTTCTGGTTACCTGCATTGGTGGACCGCAAGGCCGAGGTTGAAACCTACCTGACTAATCAGATAGGGCAGTCTGTGGTAATTGGAGAGATGGCGGCGGACTGGCAGGGGCTGTATCCATCTTTACATGCGCGAAAGCTGGCTCTGAAGGACGCTGACGGTAAAGAAGATGTCCATCTAAGTCTGGATGAACTGAGACTTGACCTGGATATAATTCCTTTACTCCAGGGGAAGTTCGTATTCAAGCAGATCACCCTGAAAAATCCAGTTGTTCACGTTAGCCGTACTGCGGAGGGCGAATTTTACATTGGTAAGATCAAGGCTCCACCACCAAAGGAAGGCCGGCTGGCATTATTGTTCAACCAGCATAAGGTCAATATTAGTGATGGGCATTTTATCTGGCACGACCATTTTCTTAAGGAAAAAGAATTTACTGTTACCGACATTAATCTTTCGATGGAAAATATTGGCAAACGGCATGTTCTCAGGGGGGAGCTAGGATTACCTAAAAATGTCGCGCAAGCGATGTCGTTAAATTTTGATCTTAAAGGCAATGTGCTGGATATAAGCACATGGAAAGGACAGTTCAACACCAAACTCAGCGAAGTTGAACTCTCTGCTTTGCCGGGGATATTAAATGAGAAAAGGCTGATTCCGGAACTCTCAGGAAGAGTGTCACTGGATATTTCAACAGCATGGTACAAAGGACAGCTTGAAGCTGCTACGGGTCAGTTAAGAGGGCATAATTTCCTGTTTCCTCTGGGCAACTATGGCACACCATTTACCGTGCGGAGTGTTGAAGCTGAAATCAATCTTGAGCATAAAGGCGAATCATGGCTGCTGACGCTTGATAACCCATTTATTGCTATTGCCGACAAGCCCTGGCCGGCAGGCCGTATAAAAGCTTCCTATGGCATCGATGAATCTTCTGTTCATATTAGTAAGCTGAAGCTCGCCGATCTGCGTCCTGTGCTGGATGCATTAACAAGCGAGAACAAGATCGTACAGCTGGTCAAATCTCTCTATCCCTCTGGTAATGCAAGTGATACCAGCCTGACCTTGTTTGGGCCCATCAAAAAACCCCATGATTTCCTCTACAAGATGTCGGCCAGTGATGCGACCGTCAATGCTTATAGCCTGTACCCTGCGGCAACAGGTTTAAGCGCAAATATAAGTGTCACGAGAACAGGTGGCAGTGTTATAGCCGAAGGCAAAAACTCACGAATTGTTCTCGACAGGGTTTATGAACGCGCACTCAGAATAGATCTTATACAGGCAAATGTGACCTGGAATAAGAGGGATGAAAACTGGCAGGTAGATGGCAATCGATTATGGTTGAAGAACAGGGATGCCGAAGCCGAGGCAAACTTTGTTGCTACCATCCCGTTTGATAACACTCTACCGCCCTTGCTGAAACTAAACGTTGACCTTATCAATGGCGACCTGTCTCATGCAGATAAATATTATCCTGTGCGCCTGATGAAACCAGGCATAAGGAAATGGTTTGAGGACACGGATTTTCGTGGCCGCCTTAATCAGGCGAAGCTGGACTATGAGGGAACGGCCAAAGGGTTTCCTGTTGCCGGTGCAAAGAGTTTCAAGGTAGTGGCTAACATTGAAGCGGGTAGCATGTTGTTTGCTACGGACTGGCCACGACTGACAGGTATTGATGCAGATTTGCTGATCAGCGAGAACGACCTGTGGGTTAAAGGGACAGCGCGTGATCTACATGGCCAGAGGGTAAAGGACAGTACCGTTCATATATCAAATCTTGCTGTAACCGGTAAACAGGTTGTTGATGTAAGAACGGGACTGCATGGTGACCTGGGTAAAGTCGTTGATTTTCTGCAAACAGGCCCATTGTTTCGAAACACTGCCTTTCAGGAAATAAAACTTGGCGGCAAAGGCGAGGGTGAAATAGAACTTGATGTGTCCATTCCTCTGGCAGATGCTAGCGGCACACGTGTTAAAGGTAGATACAAGACTGCTGTTGCCTCTTTGCAGCTACCCGATGATTCCTGGATAACAAAGCTTAAAGGTATGCTTGATTTCACTGAGCGTTCACTTTCATCAGGTGGATTTCAGGGAATGATGCTGGGAGGCCCCCTGACTTTTAGTGTGAAAACACTTAAGGAAGGTCAGCCGCCTGTGGTTGAGGCCGAGGCAACGGGTGAGGCACATGCCAGCCAAATGGAGCCAATACTGGGTGACTGGATAGTCAAGGAGCTCAGTGGTAAGACTGCCTGGCAGGGGAAAATGAAGTTTGATCCAGACGTAGTTAGTCTGAATGTAAATTCTGATCTCACAGGGTTTGCTTCGTCTTTCCCTTATCCGCTGGCAAAAGAAAGCAGCGAAAGACTGCCACTGAAACTGGATGTCAGTTTTTTACCGGATAACAGGACAAGGCTAGCTTTTTTTATGCCTGCCTTCGTCAATGGAAAATTATTTTTTTCTGCGGTGAATGATGAAATGGCTTTAACAGGTGGATGTCTGCTGATTGGCAAGAACAAGGCAGCTTGTGATGATAAAGAGGGTCTTTCAGTAGCCGTCGAGCAGGCATTTCTGGATCTTGACCCATGGGACAACTATATAAAAAGACAGGAAGGTGATGACGGTTTACCAGAAGTATTGACACGGATGGCCGCAAACATAGGTGCGGCATTTTATGCCGGGGTGGATATGGCTGACATAGCTACCAGCTTAGACCGTGAAAAGGGAGGCAGCTGGCAGGGAACAATCAGTGGTGAACGGATAAAAGGCGACATTGGATTTAACTGGGAGCGATCTTCACACTGGGTGAAAATGCAGCTTGCGTATTTGATCTGGAATGAAGCAGAAAAAGAAACAGTGCCTGCCGAAACTGCACAGGATCCCCAAAAGTTCCCCACCCTGAACGTTAGCATCGATGACCTGGTATTCCATAAGATGAAACTGGGTCGTCTAAGTATGCAGGGGGAGCCAACAGTAAATGATTGGGAACTTCAATTACTGAAGCTTGATAGACCGGACATGAAGGTTGTAGCCAATGGACACTGGCGAGGGCTGGGTGATGATCATTCATCAACTTTTGATGTGGACTTCACCAGTTCTGATATGCGGGCAACCCTGACAGCACTGGACTATGATATAGATCTAGAAAGTGAACTGTTTCGTACAACGGGGTCTGTTTCGTGGAAAGCAGCACCTTATGATTATCACCTGGGGATCCTTGATGGCATACTTGAAATCCATTCAGATAAGGGACGTTTATCGAGTGTGGAGGTCGGGGCAGGGAGATTGCTGGGAGTGCTCAATATAGAAAGCCTGCGTCGTCGCCTGTTACTTGATTTCAGTGATCTGTCGAAAGAGGGATTTGCATTTGATGAAATAGAGGCAGACGTGACAATCAAGCAGGGGGTTGCCCAGATATCGAAACTCCTCATACCCGGCCCCTCGGCTACCATTCGACTCCAGGGTCAGCTGGACCTGGTAGAAGAAAGTGTCGATATGAAAATGTCTATTTCTCCTGCTGTAGGCGGCAACCTGGCAATAGCTGGATTTGTGCTTGGAGGTCCAGCTGGTGGCTTTGTGACCCTGCTGGCATCCAAGGCAATCAAAGAGCAGATGGATAAAGTTGCCAATTACCAGTACACAATTCGTGGTTCATGGGAAGATCCGGTGGTTGATAAGATACAATCAGACAGGGAAAATGAAGAAGCTGGCTCTGTTGAGGGCCAGGTTGAGTAAAATAAAAAGCAGAAGGGAAATATCTATGACACAAGTTGCTGCAATACAAATGACATCCGGGCCGGACGTAGCCGCCAACCTCTTTGAGGCGGGGAGGCTGATAACACAGGCCGCTGATTCCGGTGCGAAGCTGATAGTCCTGCCGGAAAACTTTTGCCTGATGCCGATGAAAGATTCTGACCGTCTTGCTGAAGCGGAGCAGGCCGGTGATGGACATATCCAGAATTTTCTTGCTGAAGCTGCACGCCGGCATAAAATCTGGCTGGTCGGCGGCACCGTCCCATTGGCATCAGAGTCCTCTGATAAATGTCGCAGCGCCTGTCTGGTCTTCAATGACCAGGGGGAGCGGGTTGCACGCTATGACAAGATACATTTGTTTGATGTAGAGCTGAATAACGCTGAGGCCTATACAGAGTCTGCTACCATAGAAGCAGGCAGTGATGCAGTCGTCATCGACACACCTTTTGGCCGACTTGGTCTGGCTATCTGCTATGACCTGCGCTTTCCTGAATTATTTCGCCAGCTGTCGCAGCAGGGTGCCCAGATACTGGCTGTACCATCGTCATTTACTGCGATAACCGGCAGCGTGCATTGGGAAGTACTGGTACGGGCACGAGCAATCGAGAATCAGGCCTATATGCTGGCAGCTGCACAGGGCGGCTTTCATGCAAACGGCAGAGAAACCTATGGTGATTCAATGATTGTAGACCCCTGGGGCAGGGTGGCCAACCGTCTTTCCCGCGGGCCGGGTGTCGTGCTGTCTGAAATTGACCTCGATCTGTTGGGTGATATTCGAAAAAACCTGCCGTCCCTTGAGCATCGACGTCTTAAGTGTTGATGAAAGGAAAGTATTTGGTATTACGTATTAAGTTTTACGTGAAATCAACGTCTTTGACCCCATTATTAACAAGAGTCTCGTCATTGCGAGCGAAGCGCGGCAATCTCTTTATTTAGAATTACACATTCAGAGATTGTCTGCACACTAAGTTCCTCGCAATGTTGAATAAATCAAAGCAACCCTTTTGCCCGTCATTACTACTGTAGACAGGTCAAACAAAGGAAGTACATATGTCAGAAATAATGGAGCTGGCGCGCCAGCGTTTGCTGGAGCCCACTGCACTCGGTAATCAGGACCTGGACAGGCTAATGTCCCAGTTGCTGAGTAATCAGGTGGACTATGCCGATATCTATTTTGAATACAGCCGCCACGAAAGCTGGAACCTGGAAGAAGGTAAGGTAAAGTCTGGCAGTCATAATATTGATCAGGGTGTTGGAATTCGTGCCATTAGTGGTGAGAAGACCGGCTTTGCTTATTCCGATGAACTGGCACTGCCGGCACTGGAGCAGGCGGCAAACACGGCAAAGGCAATAGCATCAGGCGGTGAAAACAAACAGGTTGCTGTGAGCTGGAAAGGTGAATCAAACCGTGCGCTGTATGCAGCTATCGACCCTATTACAACACTGCAGGATCAGGCCAAGGTTGACCTGCTCGAAAGGGTCGAGGCCGAAGCCCGCAAACAGGATGCACGAGTTTCTCAGGTGATGGCCAGTTTGTCCTCAGTGCAGGATATTGTTCTTATTGTGGCCAGTGACGGTACGCTGGCCGCTGACATTCGTCCGATGGTGAGGCTTAACGTTACCGTTATTGTGGATGACAAGGGTAGTCGTGAACAAGGGGCGGCAGGCGGTGGTGGCCGCTTTGGCCTGACTGTTTTTACCGATTCAGACAGAGCGCTGCAATATGCCAGGGATGCCGTGCAGCAGGCATTGATTAAACTGGAAGCCAAGGCACCACCTGCCGGCATGATGCCGGTTGTACTCGGCCATGGCTGGCCGGGGATTTTGCTGCATGAAGCGATAGGGCATGGTCTGGAGGGAGATTTCAACCGCAAGGGAACGTCTGCATTTTCCGGGCGTGTCGGTGAGAAGGTGGCCTCTGAACTATGTACGGTGGTTGACGATGCCACGCTGCCGGAAAGGCGCGGCTCACTTAGCATTGATGATGAAGGGACAGCCGGACAGAATACGGTGCTGATTAAAAACGGTATTCTTAAAGGTTATATGCAGGACAAGATGAATGCGCGCCTGATGGGGGTAGCCGCGACCGGAAATGGCAGGCGCGAATCCTATTCCTGCCTGCCAATGCCGCGCATGACCAACACCTATATGCTGGCAGGCAAATCAGACCCTGAAGAAATCATTGCCTCGGTGGACAGGGGCTTATACGCCGTCAATTTTGGCGGCGGGCAGGTAGATATCACCTCCGGCAAGTTTGTCTTCAGCAGTTCCGAAGCCTATATGATAGAAAACGGCAAAATCACCTATCCGGTCAAGGGTGCAACACTTATAGGCAGCGGTCCGGAAGTGTTGACTCAGGTATCGATGGTCGGCAACGATCTCGAGCTGGATCACGGTGTCGGTATCTGCGGCAAGGAAGGGCAAAGTGTTCCAGTCGGTGTTGGCCAGCCGACACTGAAGATTGACCAGCTGACAGTTGGAGGTACTGAGGTATGAGTACCGCAAAACACCTGCAACAGAACCTGCAGTCCGACATTAAAGACATCGCAATGCCCTTGCAGGATGTGGTCGAGCAGGCACTGGATGACGCTACTCGTTCTGGTGCCAGCAGTGCCGAGGTCGATGCGAGTCTGTCACAGGGCTCCTCGCTGACTGTGCGCCTGGGAGAAATTGAAACCATTGAACATAATCGTGACAAATCACTGTCATTAACCGTCTTCTTCGGTAATAAAAGTGGCTCGGCCAGTACTTCGGATATGTCTGCCGATGGTATTCGAAATACCGTCGATGCGGCATGCAGTATCGCTAAATTAACCGCTGAAGATGAATGTGGTGGCCTGGCAGATGCAGATCAGATGGCGACAGAATTTCCTGACCTCGATCTCTGGTATCCCTGGAATCCGGATGCGGAAACGGCGCGTGACCTTGCTCTGCAGTGTGAAGCAGTCGCCCGTCAGACAGACGATGCCATCAGTAATTCAGAAGGTGCTACCGTAAACAGTCATGAAGGGGTAGGGATTTATGCCAATACTCATGGCTTTAATGGTATTCGCTACGGCAGCAGACATTCTCTAAGTTGCTCGGTCATTGCCAGTGACGGCGAGGCGATGGAACGTGACTACTGGTACAGCGTGGCACGCGACCGCAGTGAAATGCAGTCTGCGGAGGAAGTCGGCAGAATCGCAGGCCAACGCACACTGGATCGCCTGGGTTCCCGAAAAATTGCTACCTGCCAGACCCCGGTCATCTACGAGGCACAGGCGGCGGGCAGCTTATTATCTCATCTGATATCAGCCATCAGCGGCGGTGCCCTGTATCGAAAATCCTCCTTTCTGCTGGATCACAAGGGTAAAAAGATTTTTCCTGAGCATATTAACATCACGGAAAACCCGCATATTCCTAAAGCGCTGGGTTCAGCCGCCTTTGACAATGAAGGGGTAGCGACAAAACAAAGATCAATCATCAAAGACGGTGTGCTGATGGATTATGTTCTCGGCAGCTATTCCGCCCGTAAACTGGGTCTGCAGACAACAGGAAATGCCGGGGGTGTTCATAACCTGATGATAGAACACGGTGAGCAAGACCTGCCGGCGCTGATGAAACAGATGGGCACCGGGCTATTAGTGACCGAGTTGATAGGTAGCGGTATCGATAATGTCACCGGCGATTATTCCCGTGGTGCTGCCGGGTTCTGGGTGGAGAATGGCGAGGTCCAGTATCCGGTCAGTGAGATTACCGTGGCCGGCAACCTGATGGATATGTTTCAGAACTTTGTCGGAGTTGGCAATGATCTGGATAAACGCGGCAATATCATCACAGGTTCGATTTTGCTCGAACAGATGACGGTTGCTGGGGAGTAGTTTTGTGCTGGCGCACGACTGGGTTTTTGCCCTTCATGGGTGAGTGACTTTTTTTGAAAGCCGTCCATGGCCTTCACTCTTCGGGCCAGCCTGTGGCTGTTCAAATCTGCAAGAAAGGATGCCACACCAGCTCAGGCAACACATCCCGAAATCTCCGGCATTGAACCAGGAACATCTTGCCATTCATGCCGCCGACAGTTAAAAATCGCCACGGAGGGCTTAATGTTGTTGGACGGAGGCAAGCGCAAACATAGGTGTATACTACTCATAAAATTCCGACTCCAGCCTGCTAGACAGCTCCACCTATATCTGGCCAATTAAGATGTCATCTTCCAGCGAAGGACAAATATCCTGCTGCTGCAGATAGGCTATCACCTCATCTGCAAGCACATCAGGCGTTTTTTCGGCTGCCGAGAGTACCAGTTCCGGTGACAGGGGGGCTTCGTAAGGATCGTCGATACCTGTGAAGCCCTTGATCTCTCCTGCCCGTGCTTTCTTGTACAAACCCTTGGGGTCCCTCGATTCACACACTTCTATTGGTGTATCGACGAACACCTCTATAAACTCGCCTGAGTGGAGGTTATTCCTCACTCTGTCACGATCAATACGGTAGGGGCTTATGAAGGCTGTCAGTGCGATGATGCCAACCTGGGAGAAGAGTTGGGCAACTGTACCAATGCGCCGGATATTCTCTTCCCGGTCTATGGCGGAAAACCCAAGACCAAAACGCTGTGCAAACTCCTCGCCATATGTGTCCAGGAGCATGGATGGTCCGGCATTGAGTGAGTGACGGACATTGTCCCCATCCAAGACCGCACTGTGCATGCCCCACTGATGAAGCTTATGATCGAGGGCGTTTGCGATGGTGCTTTTCCCCGAACCACTCAACCCTGTAAACCAGATTACACAGCCCTTATGACCGTTCAGGGACTCCTTGTTACTGCGGGCCACCTGACTTTTATGCCAGGTGACATTGGTATCAATAATCATTATTTTTTCTCCCTCAATATAAATGTAGTTTATGTTTTGTGTGGTTATGAGCAATTTCCATGCCAACCAATAATTTCAATGACTTACAGTCACTTAATTTAAAAAGTGTTAAATTACCTGACAGGTTTAATATTGCTAATTAAGCCTATCCATTACTGTTCAATCAGTAAGATATGATCGAGTTCATTTTTACAGGCCATTCATGGCCTGCACCCTTCAGGCCAGTCTTCGCCTGTTCAAATCCGCCGGGGGCACAAGCCCCGCCGTGCGCCAGCACACAAGCAGAAGCCTGATGCGTCAGCACCCATTTACGTATATAATCAGCCTCTTATTCTTGAAAAACGTAGAAAAGACGCCATATCTCCCACAATAATACCCGGCGGCAGACGTGCCGATCAGAACAGGACAGACACATGCCAATTTATGAATACAAATGTGAGGAATGTGGCCATCAGCTGGAGGCTATCCAGAAGTTTTCCGATGACCCGCTGACCGAGTGCCCGAAGTGTAAAAAGCAGGCCTTAAAAAAGATGCTTTCCGCTTCTGCTTTTCATCTTAAAGGAACCGGCTGGTACGAAACTGATTTCAAGAACTCAGGCAGTAAGCCAGAGAAAAAGGCAGCTGCCTGCAGCACATGCCCGAGTGGAGATTCGTCAAAATAGGCGTTTACAGAAAATATATCAAAACATTAAACCGCTGAGTCTTAGGAGTCAGCGGTTTTGTTATTCCATCAGCAGATAAACGATTTAATCAGATAATACCGAAGGCAATATTGAAATGATGCGTACACACAATTGTGGCGAAGTCACAGAAAAACATATTGATGGCACCGTAGAGCTATGCGGCTGGGTCAATCGTAGGCGTGATCATGGTGGCGTCATATTTATTGATCTTCGCGATCGTACCGGTATTGTTCAGGTGGTGCTTGACCCTGATGAAGAGGCGGCCTTTGAACTGGCCGAGCATGTACGGAATGAGTATGTGCTGCGTGTCAAAGGCCGGGTTCGTCACCGTCCGGAAGGCACTGTTAATCTGAATATTCCTACAGGCAAGGTCGAGGTTTATACCACTGAGCTGGAACTATTGAATAGTTCCGAGCCTTTGCCTTTCCAGCTAGATGATGACGACACAACCGAATCTGTGCGGCTGCGCCACCGCTTTCTTGATCTTCGTCGCGAGCCCATGCAGAAAAACCTGCGTTTGCGCCACGAGATTGTCCGTTCCTTACGTAACTATCTCGAAAACAGGGATTTCAGCGAGATTGAAACACCAATACTGACCCGTTCAACACCTGAAGGTGCCAGGGATTATCTGGTACCCAGTCGTACCTACCCCGGCGAGTTCTTTGCCCTGCCGCAATCACCTCAGTTATTCAAGCAACTGTTGATGGTGTCCGGCTACGAGCGCTATTATCAGATTGCCCGTTGCTTCCGTGATGAAGATCTTCGTGCAGACCGCCAGCCCGAGTTTACCCAGCTGGATATCGAGATGTCCTTCATTGACCAGTCCGACATCATGAATATGATGGAAGACATGGTTCGTAATTTGTTTGCTGAAGTTCAGGACGTTGAGTTGCCAAATCCATTCCCGCAGATGAGCTGGCATGAAGCAATGTCACGCTTCGGCAGTGATCGGCCGGATTTGCGTATTCCGCTGGAGCTGGTGGATCTGGGTGACGTAATGCAGGATGTTGAATTTAAGGTGTTCTCCAACCCGGCAAAGGCCAGCGATGGCCGTGTGGCGGTGATGAGGGTGCCGGGTGGCACTAGCCTGTCACGTGCGAAGATTGATGGCTACACCGAGTTTGTCGGACTCTATGGCGCACGCGGTCTTGCCTATGTGAAAGTGAATGAGGCAGCAAAGGGACGTGAAGGCCTGCAATCGCCAATACTCAAATTCCTGCCGGATGAAGTGATCACGGCAATTCTTGAACGAACAGGTGCTGAAGATGGCGACCTGCTGTTCTTCGGTGCGGATTCAGCCAAAGTAGTGAATGATGCCCTGGGTGCGCTGCGTGAAAAACTTGGCCATGACCTCGGAATGCTTGAAGGTGAATGGCAGCCGCTGTGGGTAATCGACTTCCCGATGTTTGAGTATGATAGCAAAACCGCACGCAATGTTTCTTTGCATCATCCCTTTACTTCACCAACGGTAACCGATGGTGAGATCGATCCAGCGGCGGCCCTGTCTCGTGCCTACGATATGGTGCTTAACGGTTCTGAAATTGGTGGTGGCTCAATACGTATCCATCAAAAAGACGTACAGGAAAAGGTTTTTGCCGCATTGGGTATTAGCGATGAAGAAGCCAATGACAAGTTTGGCTTTCTGCTCGATGCACTGAAGTTTGGTGCGCCACCGCACGGTGGTATTGCCTTTGGTATTGATCGTATTGCCGCGATGATGGCNGGTGTCAGTTCTATACGTGACGTCATAGCCTTTCCAAAAACCCAGAAAGCGTCCTGCCTGATGACTTCTTCACCTAATGAAGTGGATACGGCTCAGCTGCAGGAATTGAATCTGAAGCTGCGTAAACCGCTGCAGAAGAAAGGCAGTGATGACCTGGATGGTAATCAGAAAACCCCGGAATAGAGTCAGGATTAGCAACGATATGTCTTCACCCTGGCGCGATTTCATAACAGCATTGAAATCACTGTTATGTCCTTCCCGCCTGCTTTTTTTACTGGTTATTTTCGTTCTATTTGCTATCCAGGTCGCAAGATCGGATGACAGTACTAATAATGAAACGCGAATTATCAGCTCGAAAAATTCATCTACCGAAACCGTCCTCTATTACACGCTGCGCAACCATACTGGCGAACAAACAATCGACGGCTACTACGGCGACCTGCGAGACCGCCCTCATACCGGGCTGTGTGAAGTAAAGATAAGTCCAACGGGATTCGAGAACCTTACCTCGCGTTTGCCTTTTTATGTCTCTGATACAGATAAAGAACTGGAGACGATAAAAGAGTTTCCTGAGCGAAAACTCTGGCAGGCCTTCGAACAGGCTGCTGAAGAATCAGGGGCGAACAAAGTCGTTCTCTTCGTGCATGGCTATAACATTAATTTTGTTAAGGGCTGCAGCCGCTCTGCTGTGTTCCAGCAGACACTTGATGAACACACCCGACTGCTGCTGTTCAGCTGGCCATCGGATGGGACACTGGTCAGCTACACGCGTGATGAAGCAGATATCGAATGGAGCCAGCAGTCACTCGAGACTGTAATTCGAAGCTTGGTTGCTATTTACGGGGCAAAACGGCTGAATATTGTGGCCCATAGCCTGGGGGCCAGGGGCACCGTCAGGGCGCTTCAGATGATGGCTCGTGAATATAACGACAGACAGATCAATGAACTGGTACTGCTGGCGCCGGATATTGATGCGGACGTTTTTCGCACAGTTTTCCCGGATCTGAAAAAAATCACTCATCGTATCAGCCTCTATTCGTCGGAAAATGATCAGCCTTTACGTTTATCCGGCGAAGTACACGGTTACCCACGCCTGGGCGAGGCCGGTGAGAATATTGTGGTGCTGAAAGGCATGGATACTATTGATGTCAGCATATCTGGTGGTCGAGAAGTGACCGGGCATCTGTACCATCTTTATAACGATAATGTCAGGTCTGATATAGGTCGTTTGCTGTCTGATGGTGAAACCGCTTCCATGCGTCCGAACATGAAGAAGCTGAAAAAGGATGGGCTTCCTTACTGGATGTTGTTGCCGGTGTCAGGCGAGTAATTTGAAGGTTTCGGCCTTCATGGGCTAGTGGGCCTACTTTCCTCAACCTCATTCGCCGCGAGGGCGCGCCTGCCAAAGCAAAACCGATACATTCTTTACTTACAGACTTTTGTGGCAGGCGCGCCTTCGCGGCGAAAAGCTTTTTCTGAAAACAGAAACTTTTCTTTGGTTCATTTCTTTTCACATGAAAAGAAATGAACGGAATGTTTTAGAATTGAAGTTCCTGAATCAGGTTGCTGATAGCGTCGATGGAGTTTTTTTCAGGTTCGACCAGCCTGAACCCGGTATCAATCAAATCAGGGTTGGCATCACTGGATTTCCATATACTGTGTGCCTGGAGGGAGATCTTTTTTCGGCCTTTTCTGTCTGATTCAGGCATTTCCAGCACTAGATTAAAGTCTCTGTTTAACTCTATCGGGACTTCACTCAGCAGCATCAGACCTTCTTCCGATATATCGACCACATGGCCTAATAGTGAATTATCGCTCTGGTCGAATACACGCAGGTAAAAAACAAGTTCCCAGCGACGTCTCCGGCGTTTTTCAACTGCAAAAAAATGGTCTGCATCAGTCATTAGAATACCTCCTCACAAAACCCTTCATATTTTCTTTCAGTATAAATACACCAGCTGGCGTAAAAAGGGAAATCGGGTTTGATCAGTGCGAATAGAAATTATGGTTAAGCATTACCTATAAGCTTTTCATTGCAATAGTTTTTTCGACTTAAGTCAGTTCATGACTTCAATTGTGTATGGACTATTAAGGCCTCAATTCTCTAAAGAATCGAAATTAAGCTCAGCAACTCCTTCTGCTGGTTTCAGGTTTTCTTCCTTGTTATTTCTGTCATTGTTGACTGGTTCCAGGTAAGACACTGTGTTAAATGCCACACTATAGTGTGATTTGACGCATAAAAAAATCATGAAAGGCATGCAAGTTATTGATTTGAAGTGATAGTGAGATTGGCACGATTCTTTCTTATTAATTCCCGATGTTCATATAACAGAGAGAAAAGAAATCGTGAAAAAACATACCCTTGCACTTGCCATAGCGACCGCTAGTCATATGATTGCTACAGCACAGGCTCAGGAAGCCTCGACCGCAACTCCATACGAGCTAGATCCGGTCATCATCACTGATGTATTTGAAGATCGGATAGGCATCAACCCCAATTTTGCTGTACCGGATGAATACAACCAGGTCAGCCCTACCAGTGCGGATGGTGGTGAGTTTTTGCGCCAGATAAACGGTGTTTCCGGTAGCCGTTTCGGTGGGCGCGGTATTGACCCCATCATCCGTGGTCAGTCCCAGACAAGGCTGAATGTCCTGCTAGACGGTGCCTATATTCACGGTGGCTGTCCCAACAGAATGGATCCACCGACAAGCTGGGCAGCGCTGGAAACCTATGAAGAAGTAATCGTCATCAAGGGTGTGCAAACACTGCAATATGGCGGTGGCGGTAGCGGCGGCACGGTATTATTCAATCGTGATTCACGTCTGCTGGCCAGTGAGCAGGATGGCTTTCATGGCCGTGTCAGCGGCATGGCGACTGATAACGGTATTAAAGGTGACCTGACGGCTGATGTTATGGGATCTAATGACACGGGTTACCTGCGAGGTATTGCACAGATCAAGTCAGTGGATAATTACAAGGATGGTGATGGCCGGGAAGTACGCTCTTCCTTTGATCATAAACAGGCGGGTTTCATTGCCGGCCTGACGCCGACTAAGGATCGCTTGTTTGAGTTTACCTATGAGAGAAACGAATTTTCCGATGCCCTGTATCCCGGTGCCGGTATGGACAGCCCGGAAGAAGATTCCGATATCTATCGCCTGAAATATGCGGATAAGCCGGCAGCAGCCTGGCTGGATGATATCAAGGCCGAGGTCTATGCCAGTAATGTAAACCATCTAATGGACAACTACAGTCTG
>JGI24024J18818_10000341_pt1 | contig 17084 bp, 16 predicted proteins | sample Cruoilmetagenom2_FD_18818 | JGI IMG/M metagenome (IMG submission 18818) | reverse complement strand
TACGATATCCAGGTCGCGGCGGTAAAGAGGACAGCGCTGGATGTTGAGGTACCACTCCCAACCCTCGTAATTGGAATCAGGTTCATGCGGGTGGAACCCTCTCCACGACGCCCAACTGCGGGCTGGAAGCTCACCCACATCTCCTAAAGCGCGCACCTGATACTGTGGTGCAATTTTCACTTCCGGGATGGGTGCATGCAGGTCCCGACGCCATTGACGCTCGGTCCACTTGCCCTTGGTGTAACCGCTGCGCTCCAGGATGTCCATACGCAAGGAGTCGGTGGGATTTACCCAAACACACAACACCTGGTGATCACCTCGCCGGACAGCCAGGTTTTCTTCAGCAAGAGCGATGATCTCTTCTTCCAGCTCCGGTGTGCGGAAACCAGGGTGTACCTGCAGGAACGCCTGCCCTGTTTCTTCCGGATTCAGCACAGCCACGATGCGCCCATCGACGGTCTCCCAGATGAACGTGACGTCTTCGAGCGGATCACAGCTGCGGCAGTTTTCGATGACATGCCAGCGCCAGTAATCCAGACGGGAAACATGCCAGCTCCGTTCGCGCCGCCCGTTGAGCAGGAATACTTCTCGCAGGAAGGCACGTATACGCCAGTAGTCCTCTTCAGTCTGGTATTTTCGAACAGTCGCTTTCATATCGCACTCCTTATTAATTAAGAAGAACTCATTTTATTCGTGCGTTCGAAGTAGCGCAAGAGCTTTTTCCCGTCCCTGCTGCGCCATTTTTCGTGTTCCACCCGCATCGCCGGATCGCGCCTGATGAAGGCCGAAGCCCAAAGGACCATGGTTGCGTACTGCGCCGCCATGAACAGGTCGAGATGTTTAAGCTGTGATTCCGGCAGTGTACGGACGCTGGCATAACCTTCTAAAAATGCATCCCGCATCCAGTACCAGTCCTCGGTCCATGGCCAGAGACATAACGCAACAGCGATGTCCCACATCCAGTATCCATAACCGCAGTCTTCGAAGTCGATAGGATAGACCTCTCCAGCCTTGAAGAGCACGTTCTCCGGATACATGTCTGAATGGATCAAACCATAGGCTTGCTTTCCTTTACCGAGAGCGGCCATAACTTCACGGGCCTTTTCCGAAACAGCTTCGAAAGGTTCCTTGTACTGCACCGGCATACTGGCCACCAGTTCTTCGGTTGGATATTGGAGCACAGCCCCGCCTAACTGTCCCTCCCAATCCCAATGCGGTCGCTGGAATCCCTGCGGGGGTTCCCAGTGGGCGGAGAATTCATGCAGGCGGGCCATCATCTGCCCCCAGGCTCTGAGATGTGCGGGGCGAAACCCTTTGGTCAGGGTCCGCCCATCCATCCAGCGCATGAGCGAGACAATGCGTCCATGCGGTACACCTGGTGTGGATATTTTGGTCAGCAGAATTCCATGCAGAGTGGGGACAGGTTCAGGCACCGCCAGACCCTCACGGCTCATGGCAGCCAGCCAGGTCAATTCCGACATGGTGGCTTCCATGTTTCTGGTCGTGAGAATGCGCAGTACGTATCGATTTTCCAGATAAGGGCTACCCCCACTCTTCACCGGCACAGAATCCTGGACATCAACACGAAAGATGACGTTTCCCTCGTAATGCAGGAAGGTCAGGTGCGCACCTGCCAATCCATAAGCCTCAAGTGCTATTTCGGCCAGATCACGCAGCCTGCGCAGCCGTCCTATGCGGGTTAACTCTTCGTATGGTTTCATGATCTGCCACCTTCACCGGCCCATTCTCTTCTCAACAAGGAAAAAAGCACCTGATCATTGTAAATGTCGTTCCGGCAGTAGTACTCACGCAGTAAGCCTTCGCGTTGAAAGCCGAGCTTTTCCAACACGCGCATGGAGCGCTGGTTTTCCTTATGTGTCGTGGCCTGGATGCGGTTGAGCTGCATTTCATCAAAGCCATAGTGGAGCAATACGCGCAGCGCTTCGGGCATCAGTCCCTGCCCCCAATAATCCGGCCACAGGTCGTACCCGATCTCGGCGTGATGGTGCTGTTTGCTCCAACGGCAGTATCCACAGGTGCCAATCAAGACACGATCATTTTTTATCTCGATCCCCCACCATTTGAACGTTGGCATCTTCTCCGGAGTTTGGAGCGGCAGGAGCATTTCCTCAGCTTCCTGGCGTGTTTTCAGCGGTTCTTCATCACGCATGTAGTGGGTAACCACAGGGTCCCCCCACTGCTTAAAGATGAAATCAGCATCTTCCAAACACAGCGCTCTTAAGGTCACGCGATCCGTTTCCATTCTGGGGTACGCCTGGTCAATATTTCGGATGTTCATTATAGATCTCTCCTTTATGCTCCGCCACCGACGACCCATATTTGTCCACTGAACTGCGGGAAGAGACAATCCAGCATGGCAAGGGCAGTACGGCTCATAAAACAGTCGCCGATTTCTTCAACGAGTTGAGCAGCGGTGCGTTGACCGCATAACAGCGACCAGAAGGAATCGGCGGGGAAGTGGGCGTCACCGGCAGACCCGTCGGAGGGCTGCCACGCTTCGATGTCTAGTTTCCCGGATTGGAATTTCAGACAGGCGCCGCGCTGGTAGAAATTGAGCCGCAGCTCACCACTGAACCCTGCACCTACTGACTGCGCCAGGTGCGCCTCCAATTGAGGTTTAACAGCCTTGAGGTAGGCCACCTCATCAGGTAAACGGACAAACCATGCGTAGGGCGGCGCTTTGAGCATCACTTCTCGTCCAATGGCATCGTAAATGGGATGCTGGCGACCCAGGCGCAGGTAAAGGCCGCGCATTTCTTCGGTGGGGTGCCCGAAATCATCCTCCACGAACTTGGTTTGGGCGATGTTCCACAGCCCATGCAGCAGGTGGGGCAGCATGTTGAGATAACCGACACCACGCTTGAGAGCCAGGAAATTAACAGTCATGGTCGGGCCCCAGAATATGTGCTGGTGGTGGACATAGCCCAGCCGCTCACCAGCCTTATCTTCGATGAGCAGCCACTCAAACTTACCGTCGGAACCGTCTGTATAACCGTCAAACTCGAACTCCCAGGTCTGGTCTCCGACGTCCATAGAAAAGAGCATCGTTCGAGTGTTCTGGGTGTGCAATTGTCGAACGAAGTCACTCTCTGCACGAGTGATGGGTGTTCGCAAACGGTATTCACCCGCAACTTCATCGTTGATCTTCGGGAAGCTGGGCGGGTAGATGCGGTAACCCCCACCCAATTCGAGGCACGGTTGATAGCCCAGCAGGCGGTAGAATGAGGGGATGCCAGTGATAACCTGCAAAACCTCGCCGCGCTGAAGGCTGAGGGCGTGGATGACTTCGAACTGCGCCCGTACCAGCCCCCGGCGGCGGTAGTCTGTTTGGGTCATGACCAGCTCCGGACGACCTACTTTGAACGGCGTCTCACCGTAGCACCAGGTATGGGAAAACAGGCACATGGAGGAGACAATTTTACCAGTGCGGGAGTCCTCGACCACGGTCATGTCTTCGTGGCGCAGGATGGGAAATTTGCCGTCAGTCCAGTCCTGGACGAAGGTTTTGACCATGGGGCTGGCTTCATCGCCTTCATCGAGGGCGTGAAAGGCCAGTTCGACAAGCTGCTCGTTGTCAGCGATGGTGGCCCAGCGCAAAGTCAGGCCGTCGCCGATATCGATGGGTATTTGTACTAGGATGTTTTGCTTATTCATTACCAGTTCCTTGATGATCTCTTGTGCCTCGCAGCCCAGGGCAGGGTAAACAGCGGGTAAATCGAACTATTCTCCTAGAAGTCAGGGAAATATTCTCGAGGCCGGTATAGACCTACTGATCCTTACATTGAAGGCTAAACACAATCAGCGATCAAACAACGCAAGAGATGTATAATAACTTATGCAACGATCAGTATGTCTCTGTGCTCTCTCCACAATCTGTTGTTAATCAAAAAAGCCACGGGCGCTGTGCACTGTGGCTCATGAATAATAAAGTGTGATTGATCTTTTTTAGCAGAGCGGAGGTGCAAGCCAGCAACGCGAAACAGAACTGGCCCCCAGCGGGGCAGTAGTGGCGATCGTCTCGGTTGTGGGGCGCATGAGGATGCCTCCGTGTCTAGATAACTTCAAAAGTTTACCGCGAGTTGCGGGGATGGTCAAGGAAAATCAGGCGACATCACAATCCACTCCCGCCCATCAGGCGGGCGAATCGTCATAAGCTGCGCCGCATCTCCAATTGGAACGCACGAAACCCCAATTTTTCATACAAGCGGCGTGCTGGACTTTGTGCGAGTGCATTAAGCTCGACCGCTTCACAAGCCTGGTCCTTGCCCCATCGCAGAGCAGCTTCCATCAACTTAAGGGCAGCGCCACGCCTGCGGAAGTCTGATCCAACGTAGATGGAATGGATGTGCATCAGGCGTTCTGGTTTAAACACCGGGTGCGGCGAAGAGACGCTCATTTCGATTATTCCGATCACCCGATGTTCAGATTCTTCAGATTCTGCGAGCAGGAGTAAATGCTCAGAATCGTCCAGAGATGAAACTATACGCGCATGAAGCCATTCCGGCGCCTGCGCGCCTTCAGCGACTGGATGACCACCCAATGAATTCATCTCCTTTAACATGGCGAGCAAAAGCTCGCACGCACATTCGATATCCAGGGATTGAATTTCACGAATTCTCATTACTTCTTTCCAGGGAATTATTCTGCTCACGCCTAACGAGAGCGTACTGGCTCAAACCAATTATAAATCCGAAACAGTCCCAATGGAGTCGTCCTCACAGATAAAGGACAAAATAGAGCCGGCTCCAAGGGGTAAAACGAGCCTGGATAGCAACGATCTCAATAATCGGTTAGTGAGAATTCCTTAGAACATGATTCTGATCCAAGGCCCTAATCCAGGACCTTGACCCACGACTGGGACTCAGCTTTGGCACCCAGAACCGAGCCATATAGAGCCTCTGCCGGTGGATCGTATGCGTTTGCAAATGCCCTGGTGCCGCCCATGCTCTTGAGCCTGCGCAGCCCTTCGTACATCACGGCTTTGCCCAGGCCACGCCGCTGGTGCCCCGCGGCCGTACCCACCAGTACACAAACAGCGCTGCGAGTAACATCGTCGAACCAGATTGTGCAGAAGGCGGCGATTTCACCCTCTGATACTGCAGCTACGATATCCAGGTCGCGGCGGTAGAGCGGGGCAGATTGGAGATTAATCAACCAGTCCCATCCTTCATACTGGTCATCTGGTTCGTCAGGATGAAACGCTCTCCAGGATGCCCAGCTCCGGGCAGGGAATTCATCAACATCTCCCATCGAGCGAACGGTGTATCCCGCTGGGAGCGGTGCATCCGGCAAGGGTGCATCCAAATCCCGCCACCAGCGGTGGATAGGCGCTCCACGTTTGGCCCAACCTCGATCCACCAGTATGTCCTGACGTTGAGTATCACTTTCATCCACGAGCAGGTATAGTTTGCGCTGGCCGTCCCTGGTTCTGAGGCAAAAATCCCGCTCGGCGATGGCGACCATCTCTTTCTCCAGTTCTGGTGTTCGTTGACCTGGATGCACGTGTAAAAATGCCTCACCCATGTCAAATGGGTGCAGCACGGCCGCAATCTGTCCACCGGCGGTCTCCCAGATGGAGGTGAGTTTTTCAAACGGAGCATCTATCAGAGAATTCCTGATGAAATGCCAGCGCAAGTAATCGAGTCTGGCGACGTGCCAGCTCAGTTCCTGGCGGTCGTTGAGCAGGAAGACATCTCGCAGGAAATTCCGAATGCGCCAGTAGTCATCTTCGTTCTGATACGGTCGTTTTATCAGTTTCATCTTCTGCTTATTCCCTTCATTAGACCACCGGACGATATCGAGCACAGCGGCAGCGCTGTTTTAGTTTCAAGATCCACACGACTTACTGATCCTTGCATTTAAGGCTAAACCCAATCAGCGATCAAATAACGCAAGAACGTTTAGTAACTTATGCAACGATCAGTAGCTCTTTCACATCACGCCTCTGACCCATGGTTAAGCCAGATATGCGGATTACTACCAGGTTATCCCTCAAATTGATATAAATCCGTCCTCAGCTCTTTGGCTAAGAAATTCGGATGCCGTCTTCTGTCATCAAGTTCTTCAGGTCCAAGTTCTTCGATCACCAGACTCTCGCTATTTCCACCTTCTTCCACGAAGGAGATCACTCTACCCCAGGGACTGATAATGCCCGCCCACCCCGGAAATTTTCTGCCCTTGGGCTCCCATTCGCTCGGCTCCCGCCCTTCAGCGCTGTTGCAAACGACAGTGTAAAAGCCATTGGTCCAGCTGGCTTTAATGATTGACATCCCATGGATCGTTTCCTTCAGGTATTGACTCCGGGGAACGTTGTAGTAGCTGAATGGCATGAGGACGATCTCGGCACCCTTAAAATAAAGTGTGCGTGTCATCTCATCGAAGAAAGAGTCTCTGCACACCGTAACCCCAACCCTGGATTTTCCAACATCGAATACCTCGATCGAATTACCGGCACTCCAGAATGGTTTTTCGTGTTCAGGCACATGGATTTTTCGCTGCTTGCCAATCACGCCTGAACCATTCACCAGCACATGGGTGCAGTAGAACCTGCCGGCTTCTTTTTCGATGATACCGAAGCCAATAACGATCTTCTGTTTGGATGCAATATTGATAATTAATTCCGTTGAAATCCCAGGCACGGTCTCGGCTATTTCATGTGCCACCGGCGCACAAACGTAACCACTCACATTCAGCTCGGGGAACAGGATTAGCTCTGCCCCCTTTTCTTTAGCCAGCATGACCCACTTCTGCATATTGGCGATGCTGGTCTCGTTCTGTCCGATTAGATTTCTGACCGAAGCTGCAGCTACTATGATCTTCTCCAAAACATACTCCTCTCGAATTAATATATCCTGGTTAAAACCATAGGTCCGTACCTAGACAGACCATAAACCAGGCGGCAATCGTGGGGCGCTCTTCCAATGATAGCAATTCTATCCACACTACATCCAACTACGCACTTCACTCATCAGTGCTAACGTATCGATGGCCGAATCCCGGAAAAAAACGTGCGTAGATCGTGATCCGGCATCCTGGCGACAAGTTCTGGATCAGCCGTGGATTCCACGCGCCCCAGTGACTGGCGAGAGAGGGCCTCCAAAACAGGCGAATAAATATATGGCACCTTTGTTTCCGTGTTGAGGATAACATGGTGTGTGGGGAGAGGTCATCCCCTATTTTGGGGAATTGATTGNTTAATAGCCTTCTCCCCCGCTTCTATCGGAACAAAAAGCCTGTTCTCTGGCTGCGGAAGCGGGCATATCCAGTGCTCATTATAAGCACACGATGGGTTGAATGCGTAGTTGAAATCTATTACCATGCTCGTCCCCTGCACACCCAGGTCTGCACCTTTTATCGTATCGTACAAGTATCTCCCCCCTCCATAGGTACCCAACCCGCTTGTTTGATCCAAAAACGGCAAGAACAACCCCCCACCATACCCTTCAATCCAATACAGACTCAACGCCACATCCTTTCTTTCTACATCAAAAAAAACCCGCCCGACGCGCGTGTATCGCAGCAACCCATCAGCTCCCAGATCCACCTTGAACTTCTGTCGCTCAACCTTGCGATCAATGAGGCCCACTTTTCGCCACCCGGGATTATAGGGATAGTAATCCAATCCGCCAAACCTGGCACGGTCTTGCTGGGATAAGGGACTATCCGGGTGGTTCTTGAACAGGCTATTCCGCGCCTGGCAAAACGCTTCCCATGCTTGAAGCGCCTCATTGGATGGGGCATTTCGCACAGCAGCATACAGTTCAGCGACTGCCAGCCGCCATTGAACGATTGTAAACGGATTAACCGGAGTAGTCATCATCACCTAAAATTTACATCAGTTCTTTTCCAAAATTAGATCACAAAACAGGCACATCCAGCGATACCCAATAAATTCCAGGATCTTTCTCAACGCAACAGGAGACGATAGTAAATCCATAAAGATAAAAAGGCAAAAAATATGACCACGAATATCCATGCCGTCGATGGACCGCCGGCAACCATACCCAGGACAATTGCCAGGATCGCGCCGCTTGCCCAGAGGATCTTTAAATTGAGCATGGCGCGGTAGACTTCTGCGCTCGCGTTCCTACCCAACAGCGACTCCACCCCGATGGCCACCAGCGCGGCACCTACCAATCTTGTCATGATCGGATCCGTCACAGTCCAGTTCAGCAGCGAAAACAGGAGATTGGGAAAGAAGAGCAATGGCACACCAATCAACATATCAACAACAAAATGAACCACAAACCAGAAACGTAACCTATCGGGAACTTCTGAATGATCTAGTTTCATAGACCTATTCCTTTCAATTATGATTGGACGTTGTGTGTCCGGTGACTGCTGCCCAAAAAACGCTCGCCTTACTTCGCTCTTTTAGAGCTTCAACTGAAAACCGCCTCCACAAATCTCGTTTTCGGTTTGGCAGCCACTCCATCTGCAATACGCACCATCTGCCAATGTTTGTTTGCCTTTTCGGGGGTGGGAGTGTCGATATGGTACTTCCAGAATCGCCAGCAAGATGTAGCAATGGCAGCGTATTCAACAAATAGCTGCAAGTTGTTTATTTCTCCATCTTCCAGCATGCGGACCTGTTGGTAGCCTTTTACCAGGGCGCGTGCCTTATCAAAAACCATCGCTGTGCCCGCCATACACATTCCCACAATTCCCATTCCCAGATCGAACACTTTATAATACTGGCTCGCATCTTCAAAGTCGATGATGGCTCTGAATTCCTTCCCACTGAATATCACATTATCATAAAACAGGTCGCCATGGATCATTCCGCGCGGCAAACCTGGCGGTAGATTTTCTTTAAGATAAGCGATCCGTTCAGCTAACCATGACTCATATTCCAGATTGATGTTGCGACCAAGAACATCCGGATAGACCTGCATCCCGTACACGTGTTCATCAGGCAAAAAATCAGGTGCCGGAACCTGATGCAGCCTGCCCATTGCCTCTCCGACCTGAAACAGCATCGTTTCATCTAAATCACTAAACACGCTTCCGGTAATGTACTCTTTCAGCATCACCGGTTTCTCCTTATAGGTCGTGAATAAATCTCCATCGGATGGACGCACCAGGCGCGTAGTGGGGAACTCATACTGCGCCAATAAGGACAGCAGCTGCCCCAGCATAATTACGCGGGCCAGTGCGCTCTCGCACACCGTCAACACATAGCTGCCCTGCTGGGTGCGCAGCAAGTAGCTGGTATTACCTGCGCCTCCTTCGATAGGCTCGAAACCGACCACGGTCAATGCATAGCGAGCGGCTATTTCCTGGAGGTCACCTTCATTCAACTGAGAATATCGAGCCATTACGATTCTGGGATAATCCCTTCGACTGGACGAGGTATGCTCAATCTGGTGGAGGCTTGAGCCAGTCGTTGCAGCCAGCGATAGGGAAAATTATTATCATCTTTTTCCGTGTACCCTCTTCTATCGTAACACGTAAAACTGCTGCCTTTGACAGGAATTTCTTAATTAAAAACTTCTTCATTTGAACACCGTCCAAGAGGCGCCCAAGTCTAATACTCAATCAATCTGATATTAATTGGAGTCATGATGATAGTTAATGAAGAATCTTCCAAACACAGGTGGAGGTTCTTTCCTTCGGCTTCGCTCAGGACATGCACTGCCACTTCGTCAACGCTCAATGTATGGTGTTTTGTGGTTTCCTGTGACCTGGTAGGTTTTTCACCTCCAAGGCTCCAAGATTCACGAAGAAAAATTTAAAAAAACTTGGTGTTTCTTTGTGTCTCCGAGTCTTTGTGGTGAGAGAATGACTCGTCAACCGAATACGAGTTTTCAGAGGGTGAAAAAAAGAAAATAGTATTCACATGATTAAATTTCCATCTCATTCAGTGTGACTAACTACTAGTACTCTGTTTCACCGAACAAGATGGGAAGTGTCATTCTGAATGGAACGCAGTGGAGTGAAGAATCTCTCCCAGCGGTGCCTGAGATTCTTCGCTGCCGATCGAACGGTGAAGATTGTTCGATCGGGCTCAATATAAACCTAGCGAAGGACTTCCATCATGGCCAGGCTGAGATCCTTCGTCGCACAGAACGCTCCTCATGATGACATTCACAACTCCAAATCTATTATTATTTACCGTCTTATTCCACCCTGGGCAAAAATCGGGTATACTTGCCCATTGTGAAAAGCTACACATAACATAACCTCCTGCAGGTTGGTCTGTACCTGAATGCCTATCGATATACTCAGGCACATCTACTGATCCTTGCATTGAAGGCTGAACCCAATCAGCGATCAAACAACGCAAGAGACGTTTAGCAACTTATGCAACGATCAGTAAATGATGACCCATCATAGTTCCACCTGCGGTCGGTTTACACTTATCTACCTGCGGGAGGAGCCAAATACCCCGGGAAGTATACTCAAATAGAGGTGAAGATTATGGAAAATATTATTGAAGATGTCGTCGGTCGTGAAATTCTCGACTCGCGCGGCAACCCCACCATTGAAGTAGACGTGACATTGATGGGCGGTTACAGCGGCCGTGCGGCGGTACCATCCGGCGCTTCCACCGGTATTCACGAAGCGTTAGAAATGCGCGACGGGGACAAAGAACGCTACCAGGGCAAGGGTGTACAGAAAGCCGTCAAGAACGTGAACGAAACGATTTCGGAGCTGCTGATCGGCTGGGACGCCACGCAGCAAAAAGCCATCGACGAGGCGATGATCGAGCTGGACGGCACGCCCAACAAATCCCGCCTGGGTGCCAACGCCATCCTGGGCACCAGTCTGGCCGTGGCGAAAGCCGCCGCCAACCTGGTTGACCTGCCGCTCTACCGCTACATCGGCGGTGTTTACGCACACGTGCTGCCCGTACCCATGTTAAACATCCTCAACGGCGGAGCACACACCGGCTGGCAGTCCACAGACGCACAGGAGTTCATGGTCATGCCCCTGGGCGCGGAGAGCTTCGCAGAGGGCCTACGGTGGGGAACGGAGATCTACCACGCCCTGAAAGCCGTGCTCAAAGGGCGCGGCTACACCACCCTGGTCGGCGACGAGGGTGGTTACGCACCGGCGCTGAAGGCGAACGCCGAGGCTGTGGAAGTGATCCTGGAAGCGATCGAGAAAGCAGGTTACAAAGCCGGTGAGCAGGTAGCTATAGCGCTCGACCCGGCCGCATCCGAGTTCTACGAAGAGGAAAACAAGCTCTACAACCTGCGCAAAGAAGGTCGCAAACTGAACGGCGAAGAGATGGTCGCATTCTGGAAATCCTGGGTGGAGCAATACCCCATCGTCTCGATCGAAGACGGCCTGGCCCAAGACGACTGGAAGAGCTGGGAGCTGATGGTCCAGGAGATGGGCGACCAGATTCAGATCGTCGGTGACGACCTGCTGGTCACCAACCCGGAGCGCGTGCGGCGAGCGATCAAGGACGGGGCTGCTAATGCCTTGCTGGTCAAACTCAACCAGATTGGCTCCCTGACCGAGACTATCGAGGCCGTGGAGATCTGCCAGCGCGCCGGGTGGCGGGCAGTGACCTCCCATCGCTCCGGTGAGACCGAAGACAGCACCATTGCAGACCTGGTCGTGGCACTAAACATGGGCCAGATTAAAACCGGTGCTCCTGCTCGTTCAGACCGGGCCGCGAAATACAACCAGCTCTTACGCATCGAAGAAGAGCTAGGTGACACTGCTCAGTACGCGGGCTGGGATGCCTTAAATCGGTAAAATTACACACTTTTACAAAACAATCGCTTAATTCCTTGCCCTGGAACGATTTTTGCTATATATTATTAGCATTACGTTTCTAGTANTTTAGTCACACTGAATAAGATGGAAAATGTNATTCTGAACGGAACGCAGTGGAGTGAAGAATCTCTCCCAGCGGTGCCTGAGATTCNTCGCTGCCTATCGAACGGTGAAGGGACGATCGGGCTCAGAATGACATTCCATTAATTTCATCGTGACTGAGTACCAAGTACGATCATAAATATTCTGTAACGTCATACTGAGCCCTTCGACAGGTCTAGGATATCCTTAGCGAATGATCTCCTTCTTGGCCAGGCTGAGATCCTTCGTCGTAAAGAACGCTCCTCAGGATGACATTAATCAGTTCCTTTTGTGTGTGTACTCAGGGCAGGGAATATCATGAAAGAACAAAGCGCCACTTATCGTATTACGGATATCGAAGAGGCGGAACGCCCCCGCGAAAGACTTGCCCGGCTCGGCCCAATGGCACTGAGCAACGCCGAGCTGTTAGCCATTTTACTGCGTGTGGGTATGCGCGGGGAAAACGCCGTTCAGGTTGGGCAGCGCCTGCTCCAGGATCTGGATGGATTGGCGGGGATCCATCGTGCCTCCTATGAAGAGGTAAAAGCGCAACCTGGGATTGGTCCTGCGAAGGCTGCCCAGATCAAGGCCGCGATCGAACTCGGTCGTCGCCTGAATACTGAGGCACCCGAACAGCGACCCGCTATCCACAACCCCGGCGATGCTGCCGACCTGGTGCGCTACGAAATGGGCGCTCTGGACCATGAAGAATTACGCGTCATGCTGCTCGATACGCGCAACAGGGTCACGCTCACAAAAATGGTTTACAGCGGCTCCCTCAACTCTTCCCAGGTACGGGTGAGCGAAGTGTTCAAAGACGCAATTAGCAATAAGGCTGCCTCCATCATCGTGATCCACAATCACCCCAGCGGAGACCCCACTCCCAGCCCGGAAGACATCGCCATCACGCGTGCGATTGTCCAGGCAGGCAATTTGCTGGATATCGAAGTGTTGGATCACCTGATCATCGGCAGCAACAGTTATGTTTCGCTCAAGGAGCGGGGGCTGGGATTCGGGTGAAGGATAGGACAGAACGCACCCTGGTATTGTTTATTAAGCTCTGAAAGAGGATAAATTCCCGGGGGGACAGGTCCTAAAAGGGATGCCTACCCGTAGGTCAAACTGACGCGGAAGGTGCTGAACTCGCCTGTCGCAGTCTCCCAGGTCGGGTTAACCGCCGTTACGTTCGAAGAGCGCGGTCCCCGCTGCAGCGCCACGATCAATTGATCCAACTGCTGGCGTTCACCTTCCGCCAGGACTTCAACTGTGCCATCCCAGCGATTTCGCACCCAACCGGTAATCCCCAGATTAGCTGCCTGTCCGTTTACGAAGGCGCGGAAGCCGACCCCCTGAACACGCCCTTTCACAATCGCAAACAAGCGAACGTTTTCACTCTCACTCATCACTCTAAGCTCCAAAACGATATCGATTCAATCACAGAGAACACATTGGGGACACTAATTCTTGAAGATTTCACCGAGTTAAACATATCCACCAGATCGAACTAGCGCTTCTTTCGTACCATTACGATGGTGAGGAGCAGGGGTATGGCTAATAAAACCCCCACCAACAGCAACCATGGCAGCAGGTTGTTCAGCGCATCTTTTGAAGTATCTTCACCAAACGTTTCCCGCCGCCATTCCTGCTCTAATTCGGTGAGGTTCTGACCGACAGCAGCTTCTGCCCCATGCTGGCAGCTCTTACCGTCCGCATAATTATCCACCAGGGACTGGATGCCCGAAGAACCGAAACGCTGGTACAGGTAGCGAATAAAGGATGTCGATTGGGCATACGCGAGCAGCGCTGCGGAAGTCTCTTGTGGGAAATCCCGGCACAAAGAATCCATGGGCAGCAGATTCTCATCCTCATTGGCCCGGTTCAGCAAGACCTCGTAATCCGAATTCGGGTAAAGTTCAACCACCGAAGCCAGTCCTTCGCTCAACCAGACGGGCAGGCTGTCGTATGCCGGTCCCATCGTGTAATACAGCAGGACGTGCATTAATTCATGCGGGATGCGCTGCTCGATTAACATACCCGCTTCCGGGGTGGCGGGCAGGGCGACCACGATTACTCCCGCATTGGGCTGCGAATGACCTGCAACAGCTCCACTACTCCCCGCATTAAAAACAGAAGCCAGGGTATCGATATCGGGGTACACGTAGATCTCGACCCGCTCAGGAGCAGTCAGAGGAATTACCTTCTGCAAAGAATCGAGTCCCCCTCGCGCAACGTCCATTACTTCGAGTGCATGTGCCAGGTCCCCCGAGTACCAGTAGACCCGCAAGGGATCATCTTCCAGGGACTGCCATTCTCGCTGGTTATCGAAATACAAGATCATCTGCTCCGGAGAGGAAATCTTTTCGCCGTTTCCAAAGGAGACCTCGGCCCAGTATTCCAATTGTGTGAAGGGTGCTAAAGGCTGATCAGCCAGGTCATGTACGAATTCCAACGTGTAGTAACCTCTTCTGGCATTGATAACCTCCATCTCACCGAATAGAGATTGGTTATCACCCGGGTTGCGATAAAAAATCAGCGCACCCTGGAGCGGCCCATCAGATTTGACGGTGATTTGGAACACCATCTGCTCCCCAAAGACATAATCAACCTCCACCCCGGAGATCTGCGGCTGTGCCGCGGTATTAATTGGTGCGACGGTTGATAGCAGGATGGTAAAAATCAACACAAAAAATAATCGCGCTCGCACTTCATCCTCCTAAATATGCTAGCAGGGGCGTCAGAGTGAACATGCTCAACAAGGTCGTGATGAAGACGACAGAAGTCACGAACCTGGGATGGACATCATACTCCGTAGCCAGAACTGTGGTCAATACCGCGGTTGGCATGGCCGACTGCAATACCGCGGCCTGACGAAATGGATCACCAATACTCAGCAGCACACTCAGCCCAATCGCAATCGCAGGACTGACCAGCAAACGCACGACACTGGAAAGGGCGAGCGGCAGGATATTACCAGCCCAGCTTACGGAGTAGAGCTGCAAACCGAGCAGGACCAGCATCGCCGCTATTGCAGCATCGCCCAGCAGGCCGGTCGTGCGCTCCAATGGTATGGGCAGCTGCCAACCGGTATACATAAACAAAAACGCTAATCCCATGGCGTAGATGGCAGGAACTTTTGCCAGGTTTAACAAAGAACGGGAAAAACTGGCTTTACCCAGCGATGCGATCAGCACACCAACCGTGTAAACCAGGATGGCATTGGTGACAAAAAACACGCTGGCGTAAGCAAGAGCGGTCTCGCCGAAGCCAAAATTGACCACGGCTAACCCGAAATTCCCGGCGTTCAGGAACATGCTGGTGATGACGACCGCGGCGAGCGTGCGGCGTTCCAATCGGAACAAACGTCCGGCTATCCAGGCAATCCCTCCCACCAGGAAGACTACACCAGCAGCAAAGGCCGCCATCTTCAGGATGTCACCGTTGCTCAGTTCGCTCTGCGTTAGGAGAGTGAAAATCAGGGCGGGGCTGAATATATAGAAAGTAACCCTCGAAAGCGATCGAGGGTCTACCTTTAAATATCTCGCTGCCAGGTATCCGGCGCCAACCGCCAGTAAGACCGGCAATAAGTTGTTCAGGAAAAGTTCGATCAATCCCACCCTTCCTCGTCTTCGTAATGGATCGAATAAAACTCGGATTCATCGTCTTCGGACACGTCCAAAAGCGGCATACTGCCCAAGCCTGCCCAAAATTCCAGGTGGTCCAGGGCTTCCACTATCCTTTCCAGCTCTGTATGATCGTCTGTTTGGGCGTGCAGTTCTTCCAAAATATCTCGAATCCCTTCACCGCCGATCTGAGAGAGCGCCCATATACTGTTCAAACGAATATCTTCGTCCGCATCTTCCAGTAGTTCCACAAGGCTGGCGCGTGCGCTGCCGATTTCCAGTTCCCCGGCTGCGTACACGGCCGCTGACCGGATGGCTGCATTTATATTATCCAACATGTCCAATACCATGGGCTGCCAGCGTTCATTGGCGGAATGCCCCATGGCATACAGCGCACTGACAACCCAACCGCTGTCGTCAGAATTATAGGCATTTTCTATGATCGGTGCAACTTCAACCCGGCTCGAATAACCAAGCGCCTCGAGCGCTCGCTGGCGTTCGAAAGGTGTCTCGCCTGTCCTGGCTGCCTGAAGTAAATGTTCTTCAATTTCGCGATGGCGCCCCTCAGAAATGCGGTCCAGCTCACCGTAAAGCACAAAACGACCCAAGCCTATCGCAGCAGCCGCGCGCACTTCTGCATCTTCGTCGGAGCCCAGCAGCTCGATGAAAAGATCCGCCAGGCGGCTGTTATCGTATTCGCACAATGTGTGTACGGACAGCAAGCGCACTTTGGGATCAGGATCTCTGACAGTGAACAAGCCGAACTCTTCAAAGGAAAGTATCGTATCCTTTATACCCAGCTCTTCAATGTCTTCCATCAATGCATGTTTGCGCCAGGTCGGAATTTCGGACCAGCTGCCTGCCAATAAGACCAGTTCTTCCTTATCCAAGTCAGAGAGACTATGGAGGTATTGCGGTGGGAACGGCGTCTCCGCATCAAGCAGTGCACCTATTATTTGCTGAAAGGGAATTATACCTTCGGTAATCATACACCCATTACTCAAACACTTACTGGGGGAGCTTGATTGGGTTCACCCAATCCTGGATATTTATCCAGATCATGAGGGCTATCAAGAAGATGAAGCCCACCAGGTGGATCGTGTTCTCGTACCGCGCAGGAATGCGCTTCCGTAAGAAGATCTCGGGCAAAATTAAAGCGATGCGCCCGCCATCCAGGGCAGGAATAGGAAGCAGGTTGAGGATGCCCAATGAGATCGAGATCATCATAAAGAACCATAAGCGGCTGGGGATCTGCTGGTAGATCTCAAACATTCCCCGGTAGCCCACCAGGCGGCCTTCTTCAGCGCTCACCTCTCCGCGCAGCATCTGCACGGGCAGGGTCACCAGGGCGTGGACGATCCTGGAGAATTCCCCCGACCCATCCACGACCGCTGTGGTAATGCTGACCGGTTGGGTTTCGCTGTCCAGGACAACACCGATTGCACCGTCATTCGGAGGAGGGTCTGCCCTGGGCACAATCGTCACCGTGTAGGTCTCACCGTCACGCTGCATAACGAAGGTGGTTTCATTTTCAACGTTCTCCCGGATCACGTCCTGTGCGGTTTGGATGTACTCTATTTCGACTCCATGGATGGTGACAAAATGATCGCCTGGCTGCAGACCGGCCTGGTC
>JGI24024J18818_10000340_pt1 | contig 17090 bp, 13 predicted proteins | sample Cruoilmetagenom2_FD_18818 | JGI IMG/M metagenome (IMG submission 18818) | reverse complement strand
CGTTCTGGTGAATAAGCGATGAAAATATCTTCCCCAACAGTAAACCCTTTATCTTCTAATGATTTCTTAATAATCTCTTCAGTTGTCCCAGGATATGTTGTAGATTCTAAGACAACTAATGTTCCTTTTTTTGCATATTTGGCAATTTCAGATACTGAACTTCTTACATAAGATGTATCTGGTTGTTGATAAATATCTAGTGGTGTTGGGACACAGATGGCTACAGCATCCACTTCACTTATTTTTTTATAATTAGATTCGGCAATCAATAGTCCTGAATCAACCATCTCTTTTAAGTCTACATCTACTACGTCACCGATGTAATTAATTCCTTGATTAACTTGTTCTACTTTCGCTTCTTGAACGTCAAAACCAATCACTTTATAACCGGCTTTTGCTTTTTCAACTGCTAATGGAAGTCCCACATAACCAAGACCTACTACACCAATTACAGCCTTCTGGTTTTCTATTTTATATAATAATTCTTCAAAGTAATTAGTCATTTGTTTTCTCCTCTATTAATCATATTAGAATTCTATTCGTTTCCCTGTTTCAAAAGAAATGATAATTTCTTCAACAAAATGTTTAAAAATAAATATTGGCAGTTCTTTACAACCCCATACAGAAGAGGGAAACGTAATCACGTTTCCCTCTTCCTACTTAGATAACATGTTTAATTACTTACTCAAAGAAAGCTGAGATTTTTTCAACTACATATTTCTGTTGCTCTTCATTCAATTCTGGGAACATTGGCAATGAAAGTGAATTTTTCGCTGCTTTCTCTGATTCTGGAAAGTCTCCTTCTTATAACCTAAGTAGTTAAATACTAGCTGTAAATGAAGTGCTACTGGTTAGTATATCATTGTGGAAATGCCTTGTCATCTATCCGTAAGAATTCTATATTGATGAAATACATCGACAAACCTTCAATTGTTCTGGAGTTTTCATATGTTCCCAGCATCTGTAGATAGATACTCGGGTTTCATTAAAATAAGAAGTGAGCATTATACAACTAGTTGACTCTCTGTAAGTCTTCACTGGTTCTGAATTTTGCCCGACGTTCTAAAACGCTTTATAACTAGTCTGTCTTTATTCAATTGCTTTATTAATGGAAGGTCCCGAGTTGCAACCTTCTATTTACAACACTTAAGAACAACAAATCCACACGATGTGCCACCCACAAGCAATAAAAAACACTTTAATCTCTAATTATAGCAACTTATGAACAAAATTTGATACCCCTTCAAAAATGCTTATTAATATGCAGACATGAATTTTCATGAGTGGCACCACTTAAATTATAACATTTCACAAATTTTATAATTCATGCATAAATTACCATTTAAAACCATTGCCTAAAGCTTTTCGGTTTTCACCCTTTCAATTGTAGCGAATAATTTGAATAGTTTTTACACAGGTACTTAATTTTCAAATCGACGGTATAGTGATTACTATTCGAAAAAATATCTTCTCGTTGGCCCAATTTACGAAAAACGGTATTACTCGAAAGAAGCAGAAGGACCGTTCGCAGTCCTGGCCGTCAGTAACTATATCCACCGCAATCCGATTGATACAAGGAAACCGATGGTCGAGCAGTTGATTGATTATCCCAAAAAGCGTTGAGCCAAGAATGAAGTGGGCTCGTTTCCCCAACGTTAAACACCTAAATGAATTCAGAGTGGAAGAACAATCTGCTTTGACAGAGCGCCAGTAGGCGCAGCTACTAGAGTTTAGCTGGTTAGATCAATAATACAATTTGATTCTCTTAGGCACACCGGGCGTAGGAAAAACTTTTCTAGCCATAGGCTTAGACATAGAAGCTATTCAAAGAAGTTTTCACGTATATTTCGTGACGATGGGCGAACTGATGCAGTTATTGAAAACCCAAGAATTTGCGCAAATGTCACAGGTACAGGTGAAACGATTACAGGCAACTGACTTGGTCATCATCGACGACTTGATGTATATGGCGATGGACCAACGGGAAGCCAATTTGTTCTTCCAGTTAATCAATCATTTATATGAACGAAGTTCAATCATCTTTACTTCGAATAAAACCAGATCAGTGGAGTAAATTAATGGGCGATCAAGGAATCACGACAGCGATTTTAGATCGTCTATTGCATCGGGTGGAGGTCGTCCATGTCCATATGGATAGTGAAAGCTATAGGATGAAAAATAGACAGCATTTGTCTTCGGCAAAAGTGTAAAGGAGAAATTAGCGAAAAGTGTAAAATTCTACATGACGGTTACACTAGTTCTTTTTCTTTTCTTTTCAAATAAAATCCCCCCAGAAAATCAAATCTGGGAGGAGTATCTCATGAATCTTCTTCTATTAGAATGTGTGCACTATTTGACGCTTACATATAACCATGTCCAATAATTATTTATTCCAAACAACTCTATTTACATAATCTGTATATGACAAAATAATTCTAAGCACTTTATCCGAAACATTAGCCATACTATAGTCCTCAACAAATCTTAATGTATCTTTACCTTGATTCTCTAATATTTCAAGACCCTGCATTATTCTTTCTTTCTTTAAACCAACCATCATGACTGAGGCTTCTTCCATAGCTTCAGGCCTTTCATGGGCCTGTCTAATATTAAGAGCTTTAAATATTAAAATTGATGACTCTTCATTTATTGTGCCACTGTCACTAAGAACAGCCTTCGATTTTTTTTGAAGTTTGACATAATCATTAAATCCTAATGGTTTCATCACTTTAACCAATGGATTAAACTTTATTCCTTTTAAATTTATCATGTTTCTAGTTCTTGGGTGTGTACTTATAATAATAGGCATTTTGTATTTTTCTGCTACTGCATTTATACTATCTACCAAGTCTAAAAAGTTCGTTTCAGAATTGATATTTTCATCTCTATGAGCTGATATTACAAAATATTCATCTTCTTTAAGTTCCAGTCTTTCTAATACATCTGACTTCACAATATCAGCTTTTCTTGAGTTGAGGACTTCAAACATTGGGCTTCCAGTCTTAATAATTCTATCTGCTGGTAGACCTTCTCTTAACAAATATTCTCTAGCAATATCACTATAAGTTAAATTAATGTCAGCTATATGATCTACAATTTTTCGATTAGTTTCTTCAGGCACTCTTTGATCAAAACATCTATTCCCTGCTTCCATATGGAAGATAGGAATTTGTCTTCTCTTAGCTGCAATAGAACATAAACAACTATTTGTATCTCCTAATACTAAAAAAGCATCTGGCATAACTTCATCCATAATAGGATCAATTTTGACTAGGATATTCCCTATTGTTTCTACTGCAGTTCCAGTAGCTGCATTAAGAAAATAGTCTGGTTTTTTTAAATTGAAATCTTTAAAAAATACCTCATTTAATTCATAATCATAATTTTGACCTGTATGAACAAGAATATGTTCTACTGCATCTGACTCTTCCAATCTATTTATTACAGCTGATAATCTAATAATCTCTGGTCTGGTACCGACGACTGTCATGACTTTAAGTTTTTTCATACATTATACCTCCAAATAGTAAGTGTCTGGTTTTTCTGGATCAAAAATTTCATTTGCCCACATAAGAGTGATTAAATCGGTATTACCAATATTTTCAATGTTATGGGTGTAGCCAGAAGGTATATCTACTACTTTCAATTGAGTACCACTTACAAAATACTCAATGACTTCTTCAAAATTAACTTTTCTAAAACGGATTATTCCTTTTCCACTTACTACAAGGAACTTTTCATTTTTCGTATGATGCCAGTGATTCCCTTTTATTATGCCTGGTTTAGATATATTCACAGACACTTGTCCTCTATCCGGTGTCCTAATAAACTCAGTAAAAGACCCTCTTTGATCGACATTCATTTTGAGATTATAACTGAATTCATTTTCAGGTAAATAGCTTAAATAAGTACTATATAATTTTTTTTCAAATAAATTAGACATATTAGGAACAGAACTATCTTTACGACTTTTTTTGAAAGAGTAAATCAATTCAACAATTTTCCCTAGTGCTATAGTATGCATTACTGGAACTTCACAATATTTTCCGATTTTGTTTTCATTACTTTTTAATGCATTAATCAACTCATCCAACACATCATCAATATATACCAATTTCATCACCACATCAGGATCATTAACAATTATTGGTAACTCACGGGATATATTATAGCAAAATGTTGAAATCGCACTATTATAATTTATTCTGCACCATTTCCCAAAAATATTAGGAAAACGATAGACGAGGACTTTTGCTCCAGTATCTTTACTATATTGAAAAAGTAAATCCTCACCAGCTTTTTTACTAATCCCATATGAGTTATCCAATACAGCCTGAGTTGATGACGATATTATAATAGGACAAGTATTTTGATGTTTTATCAGCTTATTAAGAAGTGTTGAAGTAAGCCCAAAATTACCTTCCATAAATTCACTCTCGTTATTAGGACGGTTTACTCCAGCCAAATGGTACACAAAGTCACATTGCATTGCGAATTCTTCTAGTTCTTCTTCTGTACTATTTCGGGTGTATAAATATATATGTTTATAGCCTTGGTTGTTCAATTCAGCTACTAAGTTTTTCCCAACAAAACCTTCAGAACCTGTAACAAGGATTTTCAACTATAATTCCCCACATTCAATTCATTTTGAATATAAGGAAGTAGTAAAAGCTTATCTTTAATTTGTTCGATTGTTAGTCGATAAGTATTATGGGAGTTGTACTCTATGTCACTTGATAATTCTTGATCGCCTTCTTCGAAATATTTTTCATAATTTAGATCACGATTATCAGCAGGAACTCTATAAAAGTTTTCTAAATCATCCGCCACTACATTCTCTTCTCTCGTAAGAAGTGTCTCATAATGTTTCTCTCCATGCCGTGTACCTATAATTTTTATTTCATTTTCCGCATTAAATAATTCTTTAACCGCTTGTGCTAAGTCTCTAATAGTTGAAGCCGGTGATTTTTGAACCATAATATCCCCAGCGTTAGCATTCTTGAAAGCAAATATTACTAATTCGACAGCTTCTTCCAAACTCATAAGGAACCTTGTCATATTTGGATCAGTTATGGTCATTGGTTTTCCTGCCTTAATCTGTTCTACAAACAAGGGAATAACAGAACCTCGAGATCCCATTACATTTCCGTACCTTGTACCACAGATAAGGGTTTTTTCTGGAGAAACTGTTTTTGACTTTGCCACAAAAACCTTCTCCATCATTGCTTTAGATATTCCCATTGCATTTATAGGGTAGGCTGCTTTATCAGTTGAGAGGCAAATAACCTTTTTCACACCAAATTCAATGGAGGCATTTAAAATATTTTCTGTCCCTATCACATTCGTTTTTACAGCTTCCATTGGAAAGAATTCACACGAAGGAACTTGTTTCAAAGCAGCAGCATGAAACACATAATCCACATCATTCATTGCATATTTCACACTTGCTAAATCTCTTACATCGCCAATGTAAAACTTCAATTTTTCATTATTGTAAAACTTACGCATATCATCTTGTTTCTTTTCATCACGTGAAAAAATACGTATTTCTTTAATATCTGTATTTAAGAACCTCTCCATCACTGCATTTCCAAAAGAACCAGTTCCACCTGTAATTAGTAACGTTTTATTGCTAAACATTTTTTTCATCTCCTAGTAATTTACTATTCAAAAATTTATTAATATAAATTGGTTGAACTATGCAAAATAAACTCAATGCAATTATATTCGCCAATATTACCCCTATCCAAGAATTTAATACTCCTACGAGATAAAATGAAAGGGGAATTTTAATTAGTACACCAATAGTATAAAAGATACTTTGGATTTTCAGCATGCCAAATCCGTTTGTTATAGTTGATAAAACACCTATCCAAATAATCATGCTTCCAGATAATGCAAATACAGTAGCATAGAAATAATTTACATGAACTGTATTTTCACCAAGCCATATGTCGATAATCACCTGTAAAAATAGAATTGTTAAGAACTCAATTAAAATAATTGATAATGCAGACCAGGTAAGAATTTTATAAAGCTTTTTTATCCATATATAATCTTTTTCTTCAAGAGCTTTTGTAACTGCCGACCATATGGGAGTGAGACCTATAGTGAAAACAGCTCCGAATAAAGTGAAAATCTTATAATAAATTTGATATTCGACTACCATTTTAGGTTCTGTTAACCAAGTTATTAAAAATTCGTTAGTGGCAGTTAAAATCATATACATTATTTGAATCCAAAAGAAAACTCCACCTAGCATAATTATTTCTTTAGCGTATTTTCTTCGAAAATATTTAAAATTCGGTCTACTTTCTTTTAAAGTGGAAGAGAACAATAAAATAGTAGCTATAATTAAGGGAACATTTACTGCTAATACATGGACTATCGCTAAAGTCACTAAATCTGATGCAATATTACTAGAATCTACGAAAGAGACATATATGAAAACAATAATGCTAGTTAAAAGACTTAAGAAATTATTTAAAGCAGACTTTTGCAATGCATACAAGACAGAATTAATAAGTTTAAATAAAAATTGAAGCATTATGCCAGAGAAAACAATCAAAACAGTAACATTCAAAATTTCTCTAGATACCATACTTTCTGAAATATTAAAAATAATATTCCAATTAATAAATTTGAACACTAAAGTAGAAAGAAAGATTGACGAAAATACAAGAATACCGATAGTAAGATAGGCTGATGAAATGTATTTTTTTGAATCTAAATGATTTTTTTTCACAAAAGTTGGAACTAACTTATTTCTAAGTCCATTTCCGATTCCAAGATCAAATGCAAGGATCCATGCTAATACCGAAAGGATTGTAAACCATAAACCTAAAGTTTCTTGATTATTAAAATATTTAAAATAAGCAGGCATAGTAAATAAAGAGATTATTAAAGCTCCTCCCTTTATTACAAAAGCTCCCATTGCATTGAAAATAATTGTTTTATTATTTCCATTTGAATTTTCTAGTTTATTTTTTAATTTCAAAATTATTTTATACATTGTTTTGTTTCAACATCTCTTTAATATTTCTTACGAATTCATTATCTAATTTACTAATTAGGGAAGAACTATCAAAAGGGTCTTTTAAATCCACTTTTAATATTGCTTCTTTTATAGATTTCGGATTGTCATTCTTTGAGAAAGTTATATATTTCGAAACCACTGAATTTCTCACACTTAGAATATCAGTACTTACAATACGTAAATTGTGTGATAAATAGGAAATAATTTTAGAAGGAAAAGCTGTATTCATATATTCACCTTGATCTTGTGGATTTAACGCTATGTCACAGTCAAATAAGAAATCTGAGTACGCTTGTCCATTTAAAATACCTATATAAATACATTTTTCTTTATTATTTTCTTTATTTACATTATTAATTAATTCGTTCAATTTATTAATATTACCAAAAGAACCGTGACCTAATATGTGTAGCGTATAGTAATCCGGAAGATATTTCATTGTTTCAACTGCTTTAAATGCTCCACCCTTTGTTAAGTCAACAGAGCCTGCATAAATTAGTCGGATGGTATTTGTTTCTTTTTTGGGTTTATTAATTTGATTTAATACATAATAACTTCCATAAAGAACAATACTTTTTTTATTACTTGATTTAAATCGGTCTCTTAGAGTATCAGATACAAAAATATACGAATCTGCACTATCTATAAGTTTTTCTTCTAGTTTTTGAAATTTTTTTGATTTTTTCCAAACTTCACTATATATTTCCTCAACTTCAAGAATTAATTTGAATTTTTTTATGAATTTCGCTGCCCGAATAGGTAAGGAAATCCATTCAACATGGTATGCTAAAATTTTCTCTCCTTTTTTTACATTAAAAACTAAATACAAAAAAAGCCAGACTAAAGAAAATATTATTTTAAAATTCCGGCTAAATTTATTTGTTGTTTTCCAAGAAGGACACATAATGACAGAGGTGTTCTCATTTATAATTATCTTCTTTTGTTTTTCGTATCCAACATTAGTGTTATCTCCCATCCATGATGGAGAAATAATATCAACGGAATAACCAGCCTGATTTATTGCAGAAGCTATGTAATCCATTTTATTTTTAGCTGCTAAATTACATACTCTATTACTTTGACTATTTGAAAAATCATAAAGACCTATATATTTAACAGGTGTAATATTAATAAAAATCTCTCCTACTTAAAACCTAATTCTAAAAATTTTTACCGGAATTTTGTTGTATAGTTTTTAAAAGATTTAATTCCAATAAAATAAATATGGACTTACATCCAAATAACCACTACCTGTATTAATTTGAAAGAAATATAACAGCGCAATAATAAGGACAAATGTTGCTACTAATCTAATTTTTATATCCTGCTGATATTTTATTACTTCAGGTATTAACAATGTAATAAATATGTAAAAATAATAGCCTGTTCTCATAACTATGTTAGACTCACTTGCAAATATTTGAATAAAAATTGTTATAAGTAAATAATTTTTATAAGCATTGAAATCTAGATTTTTTTTATCTTTACTTCCAAAAATCAAAGAAAGAAAAAAAATAAAAATCATAACAAACAACATTGTAAAAGCATTTGTAGGTTCTGTTTGTTCTGGAACTCCACTATATAAACCATATATTAAATTGAATATTTTTGCTTTAAATATAAATGTAAGTAACAAGAAGGGAATAATAAAAATATAGTGTACTGCTTTTATTCTTAAATAATATAACGGATATGCAATAATAAAAATAATAGCCGAAGTATGAAAAGACATAGCTAAGGCAACAAATGCTATGAATTTCACTAAACTTTTCTCCTGTATAAATTTAAAACTTAAAAAAAGAATTCCTATTGCAATTGCTTGACGTAATCCGGAAAAACTAAATGTGAAAAAACCCAAAGTAATGTAAATAAACACACTTAATCCCGGCATCTTTGAATTCTTAATCCAAATATATGCAATAGGAGTAATTATTGTTAATGCAACAACACTTAAATATAATTGGTTAGAAAAATTCATTTCAGAAAAAAGTTGTGAGTAAAGGATGTATCCCAATTCATAATTAAATAATTTTTCACCTTTAAATACATTAATTAAATTTGCAATCTCATAAGCTGATATATATCCAATCAGATCGACACCAACATTTAAAGATCTTAAAGACTGAATTAAAAAAATTGCACAACAACTTAAAATAATAACTATTTTGTTTCTTTTTTGTACACTTCTAACATCCTTTAAGAATATTGATATTATTCCTACCCAAGCTATTAGTAAATAATAAAATAACATCAATTTCTCCTTTCTTAAATTAATTAAAACAGGTTAAATCTATTTAAAGCCAGCTATTGCTAATTAATAATAGAATTATATAAGTTTAAAAGTTGTCTGGTATTCTTAGTGTAATCAAAATTTTTAGAAACAGTTAATAAACATTTATCAGTATAAAAATTTTTTCCATTTTCTTTAATTAAATAAATGGCTTTTAGAATTCCATTGATATCTCTTTTTTTTACTACATAACCACAGCCTTCGTCAATTAGTTCAGGTAATGCAGTAGAATTATAAACAATTGCTGGTGTTCCACATGCCATTGCTTCTGCCACAACCTTTCCAAAAGTATCCTCAGTTGATAAATGGACATAAACGTCAGCTGATGAATATAATTTCGCTAGTTCATTTGTATCGCTAACAAATGGTATATGTCTAATGTTTTTCGGGAAATCTACTACATCTGATTGACCAATTAAAACAATTTGCATATCATCTGGTATTAGTTTTGAAAGTTTTATAAAGTCCTCATATCTTGGACTTCCTACTATCCAAGAAGATGAAACCCCAAGTATTGTAAACTTATCTTTAATTGGATAGTTTGATTTTTCTCTTCGTGGATGAAATATTTCTCTATTTATCCAATTATATATTGTTAATATTTTTCTTTTCGATAAAAACGACATTTTTGCTTGATTCGATGTCCACTCTGAAACTCCAACAACTGTTAAGTTATCTATGTCTTGGAACCATTTTTTTTTATCGCTATATAATTTTTTAGTTTGATCAATAAAATAACTTTTAGGGTAACTTTTCACTACAGGACAACTATAGCACTGTTTTTTCCATTTAGAGCATTGTATGTCTGTAAAATGTGCACACTTTCCTGTAATAGCCCAACAGTCATGTAAATTTAAAACAACAGGTATATCTGCAATTTTTAAAAATTTAAATAGTACAGGGTAATTTAAATAATAGGCATGTAAATTTCTAAGATGAATTATATCTGGAGAAAGTTGTTTAATATACCTGATAAGTCGTTTCGTAGCATAATATGAAAAATAGCCCTGAAGCCCAGTTATCCTTGCCATTATGTTGTGAAAGTAATATTCAAACTCGCTTCCTATTCGATAAGTATTCTTATCATTATGTTTACCTCTTCCATAAGCAACATATCCTTCAAAACCGCTATTTTCAAGAGCTTCCTTTACCTCAAAACAAGTTCTTCCAGTACTTTTTTCTTTATAAACCGTATTGATTTGGAGTATTTTCAAAAATTCTAGCTCCCTACTTATGTCCGACTTTATCAATTATTTCTTTAAAGACTTTATTATTTATATCTTTACTATGATTTAGCTTTACTAAGGATAAAGCATTATTTACGTATTGTCTTTGTTGTTCTTCGTTTTCGATTAATTCTACTAATGATTTAAATAGATTTTTTGAGTCAGTAACAACACAAGCTGCTTTATTTTCTATTAGATACTTTGAAGAAGCCATATTTTCAGGTGCATAAACAAAAAAACAAGTACCACTTGCTAAACTATCCGCTATTTTAGTTGAAAATGCATGCTTTAAATCCCACTTGTAAAAATCAGAAAAATTCTCAGCATGAACTAGTAAATTACTAGTATTCATAACCCTTGTAACTTCATCATATGAGATAAATCCCTTTAGTCGGATTCCAGAAGAAGAAAGTAAAGCTTTTTCAACCTCTTTATTTGGTATCTTTCCGTAAACATCAATTTTAAAATTTCCATCAATGCTTTGTAACGTGTTCGCTAATTCAATTAGAGATTCATGACGCCCTACACTTAAGTTACCCAAGTATGAAATAATATATTTCTCATTATTATTTACAGATTTGAATGGGATAACTTCTGTTGCAGTCATTATAACTGAACTTTTGTGATTAAATTTCTTATTATAGGTTTCCTGTAACATATCGCATATATATACCGTATGTGAAGAATACTTAATCAACTTTTCAAACTGCCTCTTATATTGCGAGCGATATAAACGGTATAGCAATGAAAATGATTTTTTATCTTTAAAGTAGTAATCTTCGCTATTATATAAAACAATTGGAATCTTTTGTTTTTTTGCTACACTCAACGCAATTTTCATCATAAATGCATAATCGCCAACTTGTAATAAGATGATATCTGGGTTAAAATCATCAACCCATTTTTTGAAACCTTTCCCTCTCCACTTGTTGCTATCCCAAATTAGGTTTCTTATAATATAATTGAAGGATTTTCTATTTCGATGCCTATTATATATAGTATTAAGTGAAACATCTTTTTTATTTACTTTGTAATTTTCCATTTCACTGTTTATTATTTTTCCAACTCGGCTACCTTTATAAAAGGCTTCTAGGGCTTCTGTGTCTAGAACTCTATAATAGTTATTACAAACTGGCGAATCCGGAAGTTCATTATTGATATAAAATTGAGCCAACGAATTATTTGGCCATTCAATAAGTAAGTTAGAAAGCGTTCTTCCATTTGATCCGCTTTTAGAAAAGCAATTATGACTAAAAACCATTATTTTAGGATATTCTTCTTTTATTGTCTGTTTGTTTTCCATAAATTTATTTTTTTATCTCCTTAATTCCTTGATTCATTAGTTTTAATGCATGTAATAGAGATTTCTCTTTGTTAAAGACTTTATAATGTCTCAGTACATATTGTAAGCATAAAATTTTAGACCAACGCTTAGATAAACAAAAGAAAAAAGCGCCTTTATCTAAAAAATATTTATCTGTGTATCCTTCAAACCATGTTGAGTCTTCCTGACTAACATATCCAATTACTGTGGGATTAGAATATACTTTTAAACCATTTTTAATGCATTCTGCTAGAAATAAGCTATCTTCTCCACTACTATATTTTGCTCCACCACCAAATAATAAAGAGAAATATATATTTGCCTGTTTTAGTTTTTCTGTTCTAGCAACGATTCGAACAGCCCCATATTTCAAACAATTATATAATTTTATTTCCTCATAATTTTTTATTACAAATGATGGTCTATCAATATTAGTACTTAAAACATTAAATAATATAATATCTGCTTTTGGATTATCTTTAAATGCTTGTTTTATATGATTTTCATAATCTTCATTATAGCTAACATCATCATCCGCGAACAAGCACAATTCCGCAGTCGCCCTCATTAATGCTGTATTTCTACTAAGGCCAACCCCTCTTTCAGAAAGTGAAAGAAATTTGATTTTCTTTCTTTTATATTCAAAATCCTCAAATTTATTTATATTACACTGATTTACAACTATAGCATCTGATCTTATGTTCATTTTGTGAATCAAATTATGATTAGTTTGATTCATCGTTGAGACTAATACCTGCAGGTTCATCCCGTTATTACTCCTCTTTAACATTTGATATAAAATCTTTGAATTTGCTATCGTAATTTCTTTTAAGGTTATCACCGTTTATTATTAAATCTAAATCATCATTAAAATAATTTCGACATTCAACTAACAGATTTTCTTTTATCTCATTTGATAAATCCTGTTCTAGATTAATTACAAGTTTTCCAACTTCATCCTGTACTGCTTGATAGTTTAGAGAAATACCATGTTTCATGACCATATTTTTAAAGATGTAGTAAAATGTTAGACTAGGATAAATCTCGTTTTTCCCATATATAACCTTACCCACTCTACCTAAAACTTCAGAAATAATTTGATGATGCATTCCACAATTGCATTTTTTCAATAAATCCAAACTCACCATATCGCCTAATCTATAACGAATTATTGGAAAAGAATCTGAGACAAGGTTTGTTACAATTATCTCCCCGTTTTCTTCTTCCACAATAACTCCCTCCATAGCAACATGCATATTTCCAAAAGGACATTCAAATGCAATAATTCCAGTTTCAGCTGAACCATATTCACTAATCATTTTTTTTCCAAATGCTTTAATTATCTCTTCTTGATAGTAATCATGAATTTTTTCTGATGTACCTTTAACCATTTTTAAATTAAATGTGCTCATATTAGAACTCTTATTTATCTTTTTTGCAACTTCATAAGCCATTGACGAATAACCTTCTAAAAAGACAGCGTTTTTTAACTTTTTTTGAAATTCATTAATTCCATCATCGGTATAAGAAAACAATCGGAATCTATTTAATAGATAATCTAAAACTTTTGTTTTAATCTTTTTTTTAATATCGAAACTAAATCCCCAAAAATAGCCGTTGTTATCCCAGGGCTTTACTCCATACCAAGAATATCCTCTAAGTTGAGATGCCCTAGCTGTCGCATCCCAAGCACTATTTCTATAAAGTTCCAGTGGTTCACCAGTACTTCCAGAAGTCTCAGAATAGAACAATTTTCTGTATCCTTTTGTATTCTGAATTTCAGAATTATTATTAAGTAAATCTTTTTTATTAACAATTGGAAGTTTTATTATATCTTCTAGTTTTGTAATATCAGTTGGTTTAATACCAGCATCATCATATAATTTTTTATAAAAATTTGAGCTTTCATAAGCTTTAGTTACAATCCTTTTCAATTCCTGTAATTGATATTTTTCTAGCTCTTTTAAGCTCCAAGATTCGGACGCTTTAAGGAATTTATATTTACCAATTATTTCTGGACTTCTTAATCTCACACCAAAATAGTATAGAATTTTATGTAACATAGTTTATCTCCCATTTCCATTTTCTATGTACAAATTATAGTCTCCAGTAGCTATTACCAATTTCCTCAATATTTTTCTTATCTAATATACTTTTCACATCAATAATTACTTTTTCGTCATTTGAATATTTGCCGAACAATGAATCAATTTGCTCCAAACTCATATTTTTAAATTCATCATGGGCTATTGCAAACACAAGACAATCAGCATCATTCAAATTCTCAATTTCAACCAAATTCACACCATATTCTTGTTTTACAATTTCATCTACTGTAACTCCTACAGTAGATTCATACACTACTATTGACCCTTTTGTTAAATTTCTTCCTATTATTATACTGGCATCTTCTACAGGACTAAGGTCTGGAGTATTATCTGCGTTTATTGGAATAGGAACAGCAACAATATTTCTTTAATCCTATTTTCATCTGATGTAAATTCAACTGTTGTTTTTCTAATAGCATCGTTTCCAATTTCATTAGTTGGATCAATTCCAGACTTATATAATTCAATTTTCTCTTTATTCAAGTCAACCAATTACTTTAACCGTCTTTGCAAATGCAACCGCAATTGGCATTCCTACATATCCTAAACCAATTTTTTTCTTCTCTATTTATTATTTTTTCGAATAAATTCATAATTTTTTTTCTCAGCTCTTCTATGTTTATATATATTTTTTAAAAACTTAGTAATCTCTTTTATAAAATCCTGTGGTGAAACTAATATCATCTTAAGTCCACTAATCAATACAAACAGAAAATTCTTATTTCTTTTATACGCAATTAACATTACAGCATAGTGTCTAAACTGAATAAACCTTTTCTCACTTGGTGTGAATAAGTGGAAATATTTCATCTTGAATTTATGTAGAGCCTTTTCTCCAATTATTTTATTTTTCCCTTGAGAAATACCGCCTTCATTATGTCTATATGCTATTACAAAGCATTCATTCATATATCTAATTTTTAAATTCTGTTCAATTGATTTAAGCATTAAGTAAAACTCTTGACCCATTTTAGCATCTTCAAACCCACCAATTTCTTTTAATTTTTCTGCTTTATACATAAAAGTTGGTGTTCCTGTAAGATGCTTCATAATATGATATTTCAATAAAGTTTCTTTATCAAAAGATTTTAAATCATTATATTCTCGATAGTCTAGAACCACTTTATTTTCATTAACCAGTTTTAAATCAGTAAATGACATATCACATTCATATTCTTTCATAAATTCTAGTTGCTTTTCAATTTTATTAGGTAAATATTCGTCATCATCATCTAAGAAGGTAATGTATTTACCAGTAGAAGCATTAATTCCTTTATTTCTCGATAGTGATCCACCAATGTTTTTTGAATTCATGATATATATCACGTTTGTGTCATTAGAGAATTGTTTCATGAAATGCATAACTTCATTTCTATATTCTGAATCTCTTGTATTGTCGTCAACTATAACTATTTCAGTGTTTTTATGGGTTTGTTTCTTAATAGAATCTATAGCTCTTGAAAGATAACTTATTTCCCGCTTATATGTTGGTATCACAACACTTACTTTAATAATTTCTCACTCATTTCTTAATTAATTTGTCTTTATAAACAACATCTACTTTATTTCCTGTCTTTACTATCACCTTCAACAATCCCGTCTCTCTTCAAAACACTTCTAACGGTTCCCAAAATGCACTTAATATCCATCCAAAAACCCATATTCAGGACATAGTCACCATCTAGTTCTGCCTTAATATATATTGACAATTCATCTCTACCACTTATCTGAGCTAGTCCAGTTAAGCCTGGATATACATCATTTGCATTAAATTTGTCTCTTTCAGTTAACAAATCATACTGATTCCAAAGAGCAGGACGAGGCCCCACGATACTCATATCACCTTTAAAAATATTTATTAACTGTGGCAATTCATCTAAGCTTGATTTCCTTAAAAAATTCCCAATGTTGGTTATATGAGAAGTCGCATTTCCTAACAAATGCGTTGGCATATCACTAGGTGTTTCTGATTTCATTGTTCTGAATTTTAAAATGTTAAAATGTGTCTTATTTTTTCCTACTCTTTTTTGCTTAAAGAACACATTACCTTGTGAATCTATTTTTATTAATAAAGCTATTATCAGAAAAATAGGTGAAAGCAGAATAATACCTAATCCCGATAGTATTATATCAATTAATCTCTTAATATATATGTACAATAAGTTCACCTTCAACCCTAATATATAAAATAAAAGGACGTTTCACACGTCCAAATGTCCCAACATTATTATCAACTATTTAATAACTCAACATTCCTACGATTAGCAGTACCAACAAGTAATTCCTTCAATTCCAAACTATTAAGAGTAGGAATCTTCTCCAACAAAAACAATAATTCATGCTTAGTAATCGGCGTAGCCTTTCCAACATAAATCTTTGGAAACACAACTTCACTCTGCTTCTCACTATCATTCATCAATTCTTCAAACAACTTCTCACCAGGGCGAATCCCAGTCTCACGGATTTCAATCTCACCATTTGAATAACCAGATAATCGAATTAAGTTGATCGCAAGATCAACGATTTTCACAGGTTCCCCCATATCCAAAACAAAAACTTCCCCACCATTAGCTAAAGTACCAGCCTGAATAACAAGCCGTGAGGCTTCCGGAATCGTCATAAAATACCTTGTCATCCGCTCATCGGTAATCGTAACCGGTCCACCTTTAGCAATCTGCTTCTTAAACAAAGGAACAACACTACCACGAGATCCAAGTACATTACCAAATCGCACTGCTGCAAACTTCGTCTTACTATCTTTAGCTAAGTTCTGGACAATCATCTCAGCAAATCGCTTAGTAGCACCCATCACGTTCGGTGGGTTTACCGCCTTATCCGTCGAAACTAATACGAAATTAGCAACTCCGAATGTATCAGCTGCTTCTGCGACGTTCTTCGTTCCGAAGATGTTATTTTTCACAGCTTCCATCGGATTACTTTCCATTAACGGAACATGCTTATGAGCTGCAGCATGATAGATTACATCTGGTCTATATTCTTCAATGATATCAAAAATCCTAGCCCGATCTTGCACGTCAGCAATGACTGGTCGAAGGTCTGTTTCACCAAGAAAATTATTTCTTAATTCCATATCAATCAAATAAAT
>JGI24024J18818_10000337_pt1 | contig 17142 bp, 19 predicted proteins | sample Cruoilmetagenom2_FD_18818 | JGI IMG/M metagenome (IMG submission 18818) | reverse complement strand
TTAAGCTCGATTCCACCTCTAAAATGCTTAAGGGGCCCTCCTCCATATGCTCGTTCAACCATATAATTTTCATATTTCACCCATTGAAACGGGTATTCTTTCCAAGTAAGCGGGACAATTCCACCCACTTTTGCAAGTGCTTCTCTATAAAATGTTTTCCCAGGACTCTTTTCTGCAGGTTTAAATTTTACCGAAAATAAGCCAATGATCCGATTTAACCGATCAGTGTCACTCAACAGATCCCACACTTTTTCTCTCGTCAATGGATATTCTTTTTCCATGACATATTTTTTTTTTCCATGACATATTTTTTTACTGAGAAATCCAAGTTCTTCCCTCCAGGATCACAATTTAATCTATCAATCTTTTATCGGATGTCCACTCCGTTTTTTCAAGTAATTAGGTAATATACTAGTCGAAAAGCAGTTTTCTATGGTATTAAGTGCGACATCACAACTAGATAAATGCAATCTATAATCCTACTCACGATTGGAAAAACAATCGCAGGATTAGGATGGCAATAATAACCACTACAAGTTGTTCATGCTCGTGATTCAAATTTTTCTCATTATTTTTTCATATTCATCACATGTATTATGAAATAAATGACCGACTCCTGTGGGAAAGCGAAGACGTCGAAATCCACTCGGGCTAAAAGCCTGAGTTAGTTCGGCGCAAGCCCACGGAAAGCGGTCATTTAATGAACACAATATGATAAATGCCTTTTTTTACGAGCACCACTTATTAAATACATAATCTCCATTGAATATAGATTTATCACAAGATACATTGATACTCTAGTGGCTAAATAATATCTACGAAAGAACCTAATTTTAGAAAAAGACTAAGAAAAATGGATTTACATTCATCCGTTTTTCTTAGTCTTTATTTTTTTATATTCAACTTTTATTAATTAAGTTTTTCATGTCTGACCAATTCGTAATCCGTGGAAAGGTTAAGTGCTGATTATATGGCTGATTCATCACATATACCTTTAAATGATCATCAACAAGTGTATTTAAAACATCCGGCTTGTCATCAAAATAATAATCCAGATTTAATGTTCGGATGATGTCCACCTTCTCCCCATCCTTCATGCCACAAAAGAATCTATCCTCCTGGACAGGAAAACCTTGTTCAATCATCCATAGTTTTGTACGTTCCCCATGCTCCCTAGGTCTTGCGGTTATATAGTAGATTTCATGTCCTTGCTTATTAAGATCGACCAAGAGGTCCACTACATCCGAATAAGGAGGACAGGATGTATAATAAATCTCTTCCAATGAACTGTTCCACATTTTTGAACCTTCCTCAGCTGTAAGGCCAAAGGGTTCATGAATTTCTACTTGTTTAATTTCTTTAAAAACATCAATTGGAATGTTTTTATTTAAATTCTTGTTGTATATGTTAAAAGCATGTTCTCTTAAATTGATGAGTGTGTCATCAATATCAAAACCAAATTTCATTATCGTATCCCTCAATTAGTTAATCATTTTTATAGGTTGGATACCCAACAAATTTAAAATCTTTACCGATCTTAACAATGTCCGCATCCTGTAATTCGATTGCATCGCCCATTTTATCAATACCTGATCCCTCTAAAAAAGTAGGCGCTTGTTTACCACCGACAAATTTCGGTGCAATGTAAATAACTGCTTTGTCGATGAGTTTATTTTCTAAAAACGCTGCGTTAATCGTTCCGCCACCTTCGATTAATAAAGAAGACACTCCTTTTTCACCTAAGATCTGCACAACTTCACTTGGGTTAACTTGTTTTGAACCAGTTGTATGAAAAACCGAAATCCCTTTGTTAGTTAAAATGGATTTCTTCTCGATATCGTAATTACTACTCGTGAATACCCATGTATCTGCCAACTTGTCCGAAATTACTTTTCGATCCAATGGAATTTTCAAGGTTGAATCAAGAATCACACGAATTGGATTCCGGCCATTCGGAATCCTTGTTGTTAATTCTGGATTATCCGCTATAACAGTATTAACACCAACAAGAATGGCCATATGTTCATTTCTTAAATGATGAACATCCAATCTCGCTTCTTCAGATGTAATCCACTTGCTATCGAATGAATGAGTGGCAATTTTACCATCTAACGTAATTCCTGCTTTCAAGGTTACAAACGGTTTATTCTCCACAATATATTTATTAAATACTTCGTTCATTTTTCGAGAGGTCTCTTCATGGACACCGATGATTACTTCTATCCCTGCTTGTTCTAGAATTTTAACTCCATTTCCAGATACAATAGGGTTAGGATCTAACGTTGCAATTACCACTTTTTTGATGCCTGCTTCAACTATTGCATTGGCACAAGGACCTGTTCTTCCATGATGTGAGCAAGGTTCAAGTGTGACATAGATTGTTCCACCCGCTGCTTTTTCTCCAGCCATCTGAATCGCGTGAATCTCAGCATGTGGTTCTCCAGCTTTCATATGGGCCCCAACACCAACAATACGGTTGTCATTCACAATAATAGAGCCCACTAAAGGATTTGGGTCTGTTTGTCCCTTCATTGCTCGCGCATTATTTAATGCTAATTCCATATAGAATTCATGGTTAGTCATTTGGACAAGTCCCTTCCTCTTCTAAATGACCCGACCTTTTAATCTTCGTTTGTAAATAACCTTCATTAAATTCTGATACATCTCCCCATAACGGAGTCCGGCCAGAAACAGGCAATCCAGCATCTCTTAATGCTTTCAATTTCTTCGGATTATTCGTCATGAGTGTTACCGGTTTAGATCTAAGTGCTTTAAGTACTTGAATCGCATCATCATAATTTCGTGAATCATCGACAAAACCAAGTTGTTCATTTGCTTCTACTGTGTCGTAACCATTTTCCTGTAAGATATAAGCCATTGCTTTACTGAATAAACCAATACCTCTGCCTTCGTGATTTGCTAAGTAAAATAATGCGCCTGTTCCATGGTCGACAATCATTTGCATGGATTGCTTCAATTGGTATCCACAATCACAACGTTTACTTCCAAAGATATCACCTGTATGACAGATTGAATGCATTCTAATTAATGCTTCTTCCCCTTGTTCAAAGTCACCGTAAACCAAAACACTTGATTGTTGGAATTCAGCTAAATTCGATGAGGATAAATTATCGATAATTTGTTTAAAGTCTTGATTTTCCTCTTTACTATTCAACCAACAATACCATTGAAAGATAACTGTTTCACCGTACAAATTAACAGGAAGACGGATTGGTCCTACTAAATAAACCATTCCCTCATTTCCTTTAATTAATTTTATTTTATCTTCTAAAACCGCAAGAGCTTCTTTAGGCACTATTTGTATCTCACTCATTGATCTATCCCCTTTTTTAATCCAAACTCGAATGACAATTAGATTTATTTAGTTACTTTATGTAAGTAATTATATTTTTGTAACTAAGTATTGTCAAATAAGTGGTTTTATTTCTAATATATTATAGTTAAGTTAGTTAGACTGGACACTTTGTCCGTTATATACAATATTAGCTTAAAGACTATTGATATACACAATTGAAATGTGCAAAGCGATTATATAGAAGCGCAAAAAAGAGTTGACCCTATATCTGGGCCAACTCTTAGATGAAAATTATACAGTTTTATTAGTTCGTCCTTCTGTTTCTGCTACAATGACCGCACATGCCGCATCCCCTGTAATGTTCACTGCTGTTCTTGCCATATCGAGCAAGCGATCAATCCCAATAATTAAAGCAATACCTTCAACAGGTAAATTTACTGAGGTCAAGACCATGGCAAGCATAATCAGTCCTACACCAGGGACACCGGCTGTTCCAATACTAGCAAGAACTGCTGTTAGGACAACAATTAATAAAGAAGTAAGCGTTAAATCCACGTCATAGACTTGAGCGATAAAAATTGTAGCCACACCTTGCATGATTGCGGTACCGTCCATATTAATGGTTGCTCCAAGGGGTTGTACAAAGCTTGAAATCGATTTAGGAACGCCAAGATTTTTTTGAGCAATGTTCATGGACACCGGTAGCGTTGCATTACTACTCGATGTACTAAAAGCAACACCCATGGCAGGTGCGAAACCCTTAAAGAAATCGATTGGATTTCGTTTAGCAATAATTAAAATAGATGACCCATACGTAAGAATTGCGTGTACGACCAATGCCAATAATACAACAATCATGTACAGACTCATGGCTTTTATTGCATCCAAGCCTTGTTGGCCAATGGCAGAAGCAAGTAATGCAAACGTTCCGTATGGAGCAAATTTCATCACGAGATTTACAAGGTACATCATGATTTCGTTTCCTTGTTCAAAGAGTTCTTTTACTCTTGCCACTTTCGATCCGAGAATGGTAAGGGCAAATCCAATAAAGATAGCGAAAACAATAATTTGAAGCATGTTTGCTTCTGCGAATGCTTGAATTGGATTAGTCGGAATTATATTTAATAACGTTTCAGAGATGGGTGGAGCTTCCTCTGCACTATATTCTAATCCTTCTGTTTCGAAAGTGCCTGCATTTCCTGGTTCAAGTAAATAAGCCAATGATAGACCAATAATTATGGCAACCGAAGTAGTAATCAAAAAGTAACTAATTGTTTTTAAACCAATGCGACCTAGTTTTTTAGGATCGCCGAGTCCCGCTGTACCTAATGCTATAGAAATGAAAACGATCGGTACAACTAGCATGGTAATGAGACTAATAAATATTTTCCCAATAGGNGTGAAGACATATGTGTCTAGTGGNGGAAACCACCCTGGTGCAAATAGGTTTAACAGAATTCCTGTNAANGCACCTAAGATTAATGCAATAATAATTTTTATCGATAAGTTCATACATGTCCCTCTTTCTAAACGAACTAAATAACGGTAATAAATCAGAAAATATGACTAATTATTCGCCTTATAGTTCATCATCTCTATAAAGTTTTATAAGGTAGTATTTACTTTTTTTGATAATAGTAAACCTAAAATAATAGATAAATAGAATGGTATTGTTTGGTTGAATATAAAAATCCCCTCATTTATTTTACGAGGGGAAATAGAATTTCGTTATTTCACTGATTAACCATACGACGATGAATCTTTAGACTTAATCGTTTTTGTTTCATTTTGGATACTCGCTTCTTGGTTAACTATTGCGGTTGCGAGCATCTGTTTTACTTCATTGTATGACATTCCTGACTGTTCATTCTTTTTCTTAACATCCACAATATTTGTTCCAGCTGCCGTATATGTTCCCTCGTTTCCCTTCAAACAAGCACCTCCAATTTTCATACCTTATAGGTTATCCAAACTTCGATTTTTTATCATTGAAAAATTAATATTTCTCAAGATTTGTCTGAAGTTATTTTTAAAGTCAGCACATTCAAAAATGAAATCGGTATGACAATAAAGTAAAATTAGGTAAAAAGAAGTATTCAAATAGAGAAAGATGGTGTCAGCTTGGGTGCAAATAACGGAAATCGATTAATGTTACTTTTTGCTTATTTAACTGTTTTATTAGCAGGGATAGTTTGGTTTATCCATTCAATACTAGGATTTGGACAATCTGTTTCACTTTTACTTCGAAATGATGTTATGAGTAAAATGGATCAAAATATATTCGTTCTTTTAGCAATCATTACGGTTGTTCTATTATTAGTTTCAACTAACGTCTATAAAAAAAATCCAGATAGCAACTTATTTAAATTACTTATTACATTGACGCTTACTCATGGTTCAATGTTAATTATTGCATCTGGAGATGGCTGGGTAGAGTATCATTTTTCAATTTTTATGGTCATTGCATTAATTGCTTATTTTGGTTCCATTCCTTTAATTGCCATAAGCACTGCAATATTTGCGGTTCACCATTTTGGTGGTTACTTCCTATTCCCTGTGTTGTTATGTGGAACAGAGAACTATGCTTTTCCGCTATTAATGATCCATGCAGTGTTTTTAATTTTTACAGCACTTGCAAACGTCACGTTGGTCTATAGTCGAAATCAGAGTGAGAGACAATTTGGGCATGAACAGGAACAAAATCGGGTACGATTTAATTCCATAGTGTCACAGTTGAAGGATTCATCACGTGCGCTTCAACATATTGCTAGTGGGATCATGGCCGGTGCGGAACAAACAAAGGATATCAGCCAAGAGGTTGCCGCTTCGATCCAACAATGGTCGGATGGTTCTACAAATCAATTAGAAAATAATACGAAGAGTTTAGCAGAACTTAATCAATTAACTCAAGCGGCAGAATCCATGCAACAATATACCAAGCAGCTTTCTGATCAAATGGATCAAGTTGATTCAAGTGTGACAAACGGACAATCATCTATTGATCAAACAATGGAGCAAATTAAACAAGTTTCATTGATGTCTACGGGTATTCAATCTGAAATTCATTTATTTAAAAATAAAATGAACGAAATTGGAAATTTTGTATCCTCCATTAGGCAAATTTCAGATCAGACAAATTTACTAGCCTTAAATGCTTCCATAGAAGCAGCCCGTGCTGGTGAAGCTGGAAAAGGTTTCGCGGTGGTCGCAGAAGAAGTACGAAAACTTGCTAGCCAATCTGAAGCAACTACTAAACAAATTGACCAAGTTGTTCAAGATATCGATAGCAAAACAGCCACAATTTCGGAGATGGTGGACAAAGAATTAAGAGAAGTTGCTGATAGTGAACTCAAAATGGAAGAGACAAACCGCTCTTTCAATACAATTAAACATTCTGTAACACTTGTTGAGCAACATGTTAAATCGTTAACGGTCGTATCTAATACCCTTCGATCGCAAGAAGACATGATTAGAACAACCCTAGACTTATCCAAAACATATACGACGCAGGGACTCAATCATGCAAGGACGATTACAGGCACGACACATCAGCAGGTTGCATCGGCTGGAGAATCAATTACTATGGCCGAAAATCTAGAACAATTAACCGCTAGCTTAAGTGAGCTCACCCAAAAAATCGAATCTTTTGAACGAATGTAAAAAACAGCCGAGATGCTTTGAGCAGTCTCGGCTGTTTTTTAGGATTCAAATGTCCCTTTTATAATTGCTTGTCCGTTTTCAACCATTACTTTCCCAAGTGCTATGACCGTTTCGATTTCAAGTGTTGTTTTATTTAACAGGACAATATCCGCATCTTTACCTTCCGCAATCATTCCTTTTCTATATAGCTTTAAAATAGTAGCGGGATTCTGGGTAATGACTCGAAGAGCGTCTTCAATTGCGACGTTTTCTTTTACAATCGCATCTTTTACTTCGCGGTAAAGAGATGATACTTTCCCTATTTGTAATCCGATGAATTCACCGTTTTCATTAAACTCGGGTAAACTACCTTGTGCATCCGAGGTAAAGGTAATAAGAGAGCCGTCTACTCCTTCATCTAACATTGTTCTTAAGCCAATGCTACACTTCACTTCGCCATCCGAGAAAAACTTAGGAATTGAACTAGTAGTGAAATCAACATAACCACCTGCTTTCGCAAAACGTATTCCTTCTTGGAAAAGGTGAGAATTTCGATTAATATGGGTTGGATAGAATTGTTTGATTGGAATATCTGTTGTTTCTACTACTTTTTCAATTAACTTTAAATGATCGTAACTATCTCCCACATGTACATTAACAATTCCTGATTTCCCCGAAAGCATTCCACCTATTCTTGCAGCTGAAGCAATTTTTGCCATTTCTTCAACTGTAGGTTGGGAAGAACGGTGATCAGAAATCGCAATTTCACCGACGCCTATTATCTTATCAATCAAGATAAGATCGTCTTCTATTTTACCTGTGAGTGTTTTAACTGGAACCTGATATGACCCTGTTTGGACAAAGCACGTTATGCCTTCTTCCTCCAGCCCTCTCGCTTTTGCTATTAAACTAGTCATGGAACGTGTTGTGCCATCAGTCCCAATAACTCCGACTAATGTGGTTACTCCGCCCAATGTAGCGTCAGTCAATTGGATTTCAGGTGTGCGTGTCTTATAGCTACCTTCCCCGCCACCGCCAATAATATGTACGTGAGCATCTATAAAGCCAGGGACCACTAACTGCCCTTTGGCATCAATTATTTGAATGTCTACAAATCCCTCTGGACGATCAATCGTTTCTGCAATAAAACCAATTTTTTGATCAACGAGGAGTATGTCTTTTTTTCCTAGAGGATGTGGCGCATAGATTTCACCATTTTTAATAAGGGTTAACATGAAAATCTCCTTTCATTTCACCAAAATAATAAATTGATTGTTATTTCATCTTATCAGTTTTTTTAGTGTAGTTGCGCTACTAAATCTTTTAGAGAAAATTCATTCATTCTCGATAATCATACTCATCTTTACGGACATCAAGCTCTACTCCATTAATCGAAACAATATGATCACTTATCCAGATAACGTTACTTTCTTCTATCCTGTATTGCCAATAGATATTTCGCTTTCTCTCATTCGCTTCGTGAGCAATTACTTCTCCACGAACAGCGGACGCAACCGTTGCATTTCCATTGTTTAGATATGTACGAACTGTATATATACCAGTTGGTGAAACTTCCTCAATCAGTAGCTCGCCTTCGGGTAAGTGCTTGAGATTGAAAAAATAATAATCCATTACGATGTACAATATGGTTATCAGACTAACCATGAAGAGTAAAAAGTAACTTACTACTTTCAAAAAAACCTTTAATTTCTTCATTCCTCTTCACCCCTATGCCAATGTAAACGAAACTGAACACAATTGGTTTCAAAAACAAAAAAAGATGGAGGAGATAGTTGCATCTCCTCCATCTTTGGCAGTCGCTTTAAAATCAAATTAAATAATGACTCACTTGTATCCGTTTTCTCTGGCTCTAGATTCATCCTGGATTTCTTTTCGGAAACCTTCAATACTAGCTTCACGGCGGGCATTTTTTGCTTTGATCGCTTCAAGTTCTTTACCATCGGCAAAAGCCATTGTTTCTTCAGCAGCTTCCATATTCCCAATAGTGTTTTGAACCATGTCCTGAAGTTTCTCTACATTATCTGATCGATCGTCCGGTTTTGGAGTGTTACGAGACATATGAGTTCCCTCCTTCTATTTTGAAATCTTACAAAAGTAGGGTCCCCATATTAAAATAAACTATCCCATGATTCTTTTCCCATTATCCTACAAGCTTTTCCCTTTTTCATAAAATCCTTTCATATCCTCTTTTGGTACAAGAGCACCACCTGTAGCCCAGACGACATGTGTTACTTTTTTAGTGTCTAAATTATGCTTTTCCATGTAAGTTGATGCTTCTATTTTTGCAGGACCTATTAGACCAGAAGCGGCAGAAGGTTCCACGTATATCCCTTCGCTGTCTGCAAGTATAGAGAGATATTTAAATAAATCATTATCTTCAATTGTATAAACTCCACTTATTAATTTTTCGCTAATAGATGAAGCAAAACTTGAAGGTCGTCCGACTGCTAAACCATCACCTTCAGTGAAATTATCTATACCAAAGTCCTGAACACTTACTTTCTCTTTTTCCCCGGTTAGTAATCCAATTAAAACGGCTGGAGAATGTGTTGGTTCAACAAAGAAACAATGTACATGGTCACCATAAACTTGCTTTAAACCAAACGCAATACCTCCAGGTGAGCCCCCGACTCCACAAGGTAAATACACAAATAAAGGATGTTCTTCGTCGACTCTCACTTTTTCATCTAGAAGCTGCTGCTTCAATCGAAGTGCTGCAACACTGTATCCTAAAAAGAGATGCTTGGAATTTTCGTCATCAACAAAATATCCATATGGGTCTTCATTTGTTTGTTTTCTACCCGTATAGATTGCCTCACTAAAATCACCTTTAAATTCATGCACCGTAGCACCTTTTGCTCGTAATAGATCCTTCTTCCACTGTTTTGCATCAGCGGACATATAGACGGATACATGGAAACCTAATTTTGCACCTATAATCCCGATACTTAATCCTAAATTTCCTGTAGAACCTACACCAATCGAGTATTGACCGAATAACTCTTTAAACTTATCGCTTGAAAATACGGAGTAATCATCGGTCTCATTTACAATACCAGCTTCAATTGCTAATCTTTCCGCATAGTAAAGCACCTCGTACACACCACCCCGCGCTTTGATTGAGCCAGCAATGGGTAATTCATTGTCGCATTTCAAGTAGAGCTCACCATTTATCTTTGTTTCAAGTTGTTTGCAAAGCTCGTTTTTCATATTTGAAATTTTTTTTAACGGAGATTCAATGATGCCAGCTGTCCCTTGTGTTTCTGGGAACTCCTGAGCTAAGTACGGGGCAAAGCGTTGCCACAAATGTGCTGCGTTTTCCATGTCTTGTCTGGTAACGGGTAGTGTTGATAGTTCATTCATTTTCGTTAAATTGGGATTCAACCAAACGACTGGTTTCAACTTCATAATTGGTCTTAGTAACGGATATTTCTGAACCCATGTCTTTAAATCGTTTTGTCCATACATGATATCCATCCTTCCTAACACTCTCTTACTAATTATGTACCCTAATTACAACTTATTATGAATCATTTGATTAAAGTTAACAAAACATCTCTATGTTTGAGTGACATATCCATTAAAAGAAATTTTCCTTGATTAATTAACCCCAATAATTTGTCTCTTTCTTGATAAGCCAGATTATATAGAGTTTTATCAATTACACCCACAAATAGTGCTGTTTCAAGTTCGTCAATATCTTTCAGAATAACTTTTCCTTTTGGTAAAACAATAATATCTAAAAACAAATCATCCATCCAAGGGACTTCATTTTCAATGCCATTTTCAAGACAAATATCCATATACCATTGAACAATTTCACCTTCTGCATTAAACATGGTAGTGACTGAATAGTGTTCATTTGAAGGGAAATGCTGAAGCCAACTAAAACCGTTATCCACAATACATACTGTTTCTTCTTTGTATTGAGCAACCAACGGAGAGGACACCTTATTTAGCTTTAGTAAAGTAACATATCCATGAAACTGTTCATTATTGATAAAAGTATATACGTACTCTTGGTCAATAATTCGTTTCCAATTAGGACGATTTGCATATTTTCTTTTTAACATTAAATATCCTCCAAGTAGATGATATATCCTAATTATACCAATTACTTAACATTTTTCACAAAACTGAAAACATTTCTTCGTGGTCATTTATATAATAAGAAAAGACCTAATAACTCTGGATTGCAAAGAGTATTGCAATGAGTAAATTCAAGAACGAAGGGAAATGAAAGTGAAGCCAATAATCGGAATTTCTTCAAATCAACATGAACGAGTTCTTTCTTTATCAGTAGACTACGTTGAGGCTATTACGACTAACGGTGGTATTCCGATTGTTATTCCTAATTTTTTGGAAGAAGAAGATACCCTGAGAATTATCCAACTAATAGATGGTTTGCTTTTATCAGGTGGTGGAGATATCGATCCCACATTTTTTGGTGAAGAACCCCAACAAGGACTCGGTAAAATCTCACCTGAAAGAGATACTTTTGAAATTGCCATAACCCAAAAAATGCTGAAACTTAACAAACCTATACTAGGGATTTGCAGAGGTTGTCAAATTTTGACTATCGCTAATGGTGGAGATATGTATCAAGATATCTATACGCAAGCAGAAAACAATCTTTTACAACATACTCAACATGCACCGCGCTCGCATGCATCCCACTTTGTGCGGATTTATGAGGGCACTAAGTTAAGTGGAATTATTAAAAAAGAAAAGTTTAAAGTGAATAGTTTTCACCATCAAGCTGTCAGAATCCTCCCAAAAGATTTTCAAGAAGGTGCTATATCTAGCGATGGAATTATTGAAGCAATTGAAAGCAAATCACATTCTTTTGCTTTAGGTGTTCAATGGCATCCTGAAAGTATGAAAAACAATCCAGAATCAACAGATATTTTCAAGGCGTTTATTCAGGCTTGTAAAATTAATATTAGTTAGATGCGTTCGTTTAAATAAACGAACGTCTTTTTCTTTTTGATATTACTTCATCCAATTAGTCAATTATTTACTCATGATTTATTTTGGACTGGGCAAACTATAAAACGTATTAAAAAAACGATAAAGGATAAAAAGGAGGTAAGTTTTAGTTTGAGTCGATTTCTTGGTTTGGCACTTTTCATAAGTGTTTTTTTATTCCCTGCTTCTTCCGAAGTTTTAGCTGCAGACCAACCATCAAGAGAACAAGTTTTAGAAAAACGCATGGAATACTATGTAAAATATTCAAGCTTAACTTTACCTTGGTATTACCTTGCAGCTGTTGACCAATTTGAACGCAACATNCAAGANGTTCGGAANGACATTCCGAAAAGAGAAGGAATTGTTGCCATGCGATTTTCTGACGANTACTGGGCAGGCCCTNTAAATCCGATTAGGGATGATACACTTTCCACATCCATCGGTTTTTTTGAAGGAAACGGGAATGATGGGAATCAAGATGGGTTCGCCGATCAAAAAAACGATGATGATGTAATGTTGACATTGGCTGAGTTCTTAAGTGAGTCTTCTCTTGACGAGAAAGAATTTAAAAAGGCGTTAAAGAAATATTATGGTCGAGACGAATCGGTCAACCAAATCATGACTATCGCAAAACTTTATGGGCATTTTGAAACGATAAATTTAGACAAGCATGCCTTTCCACTTCCTATTCAAAAAAGTTATACCCTTAAAAGCACTTGGGGAGACTCTAGAGGATGGGGTGGCCGTAGAATACATGAAGGAACGGACTTGTTTGCATCTTATGGTGTCCCTGTCAGGGCAACCACATACGGAGTAATTGAAGTCAAAGGATGGAATGATTATGGCGGATGGCGAATTGGCATTCGGGATGTGCAAAATACTTACCATTACTACGCCCATTTATCTGCTTTTAATGAAGAATTCAAAGAAGGAGATATCGTAGAACCTGGAACTGTAATTGGTTACGTTGGAAGCTCAGGATATGGGAAGAAATGGACTTCCGGCCGTTTTCCTCCCCACCTTCACTATGGGATGTACAAATATAATGGGCGAAACGAATGGGCCTTTGATCCTTACCCTGCTTTAAAAAGATGGGCACAAGAAGAACGGAATGCTTTAAAAACTAAAAGATAAAAGTCAAAGCTGTCTTTCCCCAATATCCATTTGGGTTGACAGCTTTTATTTTTTCACTTGGAATATTCAATTACCCAACAGTCTCTATATTCCCCTTCATGAAGTTCATTTTTGGAAAGGAGCTTAACTTTTCGAAAACCACATTTTTCATAACAGCTTATAGCCCTAACATTCCACGTCTGAGGATCCATAGCAATTTTATCTGCTTTCTTTTGTTCTACTAAGAAATTCACCATTAAGTTAATTAGTTGAGTACCAATTCCTTTATTCCAGTAGTTCACTTCTCCTACAAATTGATCCATTCCATATATAATTTCAGTACTTTCACCATAACCATAAAGTGTCCTTGAGTCCTCATCTAATTGGTAAAATTGGATGTACCCAATATCTACATTTTCGTATTGAATGATACATCTGACTTCGCTATCCGTAATGCTATAAAAACTCTTTTCTACCTTTTCTAAATCAAAAGGATTGTCTCTACCCTCATAGTATTGAAGAACCTCAGGGTTAGAAAGCCACTTGACCAATAAATATTTATCCTCTGCTTCTAGATTGCGAACAATTAACTTTTCATTTTGTATAATCATCTTTTGTCTCTCCTATTACTTGCAACTCTAGAGTACATTTTCGCTAATTAATTAAAAATCCCTTTATTTTTTTATAAACCTACTTTACATGTTTACAAAAACGTGTCATTCCAATTAAATATATATACAATTGAAAAGAAAGGAGACTGATTTATGCAACGCGTAGAGATTACAGAAGATTTATCTTTTTCTAGAATTATTCATGGATTATGGCGTCTTTCGGATTGGGATATGTCCACTGAAGAAGTAGTTCATCTCATAGAAGACTGTATTATGAGTGGAATAACTACTTTTGACCATGCCGACATTTATGGGAATTATACATGTGAGAAGAAATTTGGAGATGCCCTTGCTCTCAAACCCGAGCTTCGCAAACAACTGGAGATTGTAACAAAATGCGGAATTAAACTTGTTTCTGAAAAACGTCCAGAACATCACATTAAATCTTATGATACAAGTAAAGAACACATTCTTTGGTCAGTAAATCAATCACTTAAAAACCTTCAAACTGATTACATAGATGTGTTACTAATTCACCGTCCTGATCCATTTATGGACCCCGCGCAAGTTGCAGAAGCATTCACTCAGTTGAAGATAGAAGGAAAAGTCCGTTACTTTGGTGTTTCAAACTTCAATCGTTCTCAGTTTAAAATGCTCCAATCCTATTTGGATTTCCCACTAATCACCAATCAAATTGAGTTATCTGCAATGCATCTTGAGAATTTTGAAAATGGAACCTTAGATTTTTGTATGGAAGAAAGAATAGCACCTATGGCTTGGTCTCCACTAGCAGGGGGAGCAATTTTCACTTCACAAGATGATAAGGCAATACGATTGAAACAGACTCTTGAGAAAATTGCGAATGAAGTTGGTGCTAAAGGAATAGAGGAAGTCCTTTATGCCTGGCTTCTCATCCATCCGGCAAACATCATGCCGATCGTGGGATCTGGTAAAATTGATCGGATTAATTCTGCTGTTCGTGCACTGAATTTGAATTTAACAAAAGAACAATGGTTTGAAATTTTACAAGTCTCTATGGGACATGAAGTCGCTTAAGTCTAAATCTAAAAAAAGGATTCGAGAAGGAGATAACTTCTCAAATCCTTTTTTATTTATTAACATATTTACCCTTACTCGGAATTGCGATTTGGTCAAAGTCCCTTGCGAGTATCGATAAATTTTCTGATAACCACTCTCCGGTAGCAGGATGTCCGTGTCCTGTCACTGCTACTAGCGGTTTTAGTTTTTCCAATACCCTAACCGATTCCCAGGCAGAGCCCCAGTCAGTGGTTAAATACCTTGGAGGACCATGAATTTCTAATTCTTGTGTTATCACGCTATAAAGTGATTCTTGTTTTACAGTTACAAAGGCATCTCCTACGATTAAAGCTCGATCAGCATCTCGGAATAATGAAATATGTCCTTCTGTATGACCTGGTGTATGAATCCATCGCCAACCTTCCATATGTGGAATCACACCACCGCTTGGTAACGGTTTTATTTGATTACCTAAATTAATTGCCTCTGTTGGAAACATAGGTGATATCTTAGCAATTAAACCACTGTCAACAGTACTATCCGGAAGCGGATAATTTTTTTTCCCAGTCAAGTACGGAAGTTCTAAGTCGTGAGCATAAATGGGAACATCCCATTCTTCAATTAATTCCAAATCGCACCAATATGATCGAAGTGTGCATGTGTTAAAATAATTGCTTTAGGTTTTGCCGATTTGCCGAAACGGTCTTTTGCTTCCTCGATAATTTTTTGTGCAGATTTAGGTGTACCCGCATCAATTAAAACCCAGTTATCCCCTTTTGTTGAATCTCCTACAAAGCAAACATTCACAAATTGTATGGTAAAACAGTAAATATCAGGAGCACACTCAACTCCAGTTCCACTCGAAACTGTACTCATAGGGATAAATCTATTAGTAGAAGAACTTCCGTTCATAAAATCAAAACCCCTTTTATTTCTTACTTAATCCTATTTTTATCGTCTCTTTTTAATCCCATAAGACCAGCTAAACCTAGTAAACCAAGCCATCCCCAGTCCATACCATCATCGTCATCTGTAGTTGCAGTTGTCGTATTAGCATTGTTATTTCCATTAGTTTGTGCAAACGTAGTTGTACCGAAGAAAGTAAAAGTTAATATTAATGCAAGAATTAATCCAGTGAGTTTTTTCATCATGTAAAATTCCTCCTTATTAGTTAAATCAACTTTATTATGTACAGGTTATTGCATTCTATTCTTTCGTTAATTCAATCTAATGAATCAATGCATAGTGTATCTAGAAAAACACATAATACAGATTGTAATTGTCTCCACAAAAAGGAGTAAAACATAATAAGGAGGAGATACATTTTTGGGTATTTTAAGTGGTAATCCTAAAGACGAGCCATTACATGAAGGTGAAGTATTTGGTCTTTGGTCGTTTATAACAACTAACAATGGATTATTAAGTGTCTATCAAGCCTTTATTAATCATGCCGGTGACAAAGATCTAATTACCTTGCTTGAAGAAGCTGTAGCAACTATGAAGGAAGATAATCAACAAGTGGCTGAGTTACTAAAAGCCAACGGAGTGGCTCTTCCTCCAGCCCTACCAGATCGCCCAGTTGCTTCAGCTGAGGACATACCTGTAGGAGCGAGGTTTATGGATTCAGAAATTAGTGCGATATTATCTGCTAATGGCGCACAGGGTTTGATTGCTTGTAGCGCAGTAATGGGGCAAGCCGTTCGTGAAGATATAGCCACGATGTTTGGTCAATTCCACATGAAAAAAGCACAATTCGGTGCAAAACTACTTCGTCTTAACAAAGAAAAAGCTTGGTTAATCCCCCCTCCTCTACATGGAACGAACTCAACCTCAAAAGAATAAAAGGGAAATTTATGTTGAATACGTTACATCCTCAAAATTGATCCCTTGGCTACTTAAGAGAATAGCCAAGGGTTTTTTTAAAAGATAAAATCCAGAATCTACAGAAAGGATGAAAAGGGATGAAGAAAAAAGTTTTTACTGAAGAAGATCGTGAATTGGCTACCGGTCCATATTTAGATAATCCTGAAGAAGTTAAAACGGACAAAGTTAGTTTATTTGATATGCACGAGGATATGCAGACGGTAGATTCGATTTCAATGGAAGAATTAAATAAGTCGGTAATAAATGATCCAGCGAGAAAAATAACAAAAGATCCAGCTGCTAATGAAGAAATTCATCCTAACTGAAGAAAAAATAATATTCCATAAAATAAAATTATGTATGCTAGCGACCAAGTAACTAAACTTGGTTGCTATTTTTTGCGAAATAAATTACTTAGGTGTTCCATGAATATAATCTGGTGCAGCTTCTAATATCGGTGCCTGACCAGTTGCTACAGGGTCTGCTACATATTCAAACTGGGATAAACCATCCATGGAAGTTCCAGCTGCCCAACGTCCTTGATGGCTTTCTGTTCCTTCTGAACAACTCATA
>JGI24024J18818_10000336_pt1 | contig 17184 bp, 20 predicted proteins | sample Cruoilmetagenom2_FD_18818 | JGI IMG/M metagenome (IMG submission 18818) | reverse complement strand
GGAATGGAATAACAAAAGGTCCCACTAGTAATCCTATAGTGCTTCCCCATATTCCGGCTTTACTACCACCATATTTTTTTACACCAAAAGCATTAGCCATCATGTCCGCACCGAAAAGCAAAATAATAAATAAGGATTCTATTAACCAGAACCACCAAGGTAAATCGGAAAAGGAGAAAAATAATCCGTACACTAAGAAACCACCGATAATAAAGATTACGGATGGTATAATTGGATAGACAAGACCAATAAATCCAATTATAAAAAATATAATAATTAATGACCAACCGATAATTTCCATAATCAACCTCCAAAATAAAAAAATCTCCTCTTATCGTGCCTTACATCTTTCTGGATGTAAAGTACTCGAGGAGATTTTATTTGTTATGCTCTTTTTCCTAATACCGCTTCAGCAATATTTACAGCATGATCACCTATACGCTCTAAATTGCTTACGATATCTACAAAAACCATTCCCGCTTGTGGCGAACAATTACCTTCATTTAATCGCATAATATGTTTTTTACGGAATTTACGTTCCATTTTATCGATTAAATCTTCTTGTTCAGCTACTTCACGTCCTAATTCAAGACTGCTTAAATCTAAAGCTTCCAAAGCTTTTTGAACCGTACCAATAGTTAATGTAAACATTTCGGTCAAATCTTCCATTGCATCGTCCGTTATTTTTACACGATTAACTAACTGATAGTCAATTAATTCAAGAATGTTTTCAAAATGATCCCCTACTCGTTCAATATCGCGAACAGTTTCCATTAACATGATATGACGTGTTGAATCCGCACTCGAAATTGACTCTGCAGAAATTTTCACCAAGTAGTCAGTAATTTTCGTATCTAAATTATTGATTGCATCTTCTATTTGATAACCAGTATCTGCGTGTTTTTTATTGCCAGTTTTTAAGTACTCAAATGATTCTTGTAGCCCTTGAACACTAAAACCACCCATACGAAGTATTTCTTCTTTCGCTTGTCCTATCGCAATGGAAGGAGCTGTTTCAATAAAATGCGGGTCTAAATGTTTTGGTTTATATTCAATGAGTACTTCTTCACCAGGAATAAACTTCGTCACTAAATATGCCCAAGTACCTATTAGGGGAAATTGAATTAGCGTATTTGCAACATTGAATGTACCGTGTGCGAATGCAATTTGCATTTTCGGTTCTAACCCAAGGACGCCTGTTAACCATTCAACATACATCGTGAAAGGGGCTAACAAAATTAAAAATATAATTGTACCCACCACATTAAACAAGACGTGAGTTGCTGCTGCACGACGAGCTGCTATTGATGCGCCGATAGAGGCTAAAATTGCTGTAATTGTTGTTCCGATATTATCTCCAAATAGTACAGGCAATGAAGCCGCTAAATCCAAAATATTCTCGGAATACAAACCTTGCAAGATCCCAACAGTTGCACTTGAACTTTGCACGATAACTGTGAAAACGGTTCCTACCAAGACACCCAAAACAGGATGCTCACTCATGTTTATTGTTAAATCGATAAATGCCGGAAGTTCACGAAGTGGCTTCATTCCTCCACTCATTAACTCCATTCCTAAAAACAACCCACCAAAACCAAAGATTACTTCACCTAAGTTTTGGATTTGATTTTTCTTAACAAAGAAAATTAAAAATGCACCTAGTGCCATGATTGGTAAGGCTGCTCCACCTACATCAAAACCAATTATAAAAGCAGTTACTGTTGTACCAATATTGGCACCCATAATTACTCCTATAGCTTGTCTTAGTGTCATAAATCCTGCACTTACAAGTCCTACCGTAATAACAGTTGTACCCGAACTAGATTGAATCAGAATTGTTACGATAATCCCAACTAAAACCCCCATAAAAGGATTCGTTGTAAAACGATCTAATATATCGCGTAAGCGGTCACCTGCTGCTTTTTGCAAACCGTCACCCATATATTTTATTGAGAATAAGAAGATCCCTAGACCTCCAATAAATTGAAACAGCATCTCCTGCCAATTAATTTCCACGCTTCGTCTTCAACTCCTATTTCGACAATTTTCAACAGTCTCCATTATGACGATATCTTTATGTTTTTGTAAATATATTTTCTTCATATTTACAATATCTTAACAATTACAATCTAAATGTTCAAATTTCGTACATAAGATAACTTTATATCGGTTGTTCGCACATAGTATGATACCTATATAAGGAGTGTTATCCATGCGAATTAAAGAATTATTTTTACATTCACTTAAAAGTCCTAAGAAACTAGCTGCTTTTCGATTATTACCTATTGGAAAGGTTATGACATATGTTTTTATTTTCATTGCTATTTTAACCATTATTTCTTTTGTTAATTTCATGTCTGGTTTTGATACTGCACAATCCACCACGTCAGGATTATTAGAATATATGAATGAATTACAATGGATTCTTCTTCCTTTTGCTTTCATTATTCAGTTCGTTATGTCAACACTTTTGATTTTCACACGAATTAGTCTAATGGCACTTATTGGTTTATGGGTATTAAAGGCCCTTAAACGCCGTGGAGATTATCGACATGTATGGAGAACAACCGCATTTGCCTACACGGTACCAACACTATTATCTATTCTATTAATGTATCTCTCTATTCCCAATCTATACATCACCGTTTCAACAAATATTCTAAGCTTTATCTATTTATTCCTTGCTCTTCGCTATTATCCAAAACAGTAAGTATAATCCCTCTTTTTCCGACATACAGTGGTGGAAAGGGGGATTTTTCATGCGCATTATTATGCTTGCTATCGCGATTCTACTTCTATCATATGTAATTAAGATTGATATATTAAACGGAACAATATCAAGAGCAGCTTTTACAAAAATTGAGCAAGAATGTGAAAAACCTGCAGAATATGAAATCATACCTGTCCAAACCATTGAAGGTGATACCATTTTTTCTTTATTTGCACTACACCCTTCTACTGTATGGGTAAGTTTACCTGAGAGATTATCTGCTTTTTATTTAGAAAACCCTCATTTACAACTACAAACATTTCAAGCGGGAGAACTCGTGAATCTACCCGTGTATGTAAACGTTGAAAATTCTTGCTCTTAAAATTGTCTAAAAAGTTTCTTCCTTGTATTTTGCTTTGTTTCACTGCTAAAATAAGGAGTAATGAGGGCGCATTGCCCGCAAAGGAGAGAATTTTAATGAGTGAAATTATACATCGTTCTAAGACACGTCCCGTTCGTGTTGGTGACTTAACTATTGGTGGTAGTAATGAGCTTTTCATTCAAAGTATGACAACTACAAAAACACATGATGTTGAAGCAACAGTCGCTGAAATCCTTCGATTAGAAGAAGCAGGATGTCAAATCGTGCGTGTAGCTTGTCCAGATGAAAGAGCTGCTGATGCAATTGCAGAAATTAAAAAACGAATCAATATCCCTCTTGTTGTGGATATCCATTTCGATTATAAACTCGCGTTAAAAGCCATTGAAAATGGTGCTGATAAAATCCGAATCAATCCTGGTAATATCGGCCGTCGTGAAAAAGTAGAAGCTGTTGTGAACGCTGCGAAAGCGAAAAACATTCCCATTCGTATTGGTGTAAATGCAGGTTCGCTTGAACGGAAAATCATTGAGAAGTATGGCTATCCTACAGCTGATGGTATGGTGGAAAGTGCTTTACACCATATTAAAATCCTTGAAGACTTAGATTTTCACGATATTATCGTATCCTTAAAAGCTTCGGACGTTAGCTTAGCAATAGAAGCTTACGTTAAGGCATCTCAAGCCTTTGACTACCCATTACATTTAGGTATAACTGAATCAGGGACATTAGTTAATGGTTCAATTAAAAGTGCAGCTGGACTTGGAGCTTTACTTAGTCACGGAATAGGAAATACACTTCGCGTTTCGTTAAGTGCAGATCCTGTAGAAGAAGTAAAAGTAGCAAGAGAAATGTTGAAAGTATTTGGTTTATCCTCAAATGCTGCAACGCTCATTTCGTGTCCAACATGTGGTCGAATTGAAATTGATTTAATTACGATTGCCAATGAAGTAGAAGAATATATCTCAACAATTAAAGCACCAATTAAAGTCGCTGTACTCGGCTGTGCAGTAAACGGTCCCGGTGAGGCACGTGAAGCAGACATTGGGATTGCAGGGGCACGTGGGGAAGGCCTATTGTTTATGAAAGGTAAAACTGTTCGTAAGGTACCTGAAGAAACAATGGTTGAGGAACTTAAAAAAGAAATCGATAAAATTGCTCAAGAATATTTCGATAAGCAAGAACAAGAAAATCTACAAGTTTAGGATGGTTAACTGAATGTCTTCTTTTCGATTTGGAATTGATATTGATGGTACGGTTACATGCCCTACCTCTTTATTACCACATATAAACAAAGCATTTTCATGTAATTTAGTTTTAGATGACATCAAAGAATATGATTTAACAAAGGCATTCCCTGTTTCCCATGAAGAATTTTTTGAATGGTTCCGACTTACGGAAGCAGAGATTTATGCCACCTCCCCTATTCAAGCTAATGCACAATCGATACTGAATAAGTGGAAGAAAGAACATGAATTATATTTTATATCTGCACGAGGTCACAATGTCCATGATGTAACGTTGAAGTGGTTTTTGGAACAAGAGCTATTATACGACCATATTGAGCTGATTGGTTCTCACGATAAAATTGAAACAGCTAGAAAGTATAACATTGATGTTTTCTTTGAAGATAAACATGACAATGCCGTAGGAATTACAGAAGAGTTAGGCATTCCAGTTCTATTATTTAATACTCCATACAATCAAAACCCAGTCCCTAATGGCGTAATTCGGGTTAACAACTGGCTAGAGGCGGATACTTGGATACAAAATCATTTTTTATCTCTAAAGCGTGAGGTTTGATTCTCACGCTTTTTTATTCATGACATTCAATAATTCTGAGATCTATCTTGTCATAGTAGAAATAAAAAACCCAATAATAAAGGATGAAATTTCATGAAGCGATTAAGAATAGTTCTACCCATTATGATCATTGTTGCATTTTTGGCACTGTGGTTCCTTGCTAAAGATTATGCGACCATTCCTCTTAACACAAGAATCTTAATAGCTCTAGGTGGCTCTTTGCTATCTGGTGTGATATCCTACTTTCTATTACGTTCGGAAGTAGATCAAATCGATCCTAAACCAACCGATAAGAAAAACTAGACATCATTTCAACAAAAAAGGGGCTGTTCCAAAAGTCATAGAAATTGACTTTTAGGGACAGCCCTCTTCATATTACTTTCATTACAGTTACAGGTGAAAGCTTTCCACGGGCGGTCCGTGAGCCTCCTCGTCGCAAGCGCCTGCGGGGTCTCACCTGGCCACGCTTATCCCGCTGGAGTCGCCGCCTTTCACTAGAAACATTTGATTGTTTAAAAATCAGTTTATACAGGTGATTTCATACTCGTAGATTGGAGTAGCAGCGTAAAACATCTGCTCCTGTTTCTGTTTCTGCATCGCTGCGCTAGCTTCGAAACATTAAAGTGCGTTGCATCGCTCCGCTAGCTTCGTCGCAAAGATTAGCACCAAATTTCTTTGGTCCAATCTTTCCAGCGGGAACAGCGCGAGCTGAAAGCCCCGCAGGAAAGATGCTGGCCAATAGCCAGTGTCTTTGCGACGAGTAACGCAGGAGCACATGTTTTTACAGTGACGAGGAGATTGAAGCCGTGCCAGCGGAAAGCGTCTTAATGAAACGGAATTTCATGACTTTAAGAGAAAAAGGCAAGTATGGAAACGATAAAGTTCCCATACTCGCCTTGATGTTCCAAGAGGACTTTTTTATGGCCATCATTTTTCTAAATCTATTTAGACAACCACTTTTCGTGTTTTCATTATTGACAATCTGGACATTTACCGTAAATTTCAAATTTATGGTTATCGATTTGATAGGTAGGAAGTTTTTCTTCCAACAAATCCATAGGACATAAATTGACTTCCTTGATTTTTCCGCATTCCATGCATATAAAATGATGGTGATGATGATCTGTTTCACAATGCATTCGGAAGTTTCGCTCTCCTGATAACTCCGTCTCTTCTAAAATACCTAGATCCACAAATGTACTTAAGTTTCTATAAATCGTGTCATAACTCATCCCTGGGTAATCTTTTTTCATTACATTTAATAAATCACGTGCCGTTAAATAGCGATCATTTTCTACAAATAAGTCAAGTATTTGTTCACGTTTATCGGTTTTCTTAAACCCTTTAACTTTTAAAATTTCCAATGCCTTCGTCATGTTCATGCAAAAGTACCCCCTTCATCTTTTGTCACAAACTGTAGCCATATTTTCTTACCAATAAGGATTAATAACAAAATGCCAATTGAGGTTACGACAATTGTCCCACCAGGAGCAATATTCATATAAAATGCAATGATTAATCCGATTATGACAGCAGCTTCACCAAATATAACAGCGTATATAATCGCTTGTTTGAAACCTTTTGCCAACCTCATACTTGCCGCAACAGGTAATGTCATGAGCGAAGAAACTAACAAAATGCCGACAATTCTCATACTTGCTGCGATTACCAATGCGGTCACCATCATAAATAAAAAATGAACCCATTTTGCTGGTATTCCTGAAGCTTTTGCATACTCTTCGTCAAATGATAATACAAACAGTTCCTTATAAAAGAANCCTAAAAACAAACTGACGATCATCGCTATTATCAGGACAATCCATAAATCTTGTCGACTTACAGCAGACACTGANCCAAACAAATAGCCGAATAAATCTGAACTAAATCCATTCGCAAGTGATATGAAAATNGCACTAAATCCAATTCCCGATGACATAATTATCGGAATCGCTAACTCTTCATAATGTTTATACAGTCTACGTAATCTCTCAATTAAAACCGAACCACTAACAGCAGCCACAATACCTAAATATAACGGATTTAATAAAGCAAAGAAGGGAACAGATTGACTTAATAATAAACTTCCTGCTATTCCTGCTAAAGTTACATGACTAAGGGCATCCGCAATTAAAGATAATCTTCTTACAACAATAAAAACGCCAAGAAGTGGTGCAATGAGTCCTATAATCAGTCCAGAAGCAAAAGCATTTTGTAAGAACTCATAGTTTAATAATGCATCAATCATAAGATTTCCTCACTTTTTCCATGATGAATTTTTCTAACAGAATGGCCATACCATGCTTCCCTATCTTCATCACTTAATTTTTGGAAATCTTGTTTATATCCATGAAAATGAATGGTTTGATTCAAACAAGCAACATGACTAATTCGGTCAGATACTGTGTCAACATCATGGGTGACAAGAATTAGGGTTAATTTTTGTTCACGATTTAGTTTCGCGAGCATATCATAAAACGATTGAACATGCTCATGGTCTATACCTACAGTTGGTTCATCTAAAACTAGACATTTCGGTTTACTTACTAATGCTCTCGCAATAAATACACGTTGCTGTTGTCCTCCGGAAAGTTCACCAATTGATTTTTCCATAAAACTTTCCATTCCGACAGACGTCAAGGCTTCCGTAATAAGAACTCTAGCATTCTTAGGTAACCTGTTGAATAAACCTGCCTTTTTCGTTAGTCCACTTGCCACTACCTCATAAACTGTAGCAGGAAAACCGGTATTAAAAGCATTGGATTTCTGAGAAACATAGCCAATCCACTCTTTATGTTTAAAGTCTTTACTCTTTTGTCCAAATAATTGGACTGACCCGGAAGTAGGTTTCAGTAGACCTAAAATAATTTTCAGTAAAGTTGACTTCCCCGACCCGTTGGGACCTAATATCGCGAGGAAATCACCTTGTTTGACCTGTAAAGAGATATTTTTTAGTACAGCGGTTTGATCATACTGAAATGATACTTGCTGAAGTTCTATATTATATGGCGTATTCAAAATTCCCCGCCTCTTTCTAATTCAGAATCATTACGATTTACAAGTGATTAGTATAGCTGAGAATCGATTAGAAGTAAACTCTTATATCTCGAAAGGAAGATTGTATGGATTTAACGGAATTTATCCAAATGACAAAAAAGAAATCAGATCAGGAAATCGCTAAAATGACAAAGGACCTTCCTGTAATGTTAACAGCAGATGAGGTCAAAGGATTAAGGCCAATATTGGATAAAGCCTCATTCCATTGGATTTTCACCGGTATTCCTTCTGCTATTAAGAAAGAAATCGCACAAATTCTTGGGAAAACAAAAGCGAAAACATTGTTCAATTATTTCAATGTTTAAAAACTGATGACAAAGCAACTATTTCGCTTAGAACCGCGCAAAGAGTATTGTTCTCTAAATCAATTACAAAAACGATGAAAAACCACTCTAAAAAGACTCAAGCAGAAATTCTGCTTGAGTCTCTTTTACTCCCGTAATGCTTCGATACGTTCAGGCATAAACGTGGATGTTTTAAACATTTCAATTTCAAGTTTATATGGAGCTGTTTTGTTTTTAGCATCAAGTCCTACAAACGGTGTCTCTAAAATCTTTGGAACTTGTGTTAGTTGTGGATGATGAACGATGTAATTAAGTGCTTCAAAACCAATTTCACCAAATCCAATGTTTTCATGACGGTCTTTACCAGCACCTCGAACATTTTTGCTATCGTTTATATGTAAAACTTTCAAACGATCTATGCCAATAATCTGATCAAATGAAGCTAACACTCCGTCAAAGTCCTCAACAATATGATAACCAGCATCATGTGTATGACATGTATCAAAGCATACAGATAAACGGTCATTATTCTTAACACCGTTAATAATTTGAGCTAGTTCCTCAAATGATCGACCACACTCAGTGCCTTTCCCAGCCATCGTTTCTAATGCGATTTGAACAGGAAGGTCTTGCGAGAGGACTTCATTTAATCCCTCTATAATCTTCGCAATTCCCTTCTCAGTACCTGCACCAACATGAGCACCAGGATGAAGAACAATTTGCTTTGCCCCAATCGCAGCAGTTCTTTCAATTTCTTTTTGAAGAAAGTCTACACCTAAAGCAAAAGTCTGCGGCTTTTCGGTATTCCCAATATTAATTATATATGGTGCATGGACAACTATGTTAGACATCCCATTCTCTTTCATATGAGCTTGTCCAGCTTCAATATTTAACTCTTCAATTGGTTTTCTTCGTGTGTTTTGTGGTGCACCAGTATATATCATAAATGTTGAAGCCCCGTACGATAATGCTTCCTCACTCGCAGCTAATAACATATTCTTTCCACTCATAGAAACATGTGAACCTAGCAACAAAACAAGAATCCCCCTTATTTTTTACGGTTTTTAATGCGACGTTCTCTCTTTTTGACCTTTTCCATTTCCCATCTCATATTACGCTTATATCCCGGTTTAACTTTTTTAGGTTTACGAACCATGGATTTTGCTTTTGCATCTATTTCATCGGCCACTTTTTCAGTTTTACGATTTTTTCGAGTATGACGTTCTTTTATGTCAGTCCATTCGCCATCTATTACATCCCTATGAACAAATGGAATTCCCATTTTTTCAATTCGAACAATCGCATCTTCATCTGTTGGTTCATACAATGTAATAGCTACACCTTTAAGTCCAGCTCGTGCAGTACGACCAACACGGTGAATAAAGAATTCTAAATCCTCAGGAAGTTCAAAATTAATTACATGACTAACTCCTTGAATATCAATTCCACGTGCAGCTAAATCGGTTGCAACAATATATTGATATTCTAAATCGCGAACTTGTTTCATCATACGTGTTCGTTCTCTTGGTGGTAGATCGCCATGAATACGACCAACTCGATAACCCGCTTCAGCTAAATAGTTTGCAACTGCATCAGCATTTGAACGAGTATTAGCAAAAATTATAGCAAGATAAGGATTAATTCCTTCTAATACCTCTAACAAACGTTTTTTCTTAGACTTACTTCGAACTGGAACAAGTGTAAAGTCAATTCCTTCAGCTACAGGGCCTTTTTTACCAATCTTAATATGAACTGGAGATTCCATATACTTCTTTAAAAAGGGTTGTAATCTTTCAGGAATCGTTGCTGAAAATACGTACATTTCCAAGTTGTCAGGCATTTTACCAGCAAATGTATCGATTTCTTCAATAAAGCCTAGATCAAAAGCAAGATCTGCTTCATCTACTACTAGTATTGGAGCTGTATGCACAAGTAAAGCGTTTTCTTGTACTAAATCACGAATTCTTCCTGGTGTTCCTACCACAATATGCGGTTGGGTTTTTAACTTATCAATGGATCTTTGTTTATCGGTACCACCAATGAACAATTTCGATTGAATACCTGTACCCTCAGTCAATTTGTTTAATTCCTCAAATATTTGAGAAGCAAGTTCACGGGTAGGTGAAGTAATAATCGCCTGGAGCTCTGCTTTTTCACTTATAATACGTTGCACAATTGGAATTAAAAAACTGTGTGTTTTTCCTGTACCCGTATGTGCTTGGCCTATTGCGCTCTTCCCTTTTAAAATAAGGGGAATCATTTCCCGTTGAATAGGTGTTGGTTCAGTAAATCCTAATTTGCTAATTGCGCTCTGCAAAAAAGGGTGAAATTCATAATCTGTGTATTTGGACATTTGAGTCCCTCCTAACATTCCTTTATTGTACCACGTTTTTTATCTTGTGAAGACCATTTGACAATGATAGTTGTTTCACAACCTCACTGTCAAATAACAGTTTATTTAGAAAGGAGGATACTATGCGATACGAATCGTTTTATCCTTTCTCTCAAGGACAAATCCAAGCATCAGAACAGCCCTTCACTTCTCCTCAAAACCAATTTTATGGTAATCCCAATCCATTTCCATATGGACAAAGGAATAGTGGTGCACCGATGCCAAATCAATTTCCTTTTGGATTAGGAAACAGCGGGGCACAAAATCAACTTCCTTTTGGACGCGGAAGACGTGGTGTGCCAAATCAAGGTCCTTTTGGTTTTATGAGTGGATTGGGTGGCGCCCCTAATCAATCAGCACAGTTTGGTGGTGGTGGATTACAATCTCGTATGGAACAATATTTACAAACGGCAGATCGTTTCTTATCAACAGCTCAGCAACTGACACCAATGGTGAATAAAGTTGCTCCAATGGTACAAAATTTACCGGCATTATGGAAAATCTATCGAGGTTTTCAAGGGATGCCCAATGCAGGAACAGCAGCAAATACTGTAAATCCAAATACAACTTCTCCCTTACCAAGTGGTTCTTCTCAGCCACGCATTTTCCAACCACCCATTTGAGTTTTGAATTAAGTACTTCACTCCGTTATAATAAGAACTAACAACTCTTGAGAGGAGTGCTCAAAATGCAAGTACTCAAAATTTCACCACGTGGATATTGTTACGGGGTGGTAGATGCTATGGTTATTGCACGCAATGCGGCGCTTGACCAATCTCTTCCACGACCGATTTATATACTAGGTATGATCGTTCATAATAAACATGTGACAGATGCGTTTGAAAAAGACGGAATCATTACTTTAGACGGTGAAAATCGGAAAGAAATTCTTGAAAAAGTAGATGGCGGAACAGTTATTTTCACTGCACATGGAGTTTCTCCAGAAGTACGAGAACTGGCCAAACAAAAAGGACTTGTTTCAATCGATGCAACCTGTCCGGATGTTACGGTAACACATGACTTAATTCGTGAAAAAACAGACGAAGGTTTTCATGTTATCTACATTGGAAAAAAAGGACATCCTGAACCTGAAGGCGCAGTTGGAGTAGCTCCTGACGCTGTTCATTTAGTTCAGACATTAGAAGATGTAGAACAATTAAATATCGTGTCAGAAAAATTGATTGTCACAAATCAGACAACCATGAGTCAGTGGGATGTTTCAGTATTAATGGAGAAGCTTAAAGAAAAATTTCCACATATCGAGGTTCACAAAGAAATCTGCTTAGCTACTCAGGTTCGCCAAGAAGCTGTTGCAAACCAAGCTGGAGATGCTCAACTATTAATCGTAGTCGGAGATCCAATGAGTAATAACTCAAATCGATTAACTCAAGTTTCTGAAGAAATTGCTGGTACTCCTTCTTATCGCATTTCTGATTTATCGGAACTTAATATCCAGTGGCTAGAAGGAATAGAACGGGTTGCAGTTACTGCAGGTGCTTCAACTCCAACACCTATTGTAAAAGAAGTCATTCAGTTTCTGGAAAAGTTCAATCCTTTAGATTCAGAAACACATTCGCTAGTTCGTACGGTTACTATTGATAAAATTTTACCTAAAATTAAAACACCTAAACCAGTGAACAGAATAGAACCATATACAATTTCATAAATGATAGAGGCTATCCCAGTGATAGCCTCTTTTTTATGCAGTTAGAAAACAAAAAGAATCTGAGTAACATTTCAAAATTTGAGCTAAAGCGTTTCTAAGTAATTTTTTAAATTAATCTAAACGGTTCAGTTGAAATTGATGAAGGAATAAATNTGCAAAGAAAATTTTTCTCATTACATAATTCCTCCATTTTCGAAGCTACTCCTTTTTTCATGATNGACTCCACATGATGGCCAGGNTCNATTACAGATAANCCAATGGCTTTTGCATCTTGTGCAACATGAAAATATAAATCTCCTGTTACTAGAACATCTGCACCAGCTCTTTTAGCAGTTTGTATATACTTGTTACCATCTCCGCCTAGGACAGCAACTTTTTTCACTTTTGAAGAACTGTTTCCAACAACACGGACAAAAGGAACACCAAGTTGTGTTTTACTTTTTCAGCAAAAGCATCTAAAGTTTGAGCTTCATTTAAAATCCCAATTCGCCCAATACCCTGCTTCTCACTATCGATATTTAATCTCCAAAGATCATAAGCGGGCTCTTCATATGGATGAGTTGCATACATAACTTTAATTATTTTAGATCGTAATGAAGCAGGAAATACAACTTCTACTTTTTCCTCTTCAACTTCTTCTAACTGATTCGGAGTTCCTATTGTTGGATTCGAATTAGATAGAGGTTGAAATCTTCCCAATCCTCTGGAAGAAAAACTACATGAGTCATAATTCCCCAATTCTCCTGCACCCGCTTGTGCTAAGCTTTCACGTAAAAGGGAGGCGTGGGTAACTGGCACATATACTGCTAACTTCATCAATTGTTCAGAATACGTTTCGTCTAAAACGTTTACTTCGGTTAATTCCAGTGCATTAGCTAATAAATCATTGACTCCACCTGGAGCAACATCCAAATTTGTATGAGCGGCATAGACAGCTATATCATGTTTTATACACATCTCCACTACTCTTCCAGTAGGCAAATCGGTTCTAACATGTTTTAAAGGAATATAAATGGGAGGATGATGTGAAATAATTAATTGACAATTTTTTTCAATCGCTTCAAGAACAACTGACTCAGTAACATCCAACGTGATGAGAACATTAGAAATAGATTTATTCAATCGTCCAATCTGTAGGCCAACTGAATCACCTTCTAGTGCATAGGATTTGGGCGACCATGATTCAAATAACTGAATAATTTCATGACCATTTACATCCTTCATACATTTAAAACCTCCTTAACCAAAGTTAAGCGATTTTCCACCTCTTCTTTTTTTATTTGTACTTCTTTTGATAATTCAGCAGATTTTATAGCTTCTAATATTCGTTTCCATTCCTTTGCCTCTTTATTCCACTTTGCAAGGAATACATTATTTCTCTCTTGTAATAAAAAGGGGCCTAACAGCAATTCTGCCTCTGTCAACGTCATTGACCCTTTTTCCAAAACTAAAATTTCATATATTTTATCATCTTCTTCTAATATTTCTTCAGCTACTATTCTCCATTCATTCAATAAAGCCCATTCCCGAATCGCTTTAGCATGAATATTAGGTTGTAGAATTAATCTAGAAACTGATGATAAGATTTCTTTGTCTTGGTCCAAAATGGTTGAAATTAAGGGACCTCCCATTCCAGCAATCGTAACCGTGTCTACATTGTCTTCTTTATGTATCGCTTGTAGTCCATTCGCAAATCGAACGATAATTGAATTTTCAAGTTGTTCTTCGTTTACATGATTAAGAGCGGATTCATAAGGACCTTTTGCTACCTCTCCAGCAATTACATGAGAAGCTATTCCTTGATGAATTAAATAACAAGGCAGATAAGCATGATCACTACCGATATCAGCAACTGTTGCTCCGGAAGAAATATAGGATGCAACACGAGTTAAACGTTCTGAGAGCTGTTGTGCGTTCAACTGAACCTCTCCTTTCTTTAATAAATAGATTGTACCATAGGAAAGAAAAACCCTTATCCAATAAGGATAAGGGTCATGTTCTTATTTTAATGATAAAATATATTCTGCCATAGCATCTAAGTTTTCTTCTTCAACTAAGTTAGGTGGCATAATTCCTTTACCATTAGCTATAACTTCTTTAATTTCATCAGCAGACAATTTCGTTCCAACAAGTGCTGGACCAGCACCACCTGCTAAATCACCACCGTGACATGAAATACATTTCCCTTGAGCCACTGCTTCAGGATCGAAATCACCGCCGCCTTCAGCTGCTTCTTCTTCCGCTGGCTTACCTTCTTCATCGTGACCTGCAGCAATTTCTGCTTTCTTCTCTACACCACTAATAGATAAGAAGAAAATAAGACCAATGCCAAAAGCGAAAATTAAAATGAAAGGAACTATAGGATTTTTTTGCATTTGTGTAACCTCCTTCTTTTCGTTCATTCTTCTAAAATAGAATTAGTTAACACTGTTATTGTACTGCATTCCAACAGAAACGAAAAGTATTATCAAGGGTGTTTTCACGTTTTGTACTAAATTCGACATATTCTCGAAAATTAGCATCCAAGTTGACGAGCAATTACCATTCGTTGAATTTCAGAAGTTCCTTCACCAATTTCAAGTAATTTTGCATCCCGCATATANCGTTCCACTTCATATTCTTTCATGTATCCATANCCACCGTGAATTTGAACAGCTTGATCAGCTACCTGCATNGCAATTTCTGAAGCATATAATTTACACATTGATGCTTCTTTGGTAAATGCACGTCCCTGATCCTTTAACCAAGCTGCTTTATGCACCATCGTTCGAGCTAACTCGATTTTCATTGCCATATCAGCAAGTTTAAATTGCGTAATTTGGAAATCCGATAAGGGTTTACCAAATTGCTTACGTTCTTTGGAGTAACGAAGCGCTTTATCAAAAGCAGCTTGAGCAACACCGACTGCCATAGCACCAATTCCAATACGTCCGCCATCTAATGTGACTAAGAACTGTCGGAAGCCTTCTCCTCGTTTACCTAATAAATTTTCTTTGGGTACTCTTACATTCTCAAATACCAGTTCAGTAGTATTGGATGAATTCAATCCCATTTTTTCATAGTTATCGATAATCGTAAAACCTTCTGCATCAGTGGGTACAATAATTGCACTAATTTCTTTTTGTCCGTCCTTAATACCTGTTATTGCTGTAATCGCCATATGTTTTGCATGACTAGCGTTTGTAATAAACACCTTACTACCATTGATTACGAAGTCGTCGCCATCTTCTATCGCATGAGTTTGAGTACCCCCAGCATCAGATCCAGCATTTGGTTCAGTTAATCCAAAAGCTCCAAAAGATTCACCGGTACAAATTGGTGTTAGGTATTTATGTTTTTGTTCTTCTGTTCCAAATAAATTTAAAGGTGCGCCGCCTAAAGATATATGTGCAGAATATGTAATTCCTGTAGAAGCACATGCACGACTTAATTCTTCCGTTACAATTGCGAAACTTATTGTATCTGCTCCAGCTCCACCGTACTCTTCACTAAACGGTAACCCCATCATCCCCATGTCGGATAACTGTTTGAATATCTCTGTTGGAAATTCTTTTGTACGGTCACGCTCTATCGCACCAGGTGCAACGACTTTATCCGCAAATTCACGAATCGTTTTGCGAATCATTTGATGTTCTTGCGACAAATCAAAATTCACTAATTTCAACCCCTTTGATTTTTAAAACGCTTACATATTTATTATATCGGAAATATTAAAACATTCAAACTACCGATTTCAAGTAAGCACAATGGATGCGACTACAAGAATAAGTCCTACAATACCAGACAGGGTAAAATAGGGTAGTTTTAATAATATTCCTGATATTAACCACATCGTACAATTCGCTGAAACGAGTCCCAGTAGAATAAATGGATTTTCTGGAAAATAAGCTAACCAAACTTTGAACGATAAACCTAGAATTAATAATGCACTAGATATAAAAATTATCGGAACCAAAATCGTTTTATTGCTAGAAAGCTTAAATGAAGCTAAAAGTAGAATAAATGCAAAAACTACAGAAATAAGAATAGGTATAATTCCAAACGTACTCAAGGTAAATAATAGAACTAACAAACTAAAAGTTAAAATTAAAATGAAAGATAATATGAATCTCTTCTTCCTTTTTTCTTTCGCTAACAAAGAATTTGATATATTCCCTTCACTATCTTCTTTCCCTGCTTCACCACCAGCATAAAGAGCAGTCAAGAAGTCACAATAATGCGCAGGTAATAAACTGTTCTTTTTCCAAAACTGAATTTCATTTAAAATTACTTCTTTTCGCTGTGTACTCAGAATGACACCCCCTTTTTTGAAAAGAGCATTTTTGTATGATTATAGCATTTTTTGACACAAAAAAAGACATCCCTTAAGGATGTCTCGACATTTTACTCTAAAAAGTCTTTTAAACGTTTACTTCTAGAAGGGTGACGTAGCTTACGCAATGCTTTTGCCTCGATTTGACGAATCCGTTCACGTGTTACTCCAAACACTTTACCAACTTCTTCAAGTGTACGTGTACGCCCATCATCTAAGCCAAATCGTAATCGTAATACATTTTCTTCGCGATCAGTTAACGTGTCTAACACGTCTTCCAATTGTTCTTTAAGTAATTCATATGCTGCATGATCTGAAGGTGATTGTGCATCCGAGTCTTCAATAAAGTCCCCTAAATGTGAATCATCTTCTTCACCGATAGGTGTTTCTAATGAAACTGGCTCTTGTGCTATTTTTAAAATCTCACGGACTTTTTCAGCCGGTAATTCCATTTCTTCACCAATTTCTTCTGGTGAAGGTTCCCGTCCTAAATCTTGCAATAATTGTCGTTGCACACGAATTAATTTGTTAATGGTTTCGACCATGTGCACCGGAATTCGAATGGTACGTGCTTGGTCTGCAAT
>JGI24024J18818_10000335_pt1 | contig 17186 bp, 15 predicted proteins | sample Cruoilmetagenom2_FD_18818 | JGI IMG/M metagenome (IMG submission 18818) | reverse complement strand
TGGTTCCATCCAAGTAGAAGGAATTACGGTAAACTCTGATGGGTCATACTACATGAGTGCAGAAGAAATACCAGGTTTTCCAGCAGTTTTGTATAAAATGGTTTATTAGTTATTGAAATTTGATAATAAAGCTATTCCGCCAAATAAAAATAGAAAAGCGAACATTATTATCATAACAATTAGCATTAAAATTAAACTTCCTTTCGCCCAATTTTTTTTATGAATATTAGTNTCATCNCTAAAAGCCCATACCAATAACATAATTAAACCAACTAAGGGTAGCCCTGAAATNAAAATAGTTAAAGCCCATTCTTTATAGCTTAATGTCCGAGAGTTTTGGGTTGTAAGATTTTCCATTATTTTGATTAAATTTAAAATTCATTAATAAAGGTAAGTGATCCGATGCTTGTTTAAAAGTCGATAGTAATTCACCATCAATAAAGGTAATAAATCTTTTGTTGTAAAAAATATAATCTAACCGTTGAGTAGGTTTGATTGAATTGAATGTTTTTGGATTCGCATTTTTACTGTAAACAGCATTCCCTGTATTTGATAATTTGAATAGCAAATTTATAGACGCATCTTTGTTTTGACCATCGCTATTGAAGTCTCCTAATATAATGGTAGGATAAGTTTCTTTATATTTATTATATAAATCAATTATTTTTTTTGTTTGCATTAACCTTGTTTCTTTGTGAAAAGCCTCAAGGTGAACATTAATTAATACAAGTGTTTTTTCTTTGATTTTTATTTTTACTATTTGCGCTAATCTATCAAGATAAAATGCATCATAATAAAACGGATTCGTTTTATTTCTAGCTAATTCTATTCTTTCTTGTTCAATAATTTTGTATTTACTTAAAATAGATTGACCAGAAAGAATTCTTCCATAATGCATGGATATTGGAAATTCTGGAAAGGGTAAATATTTCTTATCCCAATTTATAGTTTGGCCAATATTGTTATAACCTAATTTTGCAATTTCATTTTGTTGGTTAATATTGAACGATCTTTTTGCCTCAAAATCAATNTCCTGAAAAGCAATAAAATCTGCATTTATTTTTCTAAATTGATTTAAAACAATCGTTAGGTGATCATCATAAAGTGATTTCGGTTTTTCTACTGCNAAATTATTAGTCATACCNCTTAAATAACCAATATTATAAGTGATTATACTAAATATTGAGTCNTTGTTTTTAGTTGAAGGATAATCATTCGTAAATGTTTTAGAATAATCATTTGGACTAAAATTTGGAGAAGATGCCCAAAAATAGAAGCCAACAAAAAAAACAATTGTAATCAATAATAGAAAGGTAGATACTTTTAAAAATTTATTCATTTATGAGGGGGATTAGAATAAAAAAAATAAATATAAGAAAATAATTTTAATAAACTAATCTTTGTATATTTGCATCCCAAAAAAAATTATAATATTAAAGTAGAGTTTATGAAAGGAGGTGCCAAACTATGTTAATCATACCTGTAAAAGATGGTGAAAATATAGACAGAGCGTTAAAACGTTTTAAAAGAAAATTTGATAGAACCAAAACTATGAGAACACTTCGTGAGCGTAAACAGTTTTCAAAACCTTCTGTAGTAAAGCGTAAGCAAATTCAAAAAGCCCAATATGTTCAAGCAATAAGAACGGCTGAAGAAAAAGGCTAGTTCAAATTATTATTGAATAACACCTTATATATTGATTAAAAAATCCTGCCTTGGCAGGATTTTTTTTGTTAAAAAATTTATTTTTTCATCCTAATTTTTGTAACTTTGAGTAGAGAGTATGAACCATGTGAATTTAACAGGTATTGTTTGTTAAATAGTAAATTGAAGATAAATTTTGAGTATACTTCGTTTTGTAGATTATATAAATCACGAAAAAAATTATTCACCTTGTACAATTACGGCTTATAAAAATGATCTAGAATCTTTTCAACATTTTTGTAATTTAAAGTACAATGAAAAGACAATTAATAAAGTACCGTATACTTTAATTAGAAGTTGGATTGTTGATTTGGTTGAAAGTGATATTTCAAATAGAACGATTAATAGAAAGATTAGTTCTTTAAAATCGTATTACAACTATTTAGTCAAAACAAAACAAATAGATCTAAATCCTTTACGCAAGCATCAATCTTTAAAAGTATCAAAAAAAATAAATGTTCCCTTTTCTGAGAAAGAAATATTAGAAGTGCTTAACTCCTTTGAAAATGACAATGATTTTGAGTCTGTTAGAAATAAATTAATAATTGAAATGCTTTATTCAACAGGTATGCGTAGGGCCGAATTAATTGGATTAAAAAATTCTTCAATAGATCTTTCACAAAGCACTGTTAAAGTTATAGGAAAAAGAAATAAAGAAAGACAAATTCCGTTATTAAATTCAGTGATAAAAACAATTGAAAATTATCAATTACTTAAGAATATTAATGGTTCAAATGTTGATAATTTTTTTATCACAAAAAAGGGAGACAAAATGTATCCAACATTTATTTATAGAATAATAAATGAATATTTTAGTAATGTGTCCTTAAAAATTAAAAAAAGCCCACATGTAATAAGACATTCTTTTGCAACGCATCTACTAAATGAAGGTGCTGATTTAAATTCTGTTAAAGAATTACTCGGTCATGCAAGTTTGGCTTCAACGCAAGTGTACACACATAATAGCTTAAAAGGATTAAAAAAAATGTATAACCATGCTCATCCACGGAGCAATAAAAACAATTGATTTATGAAAGTATCTGTGCAATCTGTTAATTTTAACATCGATAATGATTTGGTAAAATATGCTGAAAAAAAGATTAATATTTTAGAAAAGTTTCACGATCATATATTAGGTGCAGAAGTATTCTTAAAAGTACAAAAATCAAGTGAAAAAGAAAATAAAATTACGGAGATGAAAATTATTTTACCTGGTAATGATATTTTAGTTAAAAAGCAATCCAATACATTTGAAAAAGGTATAAATATGTCAGTTGACTCATTGAAAAGGCAGTTAGTGAAACGGAAAGAAAAACTGCGAGCATAAAACATAAAAAATAGTATAAAAAAGTTTTGTAGAACTAATAAAACTTTTTACATTTGCAAACCGTTAGAAAAAGCGGTTTGTTTTTTTGTGCGAAATTCTGAAATACAATATAATAGTTTTATGTATTTAATCAGAAATAATTAACAAAAAAGCCGATGTAGCTCAGCTGGCTAGAGCAGCTGATTTGTAATCAGCAGGTCGTGGGTTCGAGTCCCTCCATCGGCTCAGGTCTTTGAAAATAAAATAAATAATTGAGGGGAGATACTCAAGCGGCCAACGAGGACAGACTGTAACTCTGTTGGGAAACCTTCGCAGGTTCGAATCCTGCTCTCCCCACATATGTTTATAGAAGTAAAAAATTATTAAAAGCGGGAGTAGCTCAGTTGGTAGAGCTTCAGCCTTCCAAGCTGATTGTCGCCGGTTCGAGCCCGGTCTCCCGCTCAATATTTTACAGCATGAAATGAATTGATGATTAGAAGTGATGTTGTAAAATGGGTATAACCAAATCCCAAACGAATTGAACTAGAGCAAAATGAAAATGAAGAGGAGTCCGGTTACTATAAATATATCAGCCGGTGTAGCTCAGGGGTAGAGCGTTTCCTTGGTAAGGAAGAGGTCACGGGTTCAAATCCCGTCATTGGCTCTGATAAAAGCTTCAATTAATAACGAATTTAAACACAATTAATATAACTAAGATTTAAAATTAACAATCATGGCAAAAGAAACTTTTGATCGTTCGAAACCACATTTAAATATTGGAACCATCGGACACGTTGACCACGGTAAAACTACTTTGACTGCTGCCATTACAAAAGTGTTAGCAGAAAAAGGCCTATCTGAAGTACAAGATTTTGATCAAATCGATAATGCTCCAGAAGAAAAAGAAAGAGGTATTACAATTAATACTGCACACGTTGAATATTCAACGGAAAATCGTCATTATGCGCACGTTGACTGTCCAGGTCACGCGGATTATGTAAAGAATATGGTTACTGGTGCTGCCCAAATGGACGGTGCAATTTTGGTTGTAGCTGCAACTGATGGACCTATGCCACAAACACGTGAGCACATTTTATTGGGTCGTCAAGTAGGTATTCCAAGAATGGTTGTGTTTATGAATAAAGTAGACATGGTTGATGATGAAGAGCTATTAGAATTAGTTGACATGGAAATTAGAGAATTATTAACTTTCTATGAATACGATGGTGATAATGGTCCTGTAATTCAAGGTTCTGCATTAGGTGCATTGAACGGTGAGAAAAAATGGCAAGATACTATCATGGAGTTAATGGATGCTGTTGATACTTGGATTGAATTACCAAAAAGAGATGTTGATAAAGATTTCTTAATGCCTGTTGAAGATGTATTCTCAATTACTGGTCGTGGTACTGTTGCAACTGGTCGTATTGAAATGGGTGTTGCTAATACTGGTGACTCTGTTGATATTATTGGTATGGGTGCTGAAAAATTAACTTCTACAGTTACTGGGGTTGAAATGTTCCGTAAAATATTAGATAGAGGTGAGGCAGGTGATAATGTTGGTATTTTGTTAAGAGGTATTGATAAAGAACAAATTAAAAGAGGTATGGTAATCTGTAAACCAGGTTCAATTACACCTCATGCTAGATTCAAAGCAGAGATTTATGTTTTGAAAAAAGAAGAAGGTGGTCGTCATACTCCATTTCATAAAAACTACCGTCCTCAGTTCTATGTAAGAACAACAGACGTAACAGGTACTATAAATTTACCTGATGGTGTTGAAATGGTAATGCCAGGTGATAACTTAACAATTACTGTTGATTTAATCCAACCAATTGCATTAAACTTAGGTCTTCGTTTTGCGATTCGTGAAGGAGGTAGAACGGTAGGTGCTGGTCAGGTTACTGAAATTCTAGACTAAATAATAAGTTTAGTCAATAAAAATAATATTTTGAATATCAGGTGCTTCTTTTAAGAAGCACCTTGTATTCTTTTAAATAGAATGTTTTTTATTGAAAAAAAACAGGATATTAATTTAGCAGAAAAAAAGTAGTAGTTTAATTAATGTTTCTGCCAAATACGGGTGTAGCTCAGTTGGTAGAGCACTGGTCTCCAAAACCAGGTGTCGGGAGTTCGAGCCTCTCCACCCGTGCGTAAAACAAATAACAATGGATATAGTAAATTATATTAAAGAATCATTTGTAGAACTAAAGAACAATGTTACTTGGATGCCTAGAGAGGAAGCTCAAAAAAACACTGTATTAGTTGCAGTTTTTACTATTATTTTCGCGATAGCTGTATTTTTAGTAGATAAGTTTTTTCAAATGGGATTAGAGAAATATTTTAATATTTTTAATTAATATAAAAGATGTCAGATTCTTCCGTAATGAAATGGTATGCTGTAAGGGCAATAGGTGGTCAAGAAAATAAGGTGAAAACTTATATCGAAAATGAAATTGCTCGATTAGGATTATCAGATTTTGTAAACCAGGTTCTAGTACCAACCGAAAAAGTAATTCAAATTCGTAACGGTAAAAAATACAATAAAGAAAAAGTTTACTTTCCGGGTTATATTATGGTAGAGGCAAATTTAAGTGGAGAAGTGCCTCATATTATTAAATCTGTTACCGGTGTGATTGGATTTTTAGGTGAAACAAAAGGAGGTGATCCAGTACCATTGAGAAAATCTGAAGTGAATAGAATGTTAGGAACAGTGGATGAATTAGCTGTTCAAAATGAAAATGTGGCAATACCTTTTGTTAAAGGTGAAACCGTTAAAGTGATTGATGGTCCGTTTAACGGATTTGATGGAACAATAGAAAAAATTAACGAAGAAAAACGTAAACTTGAAGTTATGGTTAAGATTTTTGGAAGAAAAACTCCATTAGAATTGAACTATATGCAAGTTGAAAAAATCTCATAAATGTTACGAGAATTATGTTAATACATTAGCTTCCAATTAATGTGTTTTCTTAATTAAAGTTATTAAAAATGGCAAAAGAAATTAGTAAGGTAGTAAAATTACAAGTACGTGGAGGAGCAGCAAACCCTTCACCACCTGTAGGACCAGCATTGGGTGCTGCCGGAGTTAATATTATGGAGTTCTGTAAGCAGTTTAATGCAAGAACTCAAGATAAAGCTGGAAAAGTTTTACCTGTTGTAATTAATGTTTACAAAGATAAATCTTTCGACTTTATCGTGAAAACTCCACCAGCAGCAGTACAATTGTTGGAAGCAGCGAAAGTTAAAAAAGGATCTGGAGAACCTAATCGTAAAAAAGTAGCATCAGTTACTTGGGATCAGGTAAGAAAAATTGCAGAAGATAAGATGGTTGATTTGAATGCATTTCAAGTTGAATCGGCTATGTTAATGGTTGCAGGAACAGCTAGATCTATGGGGATAAAAGTTAAAGGAAAAGCTCCAGTTAAAACAGCGTAAAGAAGATGGCAAAACTTACAAAGAAACAAAAAGAGGCTCATTCTAAAATTGATGCTGGTACAGCATACAATTTATTAGAAGGTTCTACTTTGATAAAAGATATCACCAACGTAAAATTTGATGCAAGTGTTGATCTTGCTGTGCGTTTAGGTGTTGATCCGCGTAAAGCAAACCAAATGGTTAGGGGTGTTGTTACCTTACCACATGGTACTGGTAAAGATGTTAAAGTATTGGCATTAGTTACTCCAGATAAAGAAGCAGATGCAAAAGAAGCAGGTGCTGATTATGTTGGATTAGATGAATACCTTCAGAAAATTAAAGGAGGATGGACAGACGTTGATGTTATTGTTACCATGCCAAGTGTTATGGGTAAATTAGGACCTTTAGGTAGAGTTTTAGGACCAAGAGGGCTAATGCCTAATCCAAAAACAGGAACTGTAACAATGGATATTGCTAAAGCAGTTAAAGATGTAAAAGGTGGTAAAATTGACTTTAAAGTTGATAAAACAGGAATTATTCATACAGCAATTGGTAAAGTGTCTTTTGATGCGGATAAGATTGCAGATAATGCGAATGAATTGATTCAAACACTTTTAAAATTGAAACCTGCTACTGTAAAAGGTACTTATGTAAAAAGTATTTATTTATCAAGTACGATGAGTCCTAGTATTGAAATTGATGGTAAATCAGTAAATGCAAGTTAAAATATTTGAATTATGACTAGAGAAGAAAAATCACAAGTAATAGAAGATTTAACTGGCAAATTAACTGATAATAGTATTATCTATTTAGCAGATATTTCTGGCTTAAATGCCATGGATACTTCAGATTTACGTAGAGCTTGTTTTAAGGCAAACGTTAATTTGGCAGTTGTAAAAAACACATTGCTTTCTAAAGCGATGGAAAAATCGGATAAAGATTTTGGAGAATTACCTTCTACATTAAAGGGTAATACTTCAATAATGATCTCAGAAACTGGTAATGCACCGGCAAAAGTGATCAAAGCATTCCGTAAAGGTAAAGATAAACCTATTCTAAAAGGTGCTTATGTTGAAGCAGCAGTTTATGTTGGTGATGACCAATTAGATGCATTAGTTAACATTAAATCTAAAGAAGAAGTTATTGGCGATATTATTGGATTGTTACAATCACCAGCTAAAAATGTTATTTCAGCATTAAAATCAGGCGGTAGTAATTTATCTGGTATATTAAAAACTTTATCTGAAAAATAATAAACACACACTAATAAACTAAATAATAAAAATTTAAACAATAGAAAAATGGCAGAGTTAAAAGATTTCGCAGAACAATTAGTTAACTTAACTGTAAAAGAAGTTAATGAATTAGCAAATATTTTAAAAGAAGAATACGGTATTGAGCCAGCAGCAGCAGCAGCAGTAGCAGCTGGACCAGCAGCAGGTGGAGAAGCAGCAGCAGAAGAAAAATCAGAATTTGATGTTATTCTTAAGGCAGCAGGAGCTTCAAAATTAGCCGTAGTAAAATTAGTTAAAGAATTAACTGGTTTAGGATTAAAAGAAGCTAAAGGAATTGTTGATAGTGCACCAGCACCTATCAAAGAAGGTATTGCTAAAGATGAGGCTGAAGGTCTTAAAAAATCTTTAGAAGAAGCAGGAGCTGAAGTAGAGCTAAAATAATTAGCTTTAAGCTAAATAATTAAGGTTTAGGTCTTTGAGGTGTAACCACTTAGACCTAAACCATTTTGCATATATATTCGTTCTTATAATTTAAATTTAAATTTTTCTCCATTGGCAACGAAACAAAAAACCCAAAGAGTAAACTTTGCATCAGCTAAATTGATTACCGATTATCCAGACTTTTTGGATATTCAGATAAAATCATTCCAAGATTTTATTCAATTAGAAACCAAATCTGATGAAAGAAGTGATGAAGGATTGTACAAAACCTTCTTAGAAAATTTTCCAATAACAGATACTAGAAACAATTTTGTTTTAGAATTTTTAGATTATTTTATTGACCCACCAAGATATTCAATATTAGAATGTATTGAAAGAGGATTAACGTATAGTGTTCCTTTAAAAGCACGTTTAAAATTATATTGTACAGATCCTGAACATGAAGATTTTGAAACCATAGTTCAAGATGTATATTTAGGAGTAATACCCTATATGACACATAGTGGTACTTTTGTAATTAATGGCGCTGAACGCGTTGTTGTATCGCAATTACATAGATCACCAGGTGTGTTTTTTGGTCAATCATTTCATGCAAATGGAACCAAATTATATTCAGCAAGAGTTATTCCTTTTAAAGGTTCTTGGATTGAATTTGCTACCGATATTAATCAAGTAATGTACGCTTATATCGATAGAAAGAAAAAATTACCAGTTACAACACTATTTAGAGCCATTGGTTATGAAAGAGATAAAGATATATTAGAAATCTTTGATCTAGCCGAAGAAGTTAAGGTATCAAAAAGTGGACTGAAAAAAGTATTAGAAAGAAAATTAGCCGCAAGAGTATTAAAAACTTGGTTTGAAGATTTTGTTGATGAAGATACAGGAGAGGTTGTTTCGATAGAACGTAATGAAATTGTATTAGATAGAGATACGGTTCTTGAAAAAGAACACATTGAAGAAATAATTGAATCTGGTGCAAAAACTATTTTATTACATAAATTAGATAATGAATCGGGTGATTATGCTATTATACATAACACCTTACAAAAAGATCCAACAAACTCTGAGAAAGAGGCTGTTGAACATATTTACCGTCAGTTACGTAATGCTGAACCGCCAGATTATGAAACTGCAAAAGGGATAATAAATAAATTGTTCTTTTCTGAACAACGATATAATCTTGGAGAGGTTGGTCGTTACAGAATGAATAAAAAATTAGGTTTAGATATTGATATTGATCAAAAAGTACTTACTAAAATTGATATCATAACTATTGTTAAAAACTTAATAAACCTTGTTAATTCAAAAGCAGAGGTTGATGATATTGATCACTTATCAAATCGTCGTGTAAGAACTGTTGGAGAGCAACTTGCAGGTCAGTTTGGAGTTGGTTTATCAAGAATGGCTCGAACAATTCGTGAAAGAATGAATGTTCGTGATAATGAAGTGTTTACACCGATTGATTTGATCAATTCTAAAACACTATCATCTGTAATTAATTCTTTCTTTGGTACAAATCAGTTATCTCAATTTATGGATCAAACAAATCCATTGGCTGAGATTACTCATAAAAGAAGATTATCGGCATTAGGACCAGGTGGTTTGTCTCGTGAAAGAGCTGGATTTGAGGTTCGTGATGTTCACTTTACACATTATGGTAGATTATGTCCTATTGAAACTCCTGAAGGGCCAAATATTGGATTGATTTCTTCATTAGCTGTATATGCCAAAGTAAATAATTTAGGCTTTATAGAAACTCCTTATAGAGAAGTTAAGGATGGACATGTTGATGAAAAACAAAAACCAATTTATTTAAGTGCTGAAGAAGAAGAAGGTAAAAAAATTGCACAATCTAATTTAGAACTAAATGAAGAAGGAAATATTGTTTTAGAAAAAGTTGTTGCAAGAGAAGATGGAGATTTTCCTGTAGTACCAGTTAGTGAAGTAAATTATATGGATATATCTCCAAATCAGATTTCATCTATTTCAGCTTCATTAATTCCATTTTTAGAACATGATGACGCCAACCGTGCCTTAATGGGATCAAACATGATGCGTCAGGCTGTACCATTAATGCGCCCTGAATCTCCAATTGTTGGAACAGGATTAGAAAGAAGAGTAGCTGAAGATTCTAGGATATTGATAAATGCAGAAGGATCAGGAGAGGTTATTTATGTAGATTCTGATAAAATTGAAATTAAATACAATCGTAGTGAAAATGAAGAAGTAGTTAGTTTTGATTCTGAAAATAAGATTTATAATCTAATCAAATTTAGAAAAACCAATCAAGGAACTTCTATTAATTTACATCCTATTGTACAAAAAGGAGATAAAGTTACAAAAGGTCAAGTTCTTTGTGAAGGTTATGCAACTGAAAAAGGTGAATTAGCGCTTGGTAGAAATATGAAAGTCGCTTTTATGCCTTGGAAAGGATATAATTTTGAGGATGCAATTGTAATTTCTGAAAAAGTAGTTCGTGAAGATATTTTTACTTCTATTCATATTGATGAGTACTCTTTAGATGTAAGAGATACTAAATTAGGTGCTGAAGAATTAACGGCAGATATACCAAACGTTAGTGAAGAAGCAACTAAAGATTTAGATGAAAATGGAATGATTAGAATAGGTGCAGAGATTAAACCTGGGGATATTCTAATTGGTAAAATAACTCCAAAAGGAGAATCAGACCCAACACCTGAAGAAAAATTATTACGTGCTATATTTGGTGATAATGCAGGTGATGTAAAAGATGCGTCATTAAAAGCTTCGCCATCATTAAGAGGTGTTGTAATTGCTAAGAAATTATTCCAAAGAGCAATTAAAGATAAAGCTACAAGAGTAAGAGACAAGGAAGAAGTAGATGCACTTGAAGTTCAATTCTCTGTAGATTATGATAAGTTAAGAAATGTACTAATTGATAAACTATTTGGTCTAATCAATGGTAAAACATCTCAAGGTGTTCAAAATGATTTAGGTGAAGATATTTTACCTAAAGGAAAAAAATTCACTTTAAAAATGTTGAATTCAGTTATTGATTTTGAGCATTTAACAAAAGGNGTTTGGACAACNGATAAAGATTTAAATAACTTAGTTAGCAGNTTAATTCATAATTATAANATTAANGTTAACGATTTGCAAGGTTCTTTAAGAAGAAAGAAATTTGCAGTTACTGTTGGTGATGAATTGCCAAAAGGAATTATAAAACTTGCTAAAATTTATGTTGCTAAAAAACGTAAATTAAAAGTTGGTGATAAAATGGCTGGTCGTCATGGAAATAAAGGTATTGTTGCTAGAATAGTTCGTCAAGAAGATATGCCTTTCTTAGAAGACGGAACTCCAGTTGATATTGTTTTAAATCCACTTGGTGTACCTTCTCGTATGAATATTGGTCAGATCTATGAAACCGTTCTTGGGTGGGCTGGTCAAAATATAGGTGAAAAATATGCGACTCCAATATTTGATGGAGCACATATTGATCAAATTACTGATTTGACGAGAAAAGCTGGTATTCCAGATTTCGGACATACCTACTTATATGATGGTGGTACCGGAGAGCGCTTCGATCAACCTGCAACTGTTGGTGTGATTTATATCATCAAATTGGGTCACATGATTGAAGATAAAATGCATGCTCGTTCCATAGGACCATATTCTTTAATAACACAACAACCATTAGGTGGTAAAGCACAATTTGGTGGTCAACGTTTTGGAGAGATGGAAGTTTGGGCACTAGAAGCATACGGTGCATCTGCAACATTAAGAGAGATCTTAACTGTAAAATCTGATGACGTTTTAGGTAGAGCCAAAACTTACGAATCAATCGTAAAAGGAGAAAAAATGCCTGAACCAGGTTTACCAGAATCATTTAACGTGTTAATGCACGAGTTGAAAGGTTTAGGTTTAGACCTGAAGTTAGAAGAATAATTAGCAATAAATGTGGTAAGTAGTTTATACTACTTACCACTACAANATAATTTTTACAATTTAATTCTATTCCATTACCATGGCAAGACAAAGAGAAAAATACACTGTAAAAAAGTTCAATAAAATAACAATTGGTTTAGCTTCTCCTGAAACTATTCTTGAAAAATCAAGAGGAGAGGTATTAAAACCAGAAACTATAAATTATCGTACGCATAAACCAGAGAGAGATGGTTTATTTTGTGAACGTATTTTTGGCCCTATAAAAGATTATGAATGTGCGTGTGGTAAATACAAACGCATAAGATATAAAGGAATAATATGTGATAGATGTGGAGTTGAAGTAACTGAGAAAAAAGTTCGTAGAGATAGAGTAGGTCATATTAATTTAGTTGTTCCTGTTGCCCATATCTGGTATTTTAGATCATTACCTAATAAAATGGGTTACCTTTTAGGATTACCTTCTAAAAAATTGGATATGATTATTTACTACGAAAGATACGTAGTAATTCAACCAGGTATTGCTAATAATGAAGAAGGGGAACCATTACAAAAAATGGATTTCTTAACGGAAGAGGAATATTTAAATATTTTAGAATCTATTCCTCAAGAAAATCAATATTTGGATGATAGTGATCCAAACAAGTTCATCGCTAAAATGGGTGCTGAATGTTTGATAGAACTTTTAGCTAGAATTGAACTAGACTCATTATCTTACGAATTAAGACACAAAGCAAATACAGAAACGTCTAAACAACGTAAAATGGAAGCTTTAAAACGTTTGAACGTTGTTGAAGCTTTTAGAGATGCAAATACTCGTAAAGAGAATAAACCTGAGTGGATGATTATGAAAGTTGTTCCGGTTATTCCACCAGAATTACGCCCACTTGTTCCTTTAGATGGTGGTAGATTTGCTACATCTGATTTAAATGATCTATACCGTAGAGTTATTATTCGTAATAATCGTTTAAAAAGATTAATGGAGATCAAAGCTCCTGAAGTTATTTTGCGTAATGAAAAACGTATGTTACAAGAATCGGTTGATTCTTTATTTGATAACACACGTAAATCTTCTGCAGTAAAAACAGAATCTAACCGTCCGTTAAAATCTTTATCTGATTCATTAAAAGGTAAGCAAGGACGTTTTCGTCAAAACTTATTAGGTAAACGTGTTGATTATTCAGCTCGTTCTGTAATCGTTGTTGGTCCTGAACTTAGACTTTACGAATGTGGAATTCCTAAAGACATGGCAGCTGAATTATACAAACCTTTTATTATTAGAAAGTTAATAGAAAGAGGTATTGTAAAAACAGTAAAATCAGCTAAAAAGATAATTGATAAAAGAGAACCGGTTGTATGGGATATTTTAGAAAATGTTTTAAAAGGACATCCTGTATTATTAAACCGTGCACCTACTCTTCACCGTTTAGGGATTCAAGCTTTTCAACCAAAATTAATTGAAGGTAAAGCAATTCAGTTACACCCATTAGTATGTACTGCATTTAATGCCGATTTTGATGGAGATCAAATGGCGGTTCACTTACCTCTTGGTCAAGAGGCAATTCTAGAAGCGCAGTTATTAATGTTGGCTTCTCATAATATATTAAATCCGGCAAACGGATCGCCTATTACCGTTCCATCTCAAGATATGGTTCTTGGTTTATATTATATGACTAAAGAACGTAAGTCGACAGACAAAACGAAAATTAAAGGTGAAGGCTCAACTTTTTATTCTCTAGAAGAAGTTAAAATGGCTTTTAACGAAAAGAAAGTAGATTTAAATGCCAGTATTAAAGTAAGAGGAAAAGATTTAAATGACAAAGGCGAGATTGTAACTAAAATTATTGAAACAACTGTAGGTAGAGTTTTATTTAATGAAGTAGTTCCTGAAAAAGCAGGGTTTATAAATGAGGTTCTTACCAAGCGATCTTTAAGAGATATTATTGGTAATATTTTAAAGGTTACCGATGTTCCAACTACAGGGAAATTTTTAGATGACATGAAAAACATGGGATACAAGTTTGCATTCCAAGGCGGATTGTCATTTAGTTTAGGAGATATTATTATACCTAAAGAAAAACAAGAAATGATAGATTCTGCTAATAAACAAGTAGATTCTATTATGGCTAGTTATAACATGGGTATGTTAACTAATAAAGAAAGATATAACCAAGTTATTGATATTTGGGGGTCAACCAATAATCGTTTAACGGAATTGTCAATGAAACGATTGCGTGATGATCAACAAGGGTTTAACTCAGTATTTATGATGTTAGATTCTGGTGCAAGGGGTTCGAAAGAACAAATTCGTCAGTTAACAGGTATGCGTGGTTTGATGGCAAAACCTAAAAAATCTACAGCAGGTGGTGGTGAAATTATTGAAAATCCAATTTTATCTAACTTTAAAGAAGGGTTGTCAATTTTAGAATATTTTATCTCAACGCATGGTGCTCGTAAAGGTTTAGCAGATACAGCTTTAAAAACTGCAGATGCTGGATATTTGACGCGTAGATTAGTTGATGTTTCGCAAGATGTAATTGTTAATGAAGAAGATTGTGGAACTTTAAGAGGTTTAGAAGTAAAACCACTTAAGAATAACGATGAAATTGTTGAGACTTTAGGAGAAAGAATTTTAGGACGTGTTTCATTACATGATGTTCACAATCCAATAACCGATGATATTATTGTTGGTGCAGGAGAGTTGTTTTCTGAAGAAGTGGTTAAAAAAATTGAAGAGACTTCTTTAGATACTATAGAAGTTCGTTCAGCATTAACTTGTGAATCTAAAAGAGGTATATGTGCCAAATGTTATGGTGTGAGTCTCTCAACAAATAGCATGGTTCAAAAAGGGGAAGCCGTAGGTGTTGTTGCAGCACAATCTATTGGTGAACCTGGTACGCAGTTAACATTACGTACGTTCCACGTAGGTGGTATTGCAGGAAACATTTCAGAAGATAATAAATTAGTAGCTAAATTTGATGGCGATATTGTCATAGATGATTTAAAAACTGTTGAAGGTAAAGATTCAGAAGGAAATCCGGTTAACATTGTAATTTCTCGTACATCAGAAATTAAAATTGTAGATAAGAAAACAGGTATAGTGCTAAGCACAAACAATATACCTTATGGATCTCATATATTTGTTGATGGTAAAAGAAAAATTAAAAAAGGAGATGTTGTTTGTCAATGGGATCCTTATAATGGTGTAATTGTTTCTGAGTTTGGAGGTAAAGCTGTTTTCGAAGAAGTTATTGAAGGCGTTACTTTCCAAGTTGAATTAGATGAACAGACAGGATATAAGGAGAAAGTAATTTCTGATTCTAAGAAGAAAAAAGTTATTCCAACTTTACATATTCAAAATAAAAAAGGTGAAACGTTACGTTCGTACAGTTTGCCAGTTGGAGCACATTTATTGATAGAAGAAGGGCAAAAAATTGACGTAGGTCAAACTTTGGTTAAAATACCTCGTAAATCTGGTAAAGCAGGTGATATTACAGGTGGTTTACCACGTGTAACGGAACTGTTTGAAGCACGTAATCCTTCAAATCCAGCAGTTGTATCTGCAATTGATGGTGTTGTTACATTTGGTAAAATTAAACGGGGTAATCGCGAAATTATCGTAGAATCAAAATTAGGTGATATTAAAAAATATTTGGTAAAATTATCTAATCAAATATTGGTTCAAGAGAATGATTTTGTAAGAGCGGGTATGCCATTATCTGACGGAGCAATAACACCAACCGATATATTAAATATTGAAGGACCGGCTAAGGTTCAAGAGTATTTGGTAAATGAAATTCAAGAAGTTTACCGACTACAAGGTGTGAAAATAAATGACAAACACTTTGAAGTAGTTGTTCGTCAAATGATGCGTAAAGTAAAAATAGTTGATTCTGGAGATACAATTTTCTTAGAAAATCAATTGGTTCATAAAAATAATTTTATTGAAGTAAATGATGATATTTATGGAATGAAAGTTATTGAAGAGCCTGGTGATTCAGAATCATTTAAAGCGGGTCAAATTGTTTCGGCAAGAGTATTACGTGATGAGAATTCAATTTTACGTAGAAATGATAAAAATTTAATTGAAGCTCGAGAGGCTGTACCAGCAACTGCTGAGCCTATATTGCAAGGAATTACTAGAGCATCACTTCAAACTAAATCATTTATTTCGGCAGCATCTTTCCAAGAAACAACAAAAGTTTTAAATGAAGCTGCTGTTCATGGTAAAGAAGATTATTTAGAAGGGTTGAAAGAAAATGTTATTGTTGGGAAACGAATTCCGGCAGGAACAGGTATGAGGGATTATGATCATTTGATCGTTGGTTCTAAAGAAGAAATTGAAAATTAATTATTTAGGCGCGATTTATCGCGCCTTTTTTAATAGTATTTATTATGGATAAAAAAGAAAACAAAAATCAATTGAACATTGAAATTGATGAAAAAATAGCCGATGGTACTTATGCTAATTTAGCAATAATCAATCATTCTATTTCTGAATTTGTTGTAGATTTTATCAATGTGATGCCAGGTGCACCAAAATCTAAAGTTAAGTCACGTATTATTTTAACTCCACAACACGCAAAACGCTTAATGAAAGCGTTGGCCGAAAATGTTAAAAGATTTGAGAACAATCATGGCGAAATAAAAGATTATGAACAACCTCCAATCCCGATGAATTTTGGGCCTACAGGCCAAGCATAAATTTTTATAAACCGAGTTTTTAACTCGGTTTTTTATTTTAAATCAAATATTTTTTATCTGTAATAATTAGTTTTGCAGTTCTAACTAAAGATTAAAATGAAGTACAACATCTTTGTGGCATTTGTTTTATTATTTTGTTTTAAAACCGTTTTTTCACAAAATGAAAAAATGGAGAATCTAAATGAAATTATTATTACTTCTAGTAGAATAGATCTACCCTTTAATGAGAATTCAAGAACAATAACTGTAATTTCAAGTGAGGATATTCAAAACTCTATTGCCGATAATGTAGCAGATTTATTACAGCAGTTTACAGGTATAGACATTAGACAAAGAGGTATTGACGGTATGCAATCAGATCTTTATATTCGTGGAGGTAGTTTTGATCAAACCTTAGTTTTAATAGATGGAATAAAAACTGAGAACCCTCAATCGGGACATCATACAATGAATAT
>JGI24024J18818_10000334_pt1 | contig 17193 bp, 16 predicted proteins | sample Cruoilmetagenom2_FD_18818 | JGI IMG/M metagenome (IMG submission 18818) | reverse complement strand
CAGACTCCCTTAAGCGTATGAGCTCGGCCTTCAACAGATCCATTTCCAATTGTTGACGGGTGACAATGGCGTTGAGCTGTTCGATGGTGTCGTCCTGGTGAGTAAGACGGATTTGCAGATCGGTAATGGCTTCGTTCATTTTCAGATGCGCGTGAGTTTCTGATGACAGCATTATGGCCATCCTGGGTACAACAGGCAAAGTATCTATTGAATTGACAGCATCTTGAGGCAGGCACATGATGTGGACATGCAATTACTCCTGTTTATGCTTCTCGCTTCTATCACTGCATCCGCAGCCGGGGACACGAACAAGGTTGTCAACCAATGGGGAATGACTTTCGTCGCAATTCCTTCTGGTCAGTTCATGATGGGCACGAAGGATATCGACGAGGCGGCCATGGAACACCCGAAAGGTGACGTCAATCTGGTGCGTGACGAAACACCACCTCATCCGGTCAGTATCAGTGCTTTCTACATGGGCCAGACAGAAGTCACTCAGAAGCAATGGCAAGACGTAATGAATAGCCAGCCGGGTCCTGAAGCAAACTGGCAGCGCAAAGACTGGCAGCAGTTGCCGGTCGTTACTGTTAACTGGCATCGAATTCAGGATTTCATCAATGTACTGAATGCGAAAGATGAGCAGTACCACTATCGACTACCGACCGAAGCGGAGTGGGAATATGTGGCCCGTGACGGCAGCGGCAGCTTGCGTCCTTTCGATATCGAACAGCTCGATGAGCATGCCTGGACCATCAGCAACTCCGGTGACATCTTACATCCGGTTGCCACGCGTAAAGCCAATGGCTTTGATATTTACGACCTCTACGGCAATGTATGGGAATGGGTAAACGACTGGTATGCACCGGATTACTATACCAACTCAGCGCAGGTAGATCCGCCGGGTCCTGACAAGGGTACGAGACGTATGCGACGAGGTGGATCCTTCCACTGTCCAGTGCATCTGATCCGACCTGGCTACAGGGCACCGGAGATTCCAGACAAGCGCTACTCAGTACTGGGTTTCCGCCTGGCCGCATCACCACATCCAGTCCCCTGCACGGAACCGTGGTATGCGTTCGTAGAATCGAAAGTGTCAACTGGAGATGGGATGGGGCATGGGCCTGATGCCGACTCCGCTGAATGGAAATCAGTTGTCGAGTTCAAGCTCGGGATTCGGGGGACCGCTGGTATACCCGATCCATCGACAGATGAATGGTGCAACTATATTGATAAACAGATTCGATGAGTCTGCTACTGACAAGTCGACATGGAAAGTTAAGGCTATCGCACCACTGTACAAACAGTACAACCTCAGCAAGCGATGTAGAAGTGCGACCTGCTGACCTTTTTACCATCCAGATAAAATCTACTTTCCACTTGCCGACAAACTCCTGCATAGAGTCTTCTGACAGACCAAAAAACCGACTCATAGCATTATCGCTACCCCTATGGAGTCGAAACCAGATCCAGACTCGTGTCTTACCATATGCCTTGAACTTATGATGTGAATGCTCTTGCTGTTCGCCCTGTGGATTTGTCCAATACGCCTCGAACTTATGATCTGTGTTTCGTGGCCAATTACCGTCCAGTATGGCGTAGATTGTATCTGTGCAGAGAAATTTTGACTGTGGGTTAATGCCAGGTTGATTGTCATCAGTGCCTTTGGTCAGGAAAATCTGCACCTGAACGTCTTCTGACTTTTTTGCAAGAATAGTCACAGAGAAACCAATGCTACATGTTGCCATGATCAGAGCTATAAAATTCAAAAAATTGAATCTCATTTTGCCCTATGTAATTTATATATAAGACACCAGCACTCTGGCTACTTAGCACTTTTATTTGCAGTGAATGACATCTCAGCAGTAAATGTTCCTCAAGTACATGTAAAGGTAGCAGAACCAGTACCTGACAGCGCTGAACTGTTTACACTGCCGCTCTGTGTGCCCGTTACAGAACATGTGCCAAGATTAGGATCAGTACATGTTGTTGAAATGTCGCTTGAATACGTATTTCCATTTAGAAAGATGGGTGCAGTATCATCACACTGAGCCGTACTAAGGAATCCATCACTAATCATGTCAACTTGACCATTATCCGCAATAGTAGCACTGATAAGAAATGACTCAGTTGAAACTTCACCAACTATGGTTACGATCACAGACATTGCACCTTCATAGGTACCAGCATATTGGCTAACATCACCGCCGCCGCTACTTGAATCACCATCATCTTCTCCACAGGCCACGAGGCCAAGCGATGCACCCACTAAAACCAACGCCGTAAGCAATTTATTCATTTCATTGAATTCCAAAGAAGTTAATTTTGAGTTGATATACAAGCGTATTCTTGTTGTTAGAACATAACCCTGAACGCCATTTGGATGTGTTGCTTATTTAGGGATAGGCCTGTCCATCTATTCCATGTCAGATGCACGCCGCAACTGCTTATATATGAACGATTTAATAGCTCGCTCATAGGCCGGTGAACTGACCATGAAACCATCGTTGTGGCCGCCACGCATCTCGAGAAACTCCCTGGATCCGGATATGGCGGCATAGATCTTCTCGCCTTCTTCATACGGAATAATCTCGTCATCACGACTGTGCGCTACCAGCACCGGGCCGCTCACATTTCTGACATACCGCTCTGTATCATACTTGTAGCGGCTCAGCAGACGTACTGGCAGCCAGGGATAGAAGCGCTTGCCCATGGCCGGCACCGACCTGAAGGCGGATTCCAGGATCAAGGCTGCCGGCCTGTGCTGGCTGGCCAGCCAGGCGGCGACCGAGCCGCCCAGCGAACGGCCGAAGATGACAATTCTCTCTGCTCTGATGTTTCGCATCTCAACCAGATATCGCCATGCTGCTTCCGCATCCTCGTAGGTGCCGCGTTCTGTAATCTTGCCACCACTCTGACCGTAACCCCGGTAATCGATAATCAGCACGTCCATGTCAAGGTCATGAAATATCCTGATCGAATCGAGGCGGTGGGAGATATTGCCGGCATTGCCGTGAAAAAACAGCACCACTCCGCGCGGTTTGCTAGCTGGCACATACCAGCCGTGCAGCCTTACCTGGTCATCAGTGGTTAACTCGACATCCTGGTAGGCCAGCCCGATATTACCGGGTGTTGATGTCAGGCGACGTCCCGGCATATCGGGATAGAAAAGCATTTTGGGCTGCATGACATAAAGATAAATGATCAATGCAACATAGGTCAGCGCGCCCAGTAATAACAGCTTCCAGACCCAATGCAGCATCTCAATTACCGGTTATCACCAGTTGCGTCATGCTCACCGGCTTATGTGGATACAACCGGACATTTTGGTGGCTGGCATCTTCAATCGTGAATGGAACAACGATCTGCCTGTCTTTCGACAGGTAGCAATCCTCGACTACCATATCGATTTCCTCGTAAGCCATTTGAAAGCTCATGCGTCCACTGCATTGAGCCTCATGGCACTTTGCACAGATAGTGTTGAATATCACTACGGATTCGGTAATCACCTTCTCCTGCTCGGCACCAGATAGTATGGAGGGAAATATCAATATCAGGTATGCAAGAAAACGAAATTGCATGGCTTTGCGGCGTATTTGAGATCAATGGAGTGGCTAGGGAGCCTCTGAACAAGTCTGGATGAAATAGATTGAGATTCAAAATATTCAGATTCGAGGCGAAGGCCGCACGTAATAGCTGGCTATTGCGAAGGTGTTTAACGAAGAAGCTGGAAATTTTGGACTCAAGATATTCAGTCATGACTTGTTCAGAGGCTTCCTAGCTTATCACCATCCTCCCTGCAGGGTATTGCCTTGCCCGAATCAGCTATAATTCGCACTTTCCTGTTGACGCGTAGCACCAATGACAAGCACTGATCCGGTCAAGCTTGATGGCCTGACATTTGAATCCCTGCAAACCACTGAAGGATTGCAGCAGCTGGACAAGGACTTCCTTGCATCCCTCAAGCATGGCGATGCCTCCTTGCATAACCGGTTGATCGCTTATCGTGACGGCCAGAATAATCCAGAAGGTACCGAACTGAGCGAGTTCCTTCTCGCGCTTGCGCCACATGTTGAAAACCTTATTGGTCAGCTGTTTGGTATTGATGACAATATAGCAGCCCAGAAACGTGCCGTTGAAAATGAAGCGGCCATTCACCTGTTCAAGAAACAATTCGTGCAGCGTCGCTCACGCCGCTACCGCGGTGACCTGGATATCAGCTTCGAAGAACTTGAAGCCTGGCTAGATGGACAGATCACACTGGATGACAATGACAGGGAACTGTCTATCAGCAGGTATGCTGCTGCCCTGCTCGGCAATAAAGACGCCAACGAACAGGCCATCACACGCCTGACACAGTGGTGCATCTTAATACGCAAGCATAATATGGCACCGGAAGTACTAGAGAACTGGGTCAGCTTCCGCCTGCCTGAGTTGACCGACTATGCCAACCTGATTCCACTCGAAGACATCGACAATGACCCTAGTGGCCGCTTACAGAGCGACCCTGAGCACTTCGTGAAGCGTGACGGTTTTGCATTGACTGACGAACGCATGAACAAGCGCCAGGTCATGGGCGAGATCAACTACTGCATCTTCTGCCATGATCACGACGGTGACTTCTGCTCGCGCGGCTTTCCTGAAAACAAGAAGGACCCCGAATCGGATTTTCGTGTCAATCCACTGGGCGAAATCCTGACCGGCTGCCCGTTGGGCGAGAAGGTCTCGGAAATGCACCTGCTCAAACGTGACGGGCTGGCGGTCGCTGCACTGGCCATGGCCATGCGCGACAACCCGATGCTGCCGGCCACCGGTCACCGCATCTGCAATGACTGCATGAAGGCATGCATCTATCAGAAGCAGGATCCGGTCAACATTCCCGAAATCGAAACAGGCATCCTGACGGATGTGCTCGAGCTGCCATGGGGCGTTGAAATCTACCTCCTGCTGGTGCGCTGGAACCCACTGCGCCAGCAGCAATATCTTCCCCGACAGGACAAGCAACGCAGAGTACTGGTCGTTGGCCTCGGACCGGCCGGTTTTACTATGGCGCATCACCTGAGCATGGAAGGCTGTCAGGTTGCCGGCATTGATGGATTGAAGCTCGAACCACTCGACGACTGGCTGCTGCAGGAGCCAGTCAAAGATTACAGCAGTCTGGTCGAATCGCTAGATGACCGCATCATGACTGGCTTTGGTGGCGTCGCGGAGTACGGCATCACGGTACGCTGGGACAAGAACTTCCTTAAATTGATCTATATCAGCCTGGCACGACGCAGCAATGTGGGCTTGAGCGGGGGCGTACGTTTCGGCGGCACCATCCGCATCGAAGATGCCTGGTCAATGGGCTTCGATCATATCTGCATTGCCAACGGCGCCGGTCTGCCACGGGTCATACCCATGGGCAATAGCCTGGCGCGCGGCATGCGCCAGGCGAATGACTTCCTGATGTCCCTGCAATTAACCGGCGCGGCCAAGTTAAGCAGCCTGGCCAACCTGCAGGTGAGACTCCCTGCAGTGGTCATAGGCGGTGGACTGACTGCTGTAGATACGGCGACAGAATTACAGGCCTACTACATCCGCCAGGTGGAGAAGACGCTGCTGCGCTATGAACCGCTGGGCGAATCTATCGGGGAAGACAAGGTGCTCGCGGGCCTGGATGATGAAAGCCGCGAGGTGCTGGCCACGTTTCTGGAACATGGCCGGGCCGTACGCGCTGAACGGGAACAGGCACTGACAGAGAGCCGCAAACCGGATTTCATACCATTACTAAGAGCATGGGGTGGCGTGACGCTGGCGTACCGCAAAGGGCTGAATGAATCACCGGCCTATTTGCGCAATCACGAAGAAGTCATCAAGGCGATGCGGGAAGGCATCTATTACGCTGAAGGCGTCGAGCCGCTGGAAGCCATGCTGGACGAATACGGCCATGTCGAAGGGCTGCGCTGCAGGCTGAAAGAAAATCGCGATGGCCGCTGGCTGGCCAGCAATGAAGAAATCGTGCTGCCGGCCAGAGCCATCATGGTCGCGGCCGGTGCATCACCCAATACGATCTACGAAACGGAGTATCCCGGCGCGTTCCGCATGGAAGACAACCATTTCCTGCCCCACATCTGCCACCCGGACGGCGCCCAGCCGGTAGCTGTGGCAGACCATTGCAAAGCACATGAATTTGGTCCGTTCACATCCTATGTACATCAGGATCGTCGCATAAGTTATATCGGCGATACCCACCCTGTGTTCCACGGCAGCGTCGTGAAAGCCATCGCCTCGAGCCAGCGCACCTATCCGGAAATCATCCGGCTGCTGAATCAGCAGCCGGATGACCCTCACCTCAGCAGCACTGGCGATTTCCTTGCTGAGCTAACACAACAGCTGACTGCAACCGTTGATCGCATCGATACTTCTCACCCCGCTGTGGTTGAGTTGTGGATACGGGCACCACTGGCGGCTAAAAACTATCAGTCTGGCCAGTTCTTCCGCCTGCAAACCTTCGAAAAGCACAGCCCTGTGGTAGAAAACACCCGCTTGCAGATCCCGCTGCAAACCGTCAGCGGAGCAGGCGTCGAAGGTGATTGCGTACGCCTGCTACTGCTGCGCTTCGGGCCCAATGCAAGTTTGGCAGAATCACTGGAACCTGGTAACCCGATAGTTCTAATGGGCCCCACCGGCGCACCTGTCGAACTGGGAGAACAGCGAACGGTGATGGTGATTGCCGGTGCATGGGGTGCAGCCGTCATGCTTGATCTTGGCAAGGCACTGCGGGCAGCAGGCAATCACGTACTGATGTTCGCCTCATTCCGCCACAGGGATGATATCTACTTCAAGGAGCAGCTTGAGGAAGCCGCCGATCAGATCGTCTGGTCCAGTGCAATTGGCGAACTGATCGATTGCAGCCGTAGTCAGGATTGCAGCGTACAGGAACCCAATGTCATCAAATTGATCACAGACTACGCCAGCGGGAATGTTGTACCTGAACAGCAGGACCAGGTTATCCCGCTCAGTGATGTCAATGAAATCATGATCATGGGTTCTACCGGCCTGCTGAAAGGCATGCAAAAGGCACTGAAGACAGAGTTGAAGACGCTGTTCCGAGATGATGTAACCGCCACGGGAACGGTCGGCAGCCCGATGCAGTGCATGATGAAAGGTGTCTGCGGTCAGTGCCTGCAATGGCAGATCGATCCCGAATCCGGCAAGCGCACACGCGCCGTTTTTTCCTGCTCGAAACAGGATCAGCCATTGTCATGGATTGATCTGGATAACCTGGCAGCCCGCCAGTCGCAGAACCGCCTGTCAGAGCACCTTACCGGGCTGTGGGTCAATCATGTCCTGTCTCTGACCGAACAGGATTAAGAACCCTATTAAATATCGTACTGAACTCGAAGGCCGCCAACCCCGCAATAATCAATCCTGCACCAAACATGATCTTTATCGTGATGGGTTCATGATTCAAATACCTGCCAAGCAACAAGGCAGATATCGGCGTAATAAGCGTGATCAATGACACCCGTGTAGCGCTGATGTGTTTGAGAATATAGAAAAACAGCGCAAAACCGATAACCGAACCGAAGAAAGCCAGGTACAGAATCGCTGCACCTGCCCGAACAGGTATATCTGACGGGTATTCTCCATCGAAGACATACCAGGCAAAACCATACAGCGGCATGGCCAGCAGCAAGCCTCCTGCTACGATAGACAAGGCAGGGATCCCGGCATTGTAGTGCCTGGTCTTGATCGCAGTCAGCGAATACACGGTAGTAGAAACCAGCACAGCAATAATGCCGTATACAGCTTCAATGTTAAGCTCCATGCTGCTGACGAAGATTATCATAAGCCCTGCAGTGCCAAGCGCCATGCCAACGAGTTTACCGGGCGTTAACTCATTCTCACCATACAGTAAACTTGCCATTACACCCGTCAATATAGGTGATAGACCGAACAGCAGCGATACCCAGCCGGAAGGAATAAACTGCGCGGCCCAGTAGACAAGCGTCATGGCGGTGAATATGCCAAGACCGGAAATCGTATAGAGCTTCACCGCGCGTCGATGCCATGGCATGTCCATGCGCATCAGCGCGATAAACAGCAGCGCAAGCAGGCAGCCGAGGATCATGCGGCCAGATAATGCGAAGGCGAAGCCCGCACCTTCCGAACTCCACTTGATAGCAAGCGGTGTTGTGGTCCAGATGGCAATGACAGTGATGTATGAAAGTGGTATCGACATTTTCCCAAACATTTTTTTCACAAAACAACAAAAAAGGCCACAGTGTCTGCTGTGGCCTTTGTGTATGAAACTGATTGATCTGTTTACATCAGCTTACACGAAAGCCACGGCATTGCATCGCCCAACGGCGCACACATGGCTTCTTAAATTTCAGATCTGCTGTAAACATAGTCTGCTGACTATGCTTTGACCGGAGTCTTCATGTCAAGCAGTTTTATGGATTCTGCCTGGTTGGAGTTTCTATGCACGGAATGGATATAATAGATGCAAGACTGCTAAAGCAGCGTAAGGATCGCGAGGAGAATAATGACCAATCGCATATATAGACTGTTGGTTGGCGTGATAATACTGACAGGCCTGTATTTCGACTTACCGATGGTTTTGTATGCACTCATCGGCGTAGTCCTGTTCGAGGGCATTACCAACTGGCGAATCCCGGTCATTATCGGGAAACTTTCCGGCCACAACACCACAAGCGAACCAGACACTTTTCACTTCAAACAACGCTTTAATATAGATGCTGAACACGTCTGGTGCTTGATACTGGGCACAGTACTCATCATCGTTTATGTGCTTTTCTACGATAAGCTCTGGTTTCTTGCATGGTTTATGGGTTTTGCCATACTCGGCGCCGGCATTAGCGGCGTTTGCCCATTATTCATATCCCTCAAACGGGCCGGTTTCAGATGAATGCACCTGCTGAACAAGGATCATCCCCCGTCCAGTCTGCAGGCATTCCCGCCAAAATCACTGGCATTGTATTCTGGGGCCTGGTTGTCATTGGCCTGCTGTTAACTGCCATCATCAATCACTATATTGAGGATGCGCTCCATTTTGAACGCGAACTCAGCATCACTGCCGCAACAGGCAGCATTGATGAAATGATGGAATCGCATGCAGGTGAACCACTGGACTCATTCCACTCAGAAATTGATGAATGGCGAAATCGGTTCAAATTTGACGCCCTGACCGTCACCCTGACAGACGAAAGCGTGACCCTTGGCAACATCACCAGTGATCTGAATGAGACGAAAAGAACCTTCTATACCCGTATTCCCGTCGACGATGAAACACCTGATCTGCTGCGTTCAGGAACCATTACAATTTACCAGGCTCCTCTTGCGGCAGTAGTGGGTGACTACCGTAAGAACATCCTTATCGGCATGGTGGGGCTGTTCCTGGTGTTTGGAATGCTGCTGCAGTTTATTCTCAAACGCATTATTTCCATCCCTTTCATGCATATGGTTGACACTGCCAGGAGCTTTGTTAAAGGCCAGGAAGATCTGCGCTTTGATGATAAAAGACAGGACGAGTTCGGCTTCCTGGGCACATTCATAAATCAGGCGCTCGATCACCTGACCGACCAACAGCTCAAACTTGAGAGTGCGCTGGAAAGACAACATGAGGTGGAGAAAGACCTCGAGAAAGAAAAGGATCTGGCCGAAACGACGCTCTACTCTATTACTGATGCNGTGATCACGATTGATGGCAATAGCAATATCGAATTCCTCAACCCAGCCGGTGAGAGGATGACGGGATGGTCTATTGAGCATGCCCGCTTCAAGGATATTGAAAAAATTCTCGACCTGCGAAAAAGTAAACAGGACAAACGCATCGAACTACCAATACATCGTGATACTGACAAGGATCCTTCCCTGGAAACAGTAAAAGGTACGGCTGTCCTGACCAGTCGTGACGGTATGTACAAGAGTGTTGAATACTCCGTGGCACCCACCCTGGATCATACCGGGCGCACTATGGGAAGCGTCATTGTGCTTCAGGATTTAACCGAAGCCCAGGAACTGGCCCAGCAACTCGTGTATCAGGCGACACATGATGGCCTGACTGGTTTGATTAATCGCAATGAATTCGACAATCGAATTCAATCCTTGCTTGAGAATACAAAGAAAATCGGGGCCGGGACCCATGCCTTGCTGTATATGGATCTCGATCAATTCAAAATGGTTAATGACAGCTGTGGGCATATCGCAGGCGATGAAATGCTGCGCCAGCTTAGCGAGCGCATCCGGGAACATATAGGTAAATCTGATACGCTGGCTCGACTGGGTGGCGATGAATTCGGTGTGCTGCTGGAAGGCTCGACTGTCCATCGTGCAGAATTTGTCGCCAACCGCCTGCGCGAAGAGGTAGAAGACTTCCGTTTTAGCTGGAACGACAAAAGTTTTGGGCTCGGCGTCAGTATTGGCCTGGTATCCATCGATATAAATACAGACAGTAAAGATGATTTGCTCAGCATGGCTGACCGGGCCTGCTACGCTGCCAAAGATGCAGGCAGAAACAGGGTACGTGTTTTCCAGCCTAATGACCTTGAAATGCTGCGAAGGCATAAAGATACGGAATGGGTTTCACGCATCCATAATGCTATCGATGAGGATACCCTGCTTATTGCTGCCCAGCCAATTGTCCCCATCGACCCGGAACGCAAGATGGGAGAAATTTTTGAAATTCTGATACGCATGCAGGGTATTGATGGGAAAACCATTCCGGCCGGCGCATTTCTGCCTGCGGCAGAACGTTATAACCTGATGCATGAACTGGACAGGTGGGTCGTGAACACCTCCCTGAAATGGCTCTCAAGTGATGTCGACCAGCTAAACAGACTCGATACCTGCATGCTGAATCTGTCTGGCCAGACTTTGACCGATGAAACATTTGCAGGTTTTACTATCGAGGCAATTCATCGAAGCCGTGTCCCGGGCAATAAGATTTGCTTCGAGATAACCGAAACTGTGGCCATCGCCAATCTGTCCAAAGCACGGACTTTGATCAAGGAACTCAAGGCAGTCGGCTGTCGATTTGCCCTCGATGATTTCGGATCCGGTATGTCTTCCTATGCCTATTTAAAAACACTGCCGGTCGATTTCATCAAAATCGATGGAATCTTTGTTAAAGATATTCTCACTGACCCGGTCGATACTGCGATGGTTCGTTCAATCAATGAGATTGGACATATCATGGGCAAAAAGACGATTGCTGAATATGTCGAGAATGAAGCTATCATGCAGAAGCTTCAGGAACTGGACGTCGACTTTGGCCAGGGTTTTGGAATTGCCAAACCGGAAATTATTTCCGGCATCAGACCACCTACAGAATTCAAACTGGGCCAGATGCCCCCGGAATTAAGCGCCTGACGACTCTTCCAGCGACTCCCTGGCAATTTCCCTGACCATCATTTCTGGGTCCTCCAGGCAGTCCTCAAGCCCTTTCCTGGCCTCATCACTACGTGTCATACCAAGGAAATGACAGGCATCTGCGCGGGTTGCAGGATCTTCATGCGCTGTTAAGTTCAGCATTGCGGGTATCAGGGCACTGAGAAGACCGGGCCTGTCCTCGAATGACTCAAGCACCGCGCTGATACCAATTCTGATCGTTAGTGGTACGTTGGTGCCTGCAAGTATTGATAACAGATCACTCAGGATACCGGGGTGTCGCTGCGCCATTGAGACGACATCATCCAGCGCTCCATCCTTTAGCTGCTGTGTAAGGGCCTTTTCATTATCCCCCTGCCCTTCAGTCAGCTGAATCCATTGTTCGATTTCCTGGCGGGTCATTGCTCCGCTAAACTCCAGCTCTCCCAGCTTCAGCCAGGGTACAGACCGAACCTTGTAGCGCGCTGCTACCTCAGGCCGGGACCCTATATTGATCATCTCAAGACGCCCTAACACCCCTTCTTTAAGAAGCTCGCTCAATTGTTTCATCATGGCAGAACAATGCGGACATGTAGATGTAACCAGCAGCAGGGCATCAGTCACCTTGCTGCTCCCTTCGTTTATTGCTTACTGCAGGAATGACGGAATATGCCGCCAATGATACGGACTGCGAGTCGATGCGCGGCAGGTCATCATTTATCTCCAGCCAACTCACGTGCTGGTCGTAAAAGACATGTGATGAAGGTTTGATAGAAAAGTCAGAATCGGCTGTCGCCAGGGCAATATGCATTTCATTGGGGCTCTGCCGGCTTTGAAAAAAAAGAGTCGTACCACAATCAGGACAGAACCCCCGCCTGGACCATGCCGATGACTGGTACCACCTTAACGAATCATTGCCAGCCTCAAGCCCAAATTGCTGTTCATCCACACCAAACCAGGTCACGAATGCAGCCCCGTGTGCAGCTCTGCAATAGTGACAGTGGCAATGTGAACTCCACAGAACTGGACCTGTAACACGATAGCGCACCCGGCCACACAGACAACCACCTGTGATTTCAGGAGATTCTGACATCACCCTATAACCCACTAAACTGGTTGGAATTAATTACCGTTATGCATTGACCCATGACAGTATTTCCGTATATTATTATTTTCTTATTGATAATTGTCATTTATTGGATAACCTCATGACTGAGAAAAAAGCCCGTAGATACCGGTGGACACTGGTCGTCACCTCGTTTGTACTGACATCAGGCCTGATTGTCTATCTGGAAAAACTGGCAACCGTCTAACACATCTCCGCCATCTGCCCTCTCGAACACGTGTTATAGATTTACCTCCAGGCTGTCTGCTCTCCTCCCACAAACAAAGCCGATACAGTCTTTTATCGTACATAAAGTCTGAGGGATTTTCTGTGGCATCACCTATTCTGTCGGTCTATACTCGAAGCGTCCGGAATAATAATGTTACAAGCCGGATTCATTTTTTAATCGCACCAGAGAAGAGGCACGTATGCAAAACGGTACAGTAAAGTGGTTTAACAATGCAAAAGGTTACGGGTTTATTACGCCTGAGGAAGGGGGTGAAGACATTTTCGTCCATCACTCTGCAATTAATATCGAGGGTTACCGCACTCTGAATGAAGGACAAGCCGTTTCATTCGAGGCAGAAAATGGCCCCAAAGGAATGCAGGCAACCAGCGTCACAGTTTCTGCCTGAACTCAGGAATCCCAATAAGAGAATGCCCGCGAAAGCGGGCATTTTTTTAGTCATTCTACTCTGCTGACTGCAGACACCTGAACACGTAAAATACTCGAAACCAAATAACACAAAAGGCCATATTCTCACATGGTAATTATTCACCAAATGGCGAAGGTTGGCTCTACTGCCATACAAAAAGCACTCGAACGTGCCGGTATAGAATCTCTGCAGACACACAACCTCGGTGAACACCACCTGCAGAACAACCTTGCTTCATTCATGAGTTCCTTCTATACGCTGGAACGCGTCAGAAACGAACTGGGCCTTTTTAAAGACCAGATACTGGCAACCAAACTACTTGAACAGAGTCGCCTGCCAGGAAACCCCAGGCTGAAAATCATAACGCTGTCGCGTGATCCTGTTTCACGCTGGTTCAGCGCCCTTGTGCAAAACTTCAACTTCCTGCAAGCAAACGTTGCGACATTCTACGAAACAAAAAATGGCAGGAAGCCTGTCAATGATCTGGAAAGTTTTGATTACATCTTTGGTACGCTGCTAAAGCTTGTCACAGAATCTAATCACATGCTGGGAAGCCATGAGTTCAACGAATACTTCTGGCATATCCAACATACTGACTCAGAGCAGGTAAACAAGACCCTGCAGCTGGTAGGCGCTGAACTGCTGGTGCCTTTCAACTGGTTTCAAACCAACATACAGGAACTGACCGGAATTGACATCTATGCACAGCCGATCAGGGATGGGCTGCTTATCACTGGCAACGAGCATTATGAATTGTTGTATATAAAGTTTGAAAAACTCAAAAGTGATCGCAGCAGCACCGCGCGGATGCTGTCAGAGTTTCTCAGTAAAAAGATCAAGTTGAAGCACGCAAACATCTCGAAGGGAAAGGAAGGCTTCGATGTCATCAAACAGCTTGAGAACAAGTACTATGAGCCGTTCATAACATGCCCCAATATCCGCGACTCTCTTTACTGCAAACACTTCCTATACCCGGAGCAGGGTTAAGAACTTGACCAGACAACATAATTATCAAATTGCCTTATGGCTGCTGGCTGTTTGCGCGCTGGTATACACGATGGTCGTTGTGGGTGGACTGACCCGCCTTACCGGTTCTGGCCTCTCAATGGTTGAATGGCGGCCGGCTACTGGCTTCATACCACCGATGAACGCAACCGAATGGCAGGTGATGTTCGATAACTACAGGCAGTTCCCCGAGTTCATGAAAATCAACCCCAGCATGAATCTGGAAGGCTTTAAGGGCATCTTCTGGCTCGAGTTCATTCATCGTGTACTGGGCAGGCTGATAGGTCTCGCATTTCTACTGCCATTCCTGTATTTCCTCGCACGGCGCATGATACCCGGCAAGCTGACACCAAGACTGATTACGATGTTCGTCCTCGGTGGCATGCAGGGTTTGCTTGGCTGGTACATGGTCAAGAGCGGACTGGTGAATGACCCGCATGTCAGTCAGTACCGGTTGACCGCACATCTCATGCTGGCTGTTGTGATCTTCAGCCTGATGCTCTGGACGGCACTGGAACTGCTGCAGGATAGAAAGCATGCCAATCAGCTTCCAGTCGAGGGCGCCACTCTATGGCGACCGGCAATGTGGCTGGCACTACTGGTTGCACTAACCATGACATCGGGGGGACTGGTAGCCGGCCTCAAGGCAGGTCTGATCTACAACACTTTTCCTTTGATGGGAGATAGTTTAATCGCACCGGGAGTGTATGCATCCAGCCCGTGGTACATGGCCATGTTCGAGGACGCCATCACAGTTCAGTTCAACCACCGCCTGCTCGCAATTACAACATTCACACTGATCGTCATTTTCTGGCTGCGTGCAAGAGCCTGTCAATTAAGCGAACCTTCTCGTATAGCGCTACACCTGATGCTCATCATGGCGGTAGTGCAGGTGGCACTTGGTATCTCTACGCTGCTATTGAGAGTTCCAGTGCAGTTGGGTGCAGCTCATCAGGCAGGGGCTATGCTGTTGCTGACGACGGCAATCATAGTGACTTACACCTTGAAGACTGAATCGATAGGCAACCACACTTCAAATCGAGCAGCGTTCACAGATAACCACAGTACTTCAGGTCTTCAGTAATTTTTTCCATGCATTCAGCCGGTAGCTCAGCAGGTTTCACTTTTGAAGTGTCCAGTTTGTCGCTCTGATAATCTGTCAGCATCTTATCGTTGCCTGTTCCTTTTAGCATTTCATCCGTGTAGGGAACTTTAAGAAACTCACAGATGCTGGTCAGTGTCGCTTGCGGCTTGAGCAACAGGTCTTCAAACCGGACGCAGATGTTATTGGAATGACGCGTTTGAAAAAACTTGTAGCACTTCACTGAATACTGCCAACGCTCACATGCAAGCTCCAGCGGCTGTCCCGTTCTGTTGATCTTTGAATTTATGCATGCCCTGCCGTCACGCAGGACAAATACCACCTTCGTTTTCTTTAAATATTTGTTAAAGAAAGCATCCAGGACATCTACCTGTTTTGCGTTATAGGTTTTTGTATCAGCTTCCAGGCAATAGATCTGTTCCGTGGTTATCTTATTCCCCCAATAGACGTCGCGGTGATTATCACCGTGTCGCTTACATGCATCGGCAAAAGTCTTTGCCCGTTCCTGAAACAGTTTTGGACCGTCATAGGAGATTTTATTCCCCATCAGATACGCACTTGCATAGAGTTCAAAGCCAACTTCCAGCTGCGGGTGGTAGTCCAGCAGCCCTGCCAGCAAGCTCGTCCCGCCGCGGCCTGCACCGACGATGAGGAACTTGAAATTATTATTGAACATCAGGCTGCGCATCCCTACCCCAGCCACTGCCTGGCATTTCTGAACAGCCGCATCCAGCCACCATCCTCATCCCAGTTCTCCGGGTGCCAGGAATTGGCAACCGTACGGAAGACACGCTCCGGGTGCGGCATCATGATAGTGAAACGACCATCGCTGGTGGTCAGGCCAGTGATGCCATCGGGTGAACCGTTCGGATTAGCAGGGTAGCGTTCCGTCATACTGGCATAGTTGTCGACAAATCGCAGGGCAATGGTTGACTCAGCAAATTGTTGCTTGCTGGCAAACTCTGCCCTGCCCTCACCATGGGCTACTGCAATCGGCATAATTGATCCCGCCATGCCCTGCATGAAAATAGAAGGGCTGTCTGTGACTTCGACCAGGGAAGTGCGCGCCTCGAACTGCTCGGACAGGTTGGTCACAAAGCGTGGCCAGTTATCTGCACCGGGAATGAGTTCCTTGAGAGTAGCCATCATCTGGCAGCCATTGCAGACGCCAAGACCAAATGTATCCTGGCGATTGAAGAACTGTGCGAATTCATCGCGGGCACGATTGTTATACAGCACGGATTTTGCCCAGCCCCCCCCTGCACCCAGCACATCACCGTAGGAGAATCCGCCACACGCGACGAGCCCATGATAACTGTCGAGTGTTTCGCGCCCGGATAAAATGTCACTCATGGTGACATCGATTGCATCAAAACCGGCACGATCAAAGGCTGCTGCCATTTCGAGCTGGCTGTTGACTCCCTGCTCACGCAGAATAGCCATACGCGGATGATTGCCACTGCTGATAAACGGTGCTGCGACATCCTCTGCGGCATCAAAACTGAGAGAGGCATGCAAACCGGGATCATCAGCATCCAGCAAGCCATCAAATTCCTGCTGTGCACAATCAGGATTGTCGCGCAGTGATTGCATATGCATGCTGGTCTCAGACCATATACGCTGGAAGTTGACGCGTGAGTCATGAATACAAACTTCTCCCCGGGATCTGAAGACGATGTCGTCGCCGGCAATAGTGGCGCCGAGACGATGAGTACAATCGACTAGCCCGTTTGCCTCGAGGATGGCAACAACCCGATCGCGATGCTGCGTTTGAACCTGAATTACGGCGCCNAGTTCTTCGCTGAACAGNGCTGCTGTTATATCGCCTCCGGGAACGTCGATATCGATGCCGCAATGGCCGGCGAAAGACATCTCACACAATGTCACGAACAGGCCGCCATCTGAACGGTCATGGTAGGCGAGCAACAACCCTTCATTATTCAAGGTCTGCA
>JGI24024J18818_10000333_pt1 | contig 17233 bp, 17 predicted proteins | sample Cruoilmetagenom2_FD_18818 | JGI IMG/M metagenome (IMG submission 18818) | reverse complement strand
ATATCAAGCACCGATGAGACACTTTTGAGAATTTGTTTCACCTTGCCGTATGCAAGAGAAGATGCTATCAGTCCAACGACTTCACGATTCTTGATATCCGGGTATGAATATAGAAATTCCAGTGGATCGGGATGAACATATGTGCGCCGATTATATCGGCGATACAAATTTTCCAGTGTAATTTTGTTATTTTCCTGATGCATTTTTGTTCAGGGTTGATAAAATCGGGTTTTTATTTAATCATTGGATAGATTGTTTGGATTGTTGTTTCTAAAAACAATTTTGAAATTTACCGAAATACATATCGAATTCTCATGAAAAACGAAACCAATAACATATATCGCCTCTTTTTTGAAGACAAAGAGGTCATACTTTTGGGCACAGCGCACATATCCAAAGCCAGTGAACAGCTGGTGGCGGATGTCATCGAAGCCGAAAGACCGGCCACCGTCTGCGTTGAACTGTGCGAAGCCAGATATCAATCCATTCGTCAAAAAGATAAATGGCTGGACACGGATATCATTAAGGTCATCAAAGAGAAAAAATCCTTTCTGCTTCTCTCGAATCTTCTTCTGGCGTCTTTTCAAAAACGGATCGCCGATAAATTCGACATTAAACCCGGAGCGGAAATGATAAAGGCCATTGAAAGCGGTGAAGCCATCGGCGCCGGAATACATCTTGCCGACAGGAACATCCGTATAACCCTGGCAAAAACCTGGCGGGTCATGGGATTGTGGGATAAAATTAAACTTTTGTTTCAACTGGTCCTGTCCATGGGTGACATCGACGAAATCAGCGAAGAAGATATTGAAAAGATGAAACAAGAGGATGTGCTTGAGACGCTGCTGGTAGATGTTGGGAAATCACTTCCGGTACTCAAAGATATCCTCATCGATGAAAGGGACCAGTACCTGACCCATAAAATCCGGACGGCAGCCGGCAAAAAGATCGTTGCGGTTGTCGGTGCCGGCCATGTGCCGGGTATTAAAAAGTACTGGAACACCGAAATAAACATGGCGCGTTTAGAACAAATCCCTCCCAAGAAGAAGATATCGGGCCTCTTGAAATGGCTGATACCTTTCGCCATATTTGTCATACTTATTTTCGGCTTTTATCATGGCGGGACCCATGCAGGGGCTGAAATGATCACCTGGTGGGTAATGGCAAACGGTATTCTGGCAGGCCTTGGCGCCGTTGTCGCTTTTGCGCATCCGTTAACGATTCTATCTTCAGTTCTGGCCGCTCCGTTGACCTCGTTGAATCCCATGATTGCAGCCGGCTGGGTTTCAGGGCTTGTGGAGGCCTTTTCACGGAAACCGAAGGTCAGGGATTTTGAGAATTTGCCGGAGGACATACTCTCCATAAGGGGTTTCTGGAGAAATAAGATTACGCGAATTCTTCTGGTGGTGGTTTTTACAAATATCGGCAGTTCATTGGGCACCTTTGTTGCCATTCCGTTGATGGTAAAAGTGTTGTAATCCCAATTGAGAATGAACAAAATGAAACAACCCATTCGTATCGGAGCACTGGTATCGGGGAGCGGCACCAACCTGCAGGCCATTATGGATGCGTGTGAATTGGGGGATATCGACGGCAGTATCGTATTCATCGGGTCGGATACTCCCGATGCCGCCGGCCTCGAAAGGGGGCGTCGGCTTAACATCCCGACCTTTGTCGTAAATTATGGCTCCATCATTCGACGATATAAAAAAACACCGGAGACGGTAACAGTTCCGGATGACTTCGATCTAAGCACCGTACTTTCAAAGCAAACGCTTTTCCCTGCAGATGCCGATGGGGAAACGGTAAAAGCCTTTTTCATTACCCGGGCTGCTGCCGAAGCAAAGCTCCTTGAGCGGATGAACCCGTATCCCTTTGACCTTCTGGTGCTGGCGGGGTTCATGCGGAATTTGACGCCGTATTTTATCGACAGGGTCAATACAGTACCGGACCACCCACGAATAATGAATATCCATCCTGCCCTGCTCCCGGCGTTTCCCGGCATTGACGGTTATGGGGATACGTTTCGCTATGGATGTAAGATGGGCGGATGTACCGTGCATTTTGTCGATTACGGCGAGGATTCAGGTCCGATTATCGGTCAAAGGGCTTATGAAATCTTCGAGGATGACACCCTGGCGTCGGTCCGGGAAAAAGGTCTCAAGCTGGAATGGGAACTTTACCCGGAATGTGTCAAGATGTTCGCTGAAGGGCGTCTTAAGAAGATCCGGGAGACCTACCCACTGAAAGACGGGAAAAAAATGCACAGAACTGTGGTGAGGATATTACCGCCGCCAAAAAGATAGTTTGTNCAAAATGAGAAGGTTATCGTTCAAGTTTTTCATTTTGACGGCCATGCTGCTGGGTTCGCCGGTGTTGGGAATTCTTCTGGCCGGCCATCCGGTGGCAAGATATCTGGAATTTCCCCCCGAAAGCCGGTATGTTCGCCATGCACCGTTTTCGTGGGTTGCGTTTGCCCTTTACACACTTTTCATTGGTGCTGTAACAATTCCGGTCATTTTAAACGCTGCAAAATCCTTCAGACAGATTAAAATTGAATCTTCGCCGACCCGGTCGTTCCCCTGGCGGGGAAACTTGAGTCTAAATCTATTCAAGAAATCGTTCCCAAGTTTTTGCGTCATACCGCCATATATTGTTTTTTTTTATTGACACATCCCAATATATTGGGATAAAGGGCAATAAAATGATCGGAAAGAGATCATCCCAACATTCCAGACGCGAAAAACCCATTTATAACATCGACCGATGGGTGTTATTTTAGAAGGTAGTATACAATGTCAAAGAACATCGGATTTATTTCAACCCGATTTGCAGGCACAGACGGCGTCACGTTGGAATCGAGCAAGTGGGCTGAAGTCCTTAAAGAAAACGGACACAACTGTTTCTGGTTTGCCGGAAAACTGGATCGGGACCGTGATAAAAGCTTTCTCATCCCTGAAGCGCATTTTCAANACGAGCAGAATCGATGGATTAATGCCCAGGTTATCGGTCATAAAGGACGAAAACCGCCGGTAACCCAAGCCATTCACGATTTAAGGTCGCGGTTGAAAGTTCATCTCCATGAATTCATCGATGCCTTCAAGATAGACCTTCTGATTGCCGAGAATGTCCTCACCATACCCATGCACATCTCTTTGGGACTTGCATTGACGGAAATCATTGCGGAAACCCAGATCCCCACCATATCTCACAATCATGATTTTTACTGGGAACGAGATCGTTTTTCAATAAATGCGGTAAATGATTACCTCCGCATGGCCTTTCCGCCCAATTTGTATAACATAAAGCATGTGGTAATAAATTCCAACGCCCAGGAACAGCTCGCACTCCGAACCGGAATTTCATCGACGATTATTCCCAATGTTCTCGACTTTGAGAACCCGCCGGGTATGGATGTCGATGGGACCCGTGTTTTCCGAGAATCTATCGGACTCAAACCGGATGACCGGATGATTTTACAACCCACCCGAATTATTCAACGCAAAGGGATTGAGCATGCCATTGAATTGGTTAAAAAACTGAATGATCCCCGAAACAAACTGGTGGTATCTCACGAAGCAGGTGACGAAGGGTTTGAATACGTGGAATGGTTGAAAGAATATGCCTGCGAACATGGCGTTGGTCTTAGACTGATAACCACCAAAATCGCAGACCCCTGGGGCAACAATGGAAACGGCAAAGCGAAATATTCTCTCTGGGATGTCTATCCTTTTGCTGATTTTATTACATATCCCAGCCTGTATGAAGGATTCGGCAATGCGTTTCTTGAAGCCATCTATTTCAAAAAACCCTTGCTGGTCAATCGGTATGCAACGTTTGTCAGGGATATAGAACCCCAAGGGTTTGATCTGATTGCAATGAACGGGTTTCTTTCCAGAAAAATCGTTCAAAGCGTGATAGAAATTCTGGAATCGCCTGAAAAAAAAGAAAAAATGACCAATTATAATTATAATGTCGCAGCCCGGCACTATTCTTATTCAATTCTCCGGACCCGCCTCAACGCTATTTTGAGCTACTTTTTTGGGGATTCTGCAAAACACATCTCCGGTAAAACCTCACTTTTAAAACAAGAAGACGATACGCATCCATTTAGTTTAGCGAAAAGAACGTCACAGCAATCTTACTGAGGATCCCCCGCTGAATCGCGTCACGGCACAATCTATATTTTTGTCAGCTTATAGCTGCGGCGTCCAAGTCCGAGGCTTTCTGCATAATCCAGTTGAATGGTCCAGTCGACCTCGGGATAGACCCCTCTGAACTTATCTTCACCTTTTGCAGTATTGATCTCAAGGCATGATTCCGGAAGCGCCTGCTCCTGATTCACAAGATCTACGGACGCCTGGTCAATGGCAACCGCATCTTTTGAAGCGACAATACCGATGTCCCTAACGATAGGAGCATCATTGTGGCCGTAGCAGTCACACGCCGGTGATACCTGGGTAATGAAATTTACAAACAACGTCTTATCTGTTTTATTCTTTAAGACACCCATGGTGTATTCCACCATATTCTCCAGAAACACCGGGATGGCTTGATTCCACTGAATCTCGATAGCGCTGTTGGGACAGATAAGAAGACATTCCCCGCACCCGATACACTTTTTGGCACTCAAGACCGCTTTTTCTTTTTCCAGTGAAAGGGCCTTCTGAGAGCAATGACCGATACAGTCCCCACAGCCGATACATTTTTTCTTCACCACCTTGGGCGCAACGGTTGAGTGTTGTGCCAGTTTGCCTCGACGTGAGGCGCACCCCATCCCCAGATTTTTTATGGTTCCCCCAAAACCCGAAAGTTCATGCCCCTTGAAATGGGCCACCGATACCAGTGCATCGGCTTCGACGATATCGGATCCGATGTACACCTTTTTAAAATTTTTCTGATTGACGGCAACAGGCGTTTCGGTTTTGCCCCTTAAGCCGTCGGCAATGACAATGGGAGCATCCACAACAGAATAGGCAAAACCGTTTTGGATGGCTGTGCTAAGATGATGCGGCGAATCGCTTCGCGTCCCCGAATAAACCGTATTGGCATCGGTCAGGAACGGAAAGCCCCCGACCCCTTTGATCGATTCCACAATCTTGCGGATAAATACGGGCCGGATAAATGCGGTGTTCCCCTTTTCTCCAAAATGAAGCTTCACCGCAACAAGATCTCTTTCCTTGATGGCTTCAGATAGGCCGGTGGTGACCAGAAGCCGTGCAAGCTTTTCAACGAGGCTTTCTTTGGCCGATGCCCTTAAATCGATAAAATAGACGTTGCTTTTCATGGAATCCTCCCTGTAGAATCTTTTCTCAAGAATGAATAGTGAGCTCACAAAAATATTTTTACGAGACTGCCCGGTTTGTTTTGAGAAAAATTACTGACTGCCCTCAACAAAGTCAAGGTATTTAGGCAAAGAATCTCGCAAGAAAAGATAGATGGATATGAATATAAAGTTAGCCGTTCTGGACCGGATTTACAGAATTTATGAGGATTTTTCCAGCGGTTTGGACATGGCCTGCAAAAAATATTGTGCCGAATGCTGCACTCCCAATGTCACCATGACAACCCTAGAAGCCTGCCTGATCGCCAACCACATGATTTCAAGCGGCCAGTCTGATTTGTTTGAGAATGTTCAAGCAACACGCTCCGAAAAACGTTTCAAGCCTCGAACCACCACCAACCGTCTTGCCGATCTTTGTCACAAGGGAGAGGATCCGCCGGAAGAGGCGCACAATTATTTTAACGGAAATTGTCCCCTGTTAACAGACAACCTGTGCCCCATTTACCCGGTCAGACCGTTTGGATGCAGATGTTTTGTTTCAAATCATGATTGCGGAAAAGAAGGTTATTCCAAGGTCGACCCGTTTGTGATAACCGTGAACACGCTTTTTTTGCAATTTGTGGAACATGTCGACGCCATGGGTTTTTCCGGTAATTTTGCAGACGTTCTACTGTTATTGGCCTCCAAAGAGAATCGAGATCATTACAAGATAAACACCCTGAAACATCCCGGGACCGGGTTTATCCCAAATCTTCAGATAACGGTTTTAATGATACCTCCGGAACACCGGATTAAAATAAAACCCCTCCTTGACGCGCTAATGCATATAAAAGGGCAGTAGGCCATGACACGGTATGATAGACACAATACCCCTGCTTGACAAACAAACCGCTTTTATCTATATTCCTTTTGCCGCAAACAAATGGAGGTTTGAACCATGTTTCAGACGGCCATAGAAGAAAAATATAAAGATGGAGACATCATCTTTGAAGAAGGGAGTTCCGGGGACTGGATCTACGTGGTTGAATCGGGTGCGGTGGAAATTTCAAAAATAATGCACGGAGAGAAAGAGGTGCTGTTGGAGCTGGAGCCTGGCGAAATCATCGGAGAACTCGGCTTTATCACCAAAATGCCACGCACCGCGACAGCCAGAGCAGTCGGTGATACCACCGTCGGAATAATTGACCCGATTTCCTTTGAACAGGAATTCAATCGACTGTCCCCCGATTTTCAGGCGGTTCTCATCAGCCTGGCCACACGCCTCAAAGAGACAACCGAGGCCCTATACCTCATGAAAAAAATCTCCGGCAAAAACCCGTAATATAATTTTTGTCGCCGACATTTCACTTGCCGCTCATCTACCGATGATTCCTTATAAAATATTCGTACCGGTGTTGACTTGACGACGCACTTTTGGTATCGCAACGGGGATCAAAAATCCACTTAAAGGAATTATGACTTATGGAAAGAACATTATCTATCATCAAACCCGATGGCGTTGCCCGAGGAATCATCGGTGAGGTTATTAAACGATTGGAAATCAATCATCTAAAAATCGTTGCCATGAAAATGATGAAAATGGATACCGCACAGGCGCAAGGTTTTTATTCGGTGCACAAAGAACGACCATTTTTTGACAGCCTGACACATTTCATGACTTCCGGACCGGTGGTGGTCATGGTCCTTGAAGGTGAAAACGCCATCGCGAAATACCGCAAAATTATGGGCGCCACCGATTACAGGGAAGCGGCGGAAGGTACTATTCGAAAAGATTTTGCAACAGATATTGAGAAAAATGTGGTCCACGGTTCAGATTCACCCGAAACCGCTGCATTTGAAATCGGCTACTTCTTCAATAGATTTGAACTCATCGTCTGATGACCGACAGCGTCAATTTAAGTAATATCAGCATCGTGCTGATGCAGCCCCGATATTCTGAAAACATCGGGGCTGCCGCGCGTGCCATGCGCAATATGGGTATCCACCACCTTGTGATCGTCGATCCCCAAAACTTTGACCTGTACAACGCCCTGAAACTGGCCACCCATTTTGCGGCAGACATTGTTGAAAGAATTAGCGTCTGTGAAGATTTGAAAGATGCCCTTGCGCCTTTTAACTACGTTGTCGGGGCTACGGCAAGGCTGGGGAAGCAGCGAACGCTTATCCATACGCCTTCGAACCTGGCGCAAAATCTAATTCCCATTTCCATTGAAAACCGTATTGCCATACTCTTTGGCCCCGAAGACAAAGGGCTTTCCAACGAGGATCTCCGGTATTGCCAGGCGCTGGTAAATATCCCCACAACTGAGTTTTCTTCTCTAAATCTGGCACAGGCGGTCATGATTATGTGTTATGAAATCTTTATCGCCGGTCTCGAGACAAACGAACAATTTACACCGAGGCTTGCCAGCCGGCATGAGCTTGACGGGATGTACGATCAACTCAAAGACATACTGGTCAGGATCAGTTATATTAATTCTGAAAATCCGGATTACTGGATGAATAATTTCCGCCGTTTTTTTACCCGTCTGAAATTACGGGCGAAAGAAGTCAACATCATCCGCGGCCTGTGCCGGCAAGTGGACTGGTATGGGAAAAAGTGCTATAAAGACGGAAAGAAAAACAACCCGGATATCTCGTGAATATCCGGGATAAGGAGTCTTGATTGATGAAACTTGTCAGATTTGGTCAAAAGGGAAATGAAAAACCGGGGCTGTGGAGAGACGGTAAAATCGTCGACCTTAGAAAAATCTTCCCCGACATTCCGGATATCGGCGAAGCATTTTTCAGAGAGAACTGGCTTGAAACAGTTGCCGATGTCAATGACCCCGGTCAAAACATCCACACGCGAATCGCGTGCTCGATTCATGCGCCTTCTAAAATCATCTGCCTTGGGAAAAACTATATGGAGCATGCCAAAGAAGGGGGGTTCGATCAACCGGAAACACCGCTGTTATTCTGTAAAACACCGAACACCTTGAATGGTCCTTTTGACGCCATCATCCTTCCTAAAAGCAGTGGACAGATTGACTGGGAGGTGGAACTGGCGGTGATCATCGGAAAAGAAGGGAAAAGAATATCTAAAGCAGACGCCCTCGATTATGTCGCAGGATTTACCGTAATGAATGATGTCTCGGGAAGGGAAGCCCAGTTCTCCGATTCCCAGTGGTTCAGAGGGAAATCCTTTGACGGTTTTGCACCTGCGGGCCCGGTGATGGTTACCCCCGACGAGATCGGCGATCTGAACAATCTGAGGCTTACCGCAAAAGTTGACGGGAAAATTATGCAAGATGGGAACACCCGGGATATGATCTTCGACATACCCACCATCATAGAAAATATCAGCGAAGACATCACCCTTATTCCCGGTGATATCATCTCAACCGGAACACCTGCCGGTGTTGGAATATTCAGAGATCCACCGGTGGTATTAAGGCCGGGAAACGTGGTCGAGTGCACCGTCGAAAAGATCGGTACCATCATCAATACCGTGGTCACCGCCTAACAGATTACAGTTTAACCCAAAGCTTAAAATCAGTATTTGGAATCCGCGTAATCGACCCAGCCGCCGGTCGTTATCAGGGCGCGATCAAAGTTTGAAATCGAAAACGGTATTTCCGCATGCTGACCGTCGGCGGTGATGGTAAATACACCTTTATCCAGATCTGTTTCAAGATAGGTTTCCCTGTGGGCGAAATCTTTGAAGATACCGTCGATGGTCCGGGCCGGAAGTTCAACCGCCATCATTCCGCAATTAAACATATTCTGCCTGAAAATTCTGGCAAAGCTTTCAGCAATGACCAGATGGATGTTGTTGACTTCAATGGCCCATGGCGCATGCTCTCTTGAAGAGCCGCATCCAAAATTGGCCCGGGTGATAATTATATTTTTATCTTCTACATCGCGTCTGGCGTTGAATCCTTCCAGCCAGATATCCTCTAAAAAATAAGGCTTCAATGCCTGCTTGGAATTTTCTGTAAGGTATTTTGCCGGAATGATCTCGTCGGTATTGATATCGGACCGGTCTAGAAAGAGTACGTTTCCACTAAAATTTTTCATCTTTACCCCTTATAAAGCTCGGAATTGGCAATGAAACCTGAAATGGCTGTGGCTGCTGCCGTTGCAGGGCTTACCAGGTGCACCATGCCGCCTTTGCCCATACGTCCGTTGAAATTTCTGTTTGTTGTGGATGCGCAGACTTCGCCTTCGGCCAGGACGCCGTTGCTCATGCCCAGACACGCGCCACAGGTGGGATTGGTGACACAGAATCCGGCATCCAGAAATATTTTCAAAACCCCTTCCGCCATGGCCTGGCGGTAAACCTGGGTTGTGGCCGGCGATACGACACCCCGCACGGAATCGCTGATTTTTTTCCCCCTGAGCACCTGTGCGACAACCCGGAGGTCTTCGATTCGTCCATTGGTACATGATCCAATGTAGACCTGATCGACCTGTATGGATTCCATCTCCCGGACGGGCTTGACCTGATCGGGCTTGTATCCATAGGTTACCAGCGGTTCAAGACTGCTGACATCATGTTCAATCACCCGGTCGTATTGGGCGTCGGCATCTGACAAAAACCTGCCGGCGTCCTCGAGGGCTTCTTCTTTAGAGGCATATTCGTCTTTGATAAAGTCCCATAAATATTCGATGGTGACCCTATCCGGGCTGCAAATTCCGGAAGTTCCCCCGGCTTCAATCGCCATATTGCAGAGGGTCATTCTCGATTCCATGCTCATGGCATCGATAACCGGACCCGTGAATTCAATAACTTTGTTGGTGGCACCATTAACACCCAAAAGACGAATGACCGAAAGGATCACATCCTTGGCGTAAACACCTTCAGGCAAGGGGCCGCTGATGTTAATTTTGATGGTCGACGGATAGCGAAAGGCGCAAACGCCCTTCAGAATTCCAACTTCCAGATCCGTTGTCCCGACGCCGGCGGCAAATGCGCCGAACGCGCCGTGGGTACACGTATGAGAATCTCCCATGATCACCGTAGACCCAGGGCGAACAAATCCCTTTTCAGGGAAGATAGCATGGCAGACTCCATTCCTGCCGATATCGAAAAAATCCCGGATATTGTGTCGTCGGGACCACTCCCTGAGGATTTTACCCTGCATGGCGGTTTTTGAGTCTTTTGCGGGCGATACGTGATCGATGACCACCTTGATTTTGTCAGGATCAAACACCCGGTCTTTACCGCGGTTGACCAGGTCGTGGATCGCCAGCGGGGTTGTTATTTCATGACAAAATACGGCATCCAGCCGGATCACATGAATATCATCGGCAGGATTGTCGACACTGTGTGCATCGAATATTTTTTCAGCAATGGTTTTTCCCATGTTTTCCCCTTTTGTATCATTTCATTTTTTGAAAACGACGGCACCAACACGGCATTCTGTCAATTATTATTTCCGTCGCCATGGTCGTTCAAAATGGTTAAATGGATACGCCGGTTTAATCGGTATCCGTCTTTAACACCGATAAAAAAGCCGACTGGGGGATCATGACCTGACCCACCATTTTCATCCGTTTTTTCCCTTTTTTCTGTTTTTCCAGGAGTTTGCGTTTTCGTGATACATCACCACCATAACATTTTGCGGTCACATCCTTTCTGAACGGTGAAATTGTCTTCCGGGCGATAATATTCCCGCCGATAGCCCCTTGAATGGCTATTTTGAACATCTGTCTCGGAATTTCGTCCCGGAGTCTTTCGCAGACACTCCTTGCCCGATCATCCGCCCTGTCTCGATGAACAAGCTGGGACAGCGCATCGACACGCTCACCGTTGATCAGAATATCCGTCTTGACAAGATCCGTCTCTCTAAAATCTATGACGTCGTAGTCGAAAGATCCGTACCCCTGGGTAACGGACTTGAGTTTGTCGTAAAAATCGTAAACCACTTCAGCAAGAGGGAGTTCAAATATCATCTCCAGGCGCCGATCGGTCAAATACTGATAATTCTTGTTAACACCCCGGTTATCCAGACAAAGCTTCATGACGGCGCCCATATAACGGTCCGGAACGATGATAGAGGCACGTATAAACGGCTCTTTGGTTCGCTCAATCGTTGTGGGATCCGGATATAAGGCAGGGTTGTCGATGATCATCGTAGACCCGTCATTCATAATCAGTTTGTATTGGACTGAAGGCGCAGTCAGGATCAGTGAAAGGTTATATTCCCGCTCAAGCCGTTCCTGAACAACTTCAAGATGAAGGAGCCCCAGAAAGCCGCAACGGAATCCAAAACCCAAGGCCACAGACGTATCTTTCTCATATATCAGGGAAGCATCGTTGAGCTTGAGCTTTTCAAGGCCGGCAGCCAGTTCCTCATAACCGTCTGAAGCAACCGGATAAATCGAAGAAAAAACAACCGGTTTTGCTTCTTTGAATCCAGGCATGGACGTTTTGCAAGGATGGTCTTTTAATGTAATGGTATCTCCGCAACGGGTATCGCTGACCGTCTTTATGCCGGCAATGATATAGCCGACCTGACCCGCTGAAATCTCTTGCCGGGGTATACGGCCAATCTGAAATATCCCCACCTCCTCAACCTTATAGGCCACATTATTCGACATAAATTTAATGATATCTTTCGGCTTTACGCGTCCCTGAAAAACGCGAATATGAACAATGGTGCCCCGAAAAGCATCGTAGTGGGAATCAAAAATCAATGCCTTGAGCGGTGCTTCGGGATCTCCTGATGGCGGTGGGAGATAATTCACGATGGCTTCAAGTACATCATCGATGCCGATACCTTCTTTGGCAGATGTCAGTATGGCAGTTTCAGGGTCAAGACCAAGATCCTCTTTTATCTGAGCTTTTGCCCGGTCGATATCGGCCGACAGCAGATCTATTTTGTTGATCACCGGAATAATTTCAAGGTCATGCTCAAGGGCCAGGTACAGATTCGCAAGGGTCTGGGCTTCTACGCCCTGGCTCGCATCGACCAGAAGCAGCGCCCCTTCACAGGATGCAAGTGCCCTGGAGACTTCATAAGAAAAATCTACGTGGCCGGGCGTATCAATAAGATTCAAGGAATAGGTCTGATTGTTTTCGGCTGTATACGGCAGGCAGATGGTCTGACTTTTTATGGTAATTCCACGCTCCCTTTCAATGTCCATGTTGTCGAGAATCTGATCTTTAAAATCCCGATCAAGGACAACATGGGTCATCTGAATCAGACGGTCGGAAAGTGTCGATTTGCCATGATCGATATGAGCTATAATGCTGAAATTTCTAATATTTTTCATTTTGTCCATGAATTCATTTTAACCAAAAAAACGGTAAAAGTCTGTTGACACCGCCAGCCTTTCAAGTTATATTAAGAGTTCTCAATGATTTACGCCGATGTATCTCATCCGAAATTAAGCACACTGAAGGGAAAGGAAGATCTTCTATCAAATTTTTATTGAACATGTCAAGTCCGGTACCCTGCGTACCGATATCTCTTGAACAAAAACAGCTGGCTGGATAGGAAAAAATGGGAGAAGACATTTTAATCGTTGACGACGATGCTGCCATCAGAGACTCGATGCTCGAATTTATCACAAGGTCCGGATACAATGCCCAAACCGCTTCCAGTGCAGAAGAGGCCATTGAACTTTTAAAATCCACCCGTGTGGATCTCGTGATAACCGACATAATACTGCCCGGGAAAAACGGCCTCCAACTCACCGATTTAATAAAACAAAATTACGATATCGATATTATTGTAATGACCGGTTACAGTGAAAATTATTCTTACGAAGAGGCCATCAATAAAGGCGCCAGCGACCTTGTATTTAAACCCTTTCGCTTCGAAGAGTTGATGCTCAGGTTAAAAAGAGTACTCAAAGAGAGACGACTCACCAAAGATCGTAATCGAATCCTGAGCAAGCTTGAAAACCTTGCAATCACAGACGGCCTCACAAAATTATACAACTTAAGACACTTTTATAATCAGTTGGAGATAGAGATTGACCGTTCCAACCGTTACGGACATCCACTGGCACTTTTGCTTTTGGATATCGATAACTTCAAGACGTACAACGATACATATGGTCACCTCGAAGGGGACAAGGTGCTGGTGAAACTCGGCCAGATTATCACATCATGCCTCAGAACAATGGATTTCGCTTACAGATATGGCGGCGAAGAATTTACGATTATTCTTCCGGAGACAACCGGCGAAGAAGCCAAAAATGTCGCCCACAGGATAAAAACCTCCGTAGAAATCGAAAATTTTTTGCCGGAATCCGGGGATGTTGTAAACATAACCATCAGTATCGGCGTCACTGAATATTTTAAAAAAGAACCGCTCGCCACAGTTATCCAGAGGGCGGATCGGGCGATGTATAAGTCAAAAGCAAAAGGCCGAAACACAATCTCCTTCCTGTTGGCTGAAAACGCTTCATAATCGAATCCGAAATGGCTGTGAAATCATCCCGGAGGTTATTCCGAGTTACGGCTATCTGCGGATTTGCCCCACTGCAAATGCTGCAAAAAAAATAAACGATGCCAATGTAACAATGGCGGCACCTGATGGCAGGTCGGCATAATAAGAGATGATAAGACCGCCGATGGTGGATATCAGGGCGATGATGATGGAAAAGGCGATCATTGAATCATAGCGGTGTGTTATTTGTGAAGCAGCCGCCCCTGGGATAACCAGCAGTGCGGAAACAAGGATAATTCCGATAATCTTCATGCTGATGACCACCGAAAGCGCCAGGATGGTCAGAAAAAAATGATCGAGAAAGGCCACGGGCATTCCACTAACAAAAGCAACCTCCCGATCATAGGCAACAAACAGTAATTCCTTAAAAAACAGCACTGTTGAAAGGAGTACCAACCCGCCGAAGACTGCAATGACAATCAAATCTTGTCTGGTGATTGCCAGAATGTTTCCAAAAAGATACCCAAAAAGATCTACGTTGTATTGATCCGACATGCCGATAAAAATAACGCCCATGGCCATTGCTAAAGGGAAAAATATGCCGATGGCGGTATCCGTGCCTAAGTGGCCCTTTTTGCCGATATAACCAATGGCATTGGATACGACCACGGCGAAACCGATGGCAGTAAGTGTTGGAGATATCCCTAAAAGCGCCCCCAGGGCTACACCGCCGAAAGCCGAGTGTGCCACACCGACGCCAATAAAGGACAAACGACGCAACACGACGAAAAATGAAACCACTGCCAGAACGAAGCTGAGCATCATTCCCGCCAAAAAGGCATTTTGCATAAATTGAAGGCTGAACATATCAATCATGGTCTTGATGCCTGTGATAACAGGTTGCACATTTATCATCATGAACAATAACTTTAAGGTCTTTTCCAAAAACCTTTTTTGTTATATCCGGTGAAAAACAGGAATCCGGCTCATCATGATAGTGAAGCTCAACATTCAGGCACGCAACCCGGTCTGCGTGGGATGTAATAACCCCGATATCGTGTGACACCATGATTACGGATATGCCTTGCTCATTTCTAAATTTTGCCAAAAGTTCATAGAAATCTTCCTGAGCTACGCTGTCGACACCGGTTGCCGGCTCATCAAGGACTAAAAGTTTCGGTTTTGAAGCCATTGCCCGTGCGATGTTGACCCGTTGCTGTTGTCCGCCTGAAAGCACGGCAAAGGGTCTTTTTGCATGGTCAGCCATGTTTATCTGTGAAAGCAGGTCCATGGCAATCTTTTTGCTATTATGATCCGGTCTGTGGAAAAGGCCGATACGACTGTAAAGGCCCATGAGAACCACATCGAGGACGGTAACCGGAAAGGATCGATCCGCATGGGAAATCTGGGGAAGATACCCGACCTCCAGCCTGCTTTGTTTGTTGGGTTGGGTTCCAAATAACTGAACAGAGCCTTTTTGGGGGTGCACAAGGCCGAGGATTACATTCAGCAACGTGGTCTTCCCGCCACCATTGGGACCGACGATCCCGAATATCTCGCCGGCATAACAATTAAGGTACACCGACTTTAATACCCATTTCCCGTCGTATGCGACCCATACATCATGAAGATCTACAAGGAGTTCCTTTTTATTTTCAGTTTCTCCTGACGGGTCTTTCATTCCATGGCCTCCTTGAATACGCCGATATTGTAACTCATAAGATCGATGTATGAATGAACGTTTTTCTGTTTGGGCCCTCCCATAGGATCGAGAAAAAGGGCCTTAACATCCGCTTCTCTGGCGATGATTTCTGCGGCCCTGGCGTTGAGTTGGGGTTCGGCAAATACTGCCCGAATATGGTATTTCTTTATCATCGCAACAATATTTTTTATCTGTATCGGCGTTGGATTTCGGCCCGGAGCCGCTTCGATGACACCGACGGATTCAAGGCCGTAACGCCTGGCAAAATAATCCCATGACGCATGAAAGGAAACATATTTTTTAATTTTAAAGCTCGCCACCGTAGCTTCGATCCGGCGGTGGAGCTTATCCAGTTCTTTCAAATAATTTTGCCCACGTTGTTTATAATACGTTAAATGCTGATGATCAATCTCACAAAGCGCATCCATAATTTTTTTGGCCATCGATTTTGCAATAACCGGATCGAGCCATATGTGTGGGTTGGCAATGGTCGATCTGTCTTCTGAATCCGCAAATTTTTTGTGACGGTCGTAATTTTTATGGGTATGCCCGGTTGTATCTATCAGATCAACCCCTTCGGATAACACCACCGTCATCAAACCCGGCCCTGTCAGATCGATGAATTTTTCAGCCCAGAATTCCAGTCCGGCACCCACCATAAAAAAAATACGGGCTGTAGAGAATTTCTTTAAAAGGCTCGGTTTCGGTTCAAAAGTATGGGGACTCGCACCTGCCGGAAGAACAAAAGTGACCTCAACATGGTCGCCGCCCACCTGCTGAATCATGTCGGCAAGAGGAAAAATGCTGGCGATAACCGGAACCTTTTCCGCCAAGCTCGGGGTTGAGTGGAACTGGATGATCAAAAAAAATATGGCACAAAAACCATAGCCAAAAGGCATTCGAATTTTCATTAAAGGGGACTTTTTCTCCTTCCAAATACGACAAAGTATGCGAATCATCGATTTCGATCAGATCGTTTTCTGCTCCATGATGTTCGTGTTAAACAATCGTAGATTCCCAATGTGATGTTTGACATTCTCGATACAGACGGTGGCAGAATCTTCATTTCTTAACAGATAACCTCAAAACGAGTAAATAGTCAAGAATGTACACCCTTAGGAAAATTTCCTTGAAATTTCGAACTGTAATTCATATTTTACTATAAAAAACCCTATCCGCCAAGAAAGAGACGGCCATGTCACGGAATGAACTAAAGTAACGTAACTCAAGTTTCGCGCCCAATATCTCTAAGAAGCTTTTGAGGTAGCAGGCCGAAATAAATTTTTTATTGAAATTGATATTTTAAAACCCATACCCTCTGACCAAGTCGGAAATTGTGCTTGACACTCAATGGCTTTTTGCTTATTATTTTTCCTACAAAAAGCGAGAATTTTTCATTAAAACCCATGATTTTTCGGGTTATTGTGACACATTAACACTTAAAGGGAGGGAGGAATCGTCATGAAGAATAAGCAAGCTCTTTTATTTGTGGGTCTGGTCCTGGCTCTGGCATTGGTCTTCAGCATGACCACCACTACCGCCATGGCCGAAAACATAAGGATCGGCGTCGCTGCTCCTTATACGGGCAATTTGGCTGCATACGGCGATAATATCAAGGCCGGCGTTAACCTGAAACTTAAAGAGATCAATGATGCCGGCGGCATCAACGGTCAGAAGGTTGAACTTGTCTGGGGTGACGACCTTTGCCAACCTAAAGACGCCGGAACGGTGGGTTCTAAATTCGCAGCGGACAAAAGCATCGTGGCGGTCATTGGCCACCTGTGCTCGTCAGCTACTCTCGCTGCTATGCCTATCTACGTCCGGGCAGGGCTCCCCACCATATCTCCCACCTCTACCAATCCG
>JGI24024J18818_10000332_pt1 | contig 17237 bp, 12 predicted proteins | sample Cruoilmetagenom2_FD_18818 | JGI IMG/M metagenome (IMG submission 18818) | reverse complement strand
GACGCAGTCGTGGACATTCGTGGTGGTGATAGCGATCGTATACCTGATCTTCGACTTCGTCGCCATGCTGGGTGGTACCACCATTCAAGCCATGCTGCCATCCATCGTCGTCAACGGCCTAGCTTTGATCCTGGCGCTGCTGCCCAGCACCCAGTCTGCGTATGGACGTGAATAGTAATAATTTGTTAATATCCCGTATCATTTTCTTCCAGTAGACAAAAAAATCTCGCAGCAGTTGGCGAGATTTTTTTGTCCGGGTGCGTTGAATCGCTAATTTATACACTCTCGACTTTCTTCCGTCGCAGGGGAGAGGAGAACCAAAAGCGTAAGCTGCCTTCTCCACTCAGGCGTATATCCCGGCGCAGGAAGCGCCACCAGGCCAGCATAACCATCACAAGGCAAACACCCAGCAAACCGAAAAGCCAAGTCATGTTGAGGTTAGTCATGGCCTCGGCTCCCTGGTAGTATGCGTAAGGGAATATCTGAGAAATGGTCGCCAGCGATTCGTTTAAAGATGCCATGGATGAGATGAAGTAGCTCGCCACCATAACCAGGGCAGAAAGCATAGCGGCCATATTTCGAGAGGGTAACAGCATACTTAGAAGCAGCGCCAGCGTCCCGTAGATCAGGGCTTGCATCAGCAGAGGCAGGAAAGGCAGAGCCATCTGACCCCAGGTGACTCCCATGGTGGATCCACCCAGCAGCACGCTGAATCCCAGCCAGGCAATAAGAAGAACGGCAATCGTCGCTCCGATGAATGCAAATGCGCGCCCAAAGAAGAAAGATGAACGCCCCACGGGGTGCGATAGGATCAAATCCAGGCGCCCTCGTTCTTCATCTCCGACGAGCAAACCGCTGCCAGCCAGCACTGCGAAAATACCGATGATCACAGGCAGCATTGAAAAACCATACATCCCCAGATATCCTTCGGGTGTGAGCATGCTGGTCTTATCACCGCCAAAGAACGCTAAAAATTCAGGCGGGTATCCATCTAGCATCTTCATAAAGTCTTCCTGCTGGTCCATGAAGATATCATAAAAGGGCACCAGTATCAGCCCCAGCGAAGCGATCCCCAAACCCCAGCCCAGGATTTGGCCGCGGAAGCGGATGAAAGTATAGCGGAAAGTTGTCCAAAAGGGTTTCATGATTAATTCTCCTTCATCTAATTCGATTGTGTCCCAGAAAATATGGGTAGATTATCCAACCAGAGACAGATGCTGATCGTGCTCTACTGTTTGTAGTACGCCAGGAAGACATCTTCCAACGTGGGTCGTGTTGTTTCCAGATCTAAGACAGGAAAATTACCCAAAGCCCGAACCAGCATTTCCATGTCGCCGGCTGCCTGTAATACGACACTGCAATCATCAGGCCGCGAGAGGATCTCAACACCGGGAAGCTGTTCCAGGCGGCTGCCGTTGACAGGCTGCTTGAAGCGGATGGTCAAGCGATGTAAAGCACGCTGGGTGAGGCTGCTGGTCTCCGCCACTTCGACAATCTCACCGGTTCGGATGATAGCCACTCGCTGCGCCACGTGTTCTGCCTCGCTCATAATGTGCGAGCTGAAAAAGACAGTAGTCCCAGCAGTGTTAGCCTCCCGCAGCAAAGCCAGCACCTCTTGCTGCATCAATGGGTCAAGCCCGCTCGTAGGCTCGTCTAACAAGAGCAGTTGCGGGCGGTGCATCAGTGCCTGGATCACACCCACTTTCTGTTTGTTGCCTTTAGAGAGACTCTTGATCGGGATTTTGAGGTCCAGGACCAGACGTTCAGCAAGCTGCCTGGCGTAGCTCCAATCCGCATGACTTCCACGCATATCGCTGAAGAAGCGTAATTGGCGTTCTGCCGAGAAGTTGTCATAAAATTGCATTTCGCCTGGCAGATAACCGACCCGCGTCTGTACGCCAACCGGGTCCTCTTGTGGGTCTAAACCCATTATTCGGGTTGTGCCTCCGTCAGGGCGGATGGTATCCAACAGGCAGCGTATGGTGGTTGTTTTCCCGGCACCATTCGGTCCCAAGAAGCCGAAGATTTCACCCCGCTGCACTTGCAGGTTGATTCCACGCAAAGCCTGAACTTTGCCATACGACTTGGTCAAGCCGCTTACATCGAGTGCCACTTCATAATTTTGAGCAGCCTCAATGCTTGCATTTCTTTGGATTTTCATGACGATGTGCCTCCTTCTGTTTTCTGCAACGAGATCAAAATCATGTTGAGATCCCATAACCTGTTCAGGATGCCGCGTAATGCAGCCTGATCCTTAATTACTCCACTCAAAATTGTGACCTGAGCGCCAGCGGACTTTACTTCAGTGGTAAACACCAGCCCTTCAAACCAGTCGCACCAGCTATTGCTGACTTTTCCTTCTACCGCAATCGTATAATGTGCGGACTTGCTGAAGAGGATGTTGTTTACGCGAGTTGGCATGAAGTACCTCCGGTATTTATATCCATATCCTACCGGAGGCGTGGTACGGTTGTCACCCGCCGAAAGTACTATTGGGGTACTGTTTTGTGATCTTGTTCTGGGGTCTTCGTACTGATTGAAAACTAAATAAGAGCTGCCACCTGATCGTTAGTGGGCGATTAATTTGCAGGGAGTATACACAGGCTGCGCCCCCTGGTTACAGCTTGCGTGCGGTTGTTAACACCCAGCTTGCCGTAGATGTTGGTTGTGTGGCCTTTTACAGTGCTCAATGAAATATAAAGCCTCCCGGCAATCTCGCGGTTAGAGAGACCTTCAGCTATAAGTGTCAGCACTTGTAACTCGCGCTCGCTTAGAGGTTCTACCAGTCTTTCCTCTGCGGCCGTCTCACTGGTGCCAGGAGTAATGGATGGCAAGTCCGAGAACTCTGCCAGGAGTCTTCCTGCATATTCCGGCGAATATCCCCGTTCAGCAGCTTTATACAGAAGCCGTGCCATCTCTTCTCCCTCATCCAGAAAGGTACGTATGTATCCTTCCGGTTCTGCTAATGATAGCGTCCGGCTTAACACCTGTAACGCATCATCGATGGCTTCACTCTGCGCCAGCGCTAATGATTTCAGGATCAGGATTTCAATCACGCGGCGATTATGCCCCTTCCTATCGGATGTATCTAACAGGGGATCGAGCACTTCAACGGCCAGCCTGGGGCGTTTTTTTGCCAGGAGCAGGCGTGCCAGGGTGAGGTATTCGCCCTGCTGAAATTCACCGGCCGCGGCGCTTCTACCCGCCAGCGATTGTAACTTACCAAGTGGTTTGTCAATAAGGCCACGCGATTGTGCCCAATGCTCAGCCAGGTGCAATTCACCCTGCATTACCCAGAAGCGCGCCTGCAATCCCTCCACCAGCAAATCATCAAGAGGAGTCCCGGTGGATGCGCGGGCACAAAGTTTTGCTCTTTCGATGTAGGATTGTACACTCTCCCACTCGTTTTGTTCCGCCTTGACCATCGCTATAGAAAGATAAGCTATCGGCAGACCAATCTCAGCAAATTTTTCGAGCATCTCAGCGGCCTCGAAGTAATATTGCAGGGCGCTCTCTAGATCGTTCCATTCCCGGGTCAGTGCGCCGAGGCCTAAAAAGGCTTTCCCCGTCGCCGGGGAGTGTTTACCCAACTGTGCTGCGGCCAAATCCAGTACCTGCCGGTACGAAGTTTCGGACAGACGCAGCTGCCCCTGCTGGAAGCGCAGCCCGGCCAGGTTTGAGAGGGCCATGATGGTCATTACCACGTTTCCGGTTTGTTCGCTCAACTGCACAACTTGTTCAAAAGCCCGTACGGCAGCATCTGTGTCACCCTGCAGCGTGTACGCCATCCCCAGGCTATCAGCCGCCAGGCAGCGGAAGAAGGGTCGCCCGGGTGGAAGCCGCTCTAAGGCTCGCTCGGAAAGCCGGATAGATTCTGCGGCATCACCTTCCATTATCGCCAACAGAGCCTTGAAAGTGGCGAATTCACCCTGGAGGTTATCTGCACTTTCTGAAACATCAACCTTCTCGGAGAGGGATTTCAATTTGTCAGTAGGTTTTCCGCTGAACAGAAGCGCTAAACCATAATATGTGATCAATGCTGGATGTAAACGTATCTGTTCATCTGGCAGCGCTTCCAACCAGCGTACCAGGGAAATGGTTTCACTGCGCTTCAATAATGGCTCCGCGGCCTGTTCGATGAGTTCGACAGCACTCTGGTAATCTTTGCCAGTTAAGGCGTGTTCAACTGCCAGAGCCAGTATTCCGTTGTCGCGGTACCATTGGCTCGCCCGCTGGTGAAGCTCATTCACCACTGTTCCCTGAGTTTGTTGGAGGCGTTTGCGCAGTAAGTCAGCGAACAAGGCATGATAGCGATACCATTCCTGCTGGTGATCAAGCTGTATAAGGAACAGGTTGGCTTCGCTCATTTGCTCCAGGGTATCCTGTGCCTGCTCCTGCCTGGTGACAGCTTCGCAGAGAGGCGCTGAAAGGCGATCTAATATGGATGTCTGCAGCAGGAAGGCTTTTTGGTTTTTTGGCTGATGGGAAAGCACTTCATCGGTCAAGTAATCGGCGATGAATTCGTGGCGACCAGAAAATGATTCGATAAAAGCGGGCACATCCTGGACATCTCGCATAGAGAGAGCCGCTAACTGCAGGCCAACAATCCAGCCCTCAGTTTGTTTTTCCAGCGCATCCGATACGTCCCTGGTGAGGGATAAGCCCATCACCGAATTCAGGAATTCCGCCGCTTCATTACGGTTGAAAGTCAGATCATCCTGGCGTATTTCAACCAGCTGTCCTCGGGCGCGCAGGCGCGGCAGGGGTAAGGGTGGATCCGCCCGCGAGCCCAACACCAGGCACATTTGCGATGGCTGATGATCGATCAAGCAGCTCAAGAAATCGTGGATCGGCAGCGCGGTGATTGTGTGGTAGTCATCCAGGACCAGGACGAACGGTCCAGGAATCTCAAGCAGGTCGTTGACGAGCAGCGTCGCTAGCATAACGGGAGAGCCTGGTTTTGGGGTTCGCAGTGCAGCCAGGGCTCCTTCACCGACTCCGGGCTGGATCTGCTGGAGAGAAGCGACCAGATAGGCCACAAAACGGGCCAGGTCATCATCACCCGGGTCTAATGTCAGCCAGGCTGTGCATATAGGGGCGGCTGGTTCTTCAGCGTCTACGGTTTCTATTGGCGCAATTTCATTAATCGTATGCAGCCATTCACTGATCAGCGTGGTCTTGCCGTATCCAGCGGGTGCACTGATCAGGGAAAGCCGGTTGACCTGTCGTAGCCCGGCATTCAATTTCTGCAGCAAGCGGGAGCGCGGGACCAGATTTTGGCTGATAGGAGGGACACTGAACTTGGTGGATAAAAGTGGTGTGGTCAACGAAAAACCTTATTTGACAGCTGCCCGGTTTGAATGCATACCAGATGGGAGCATGGTATGTATTATAGCCGGTAAATTTATTTCAGATGGGAAAGTAATGATGCGCTGCTAACAGCCCCTGGGTATCGAGAAGACAGGTTAGGCCGGGTCGGGACTGCCAGATGATGAGAATGCCTGTAGGAGATCAGAGGGGGATATTTGTGGAATTAAAAGTAATCATCCCGACTGCTCCTATTCAGGTCGATGGGCAGTTCTGCCTCGCAGACGAGGTTTGCGACCTTGTCCCGCCGGTCAAAGCGGAGCGCAGCCAGGAACTGTTCGACCGGAACCGAAGACGGTTCGAGAAAGGTCCAATTTTGTGGGGGGAATGGGATGTGACTCGAAGCGCCTCCCCGTTGATTTTGAGTGAAAAAAATCAATGGGGGTAATGAGTCTCGAAGTGATTACCTATTTGGAATGATAATTCTGACATCTGAAATCGTCAAGTCACCCTGGCGTTACCTATCTTGGTATGGTATTGATCCCCAGTATGAGCAAAAAACTTTATCGCTTACTTGTTCCTTTGGTCAACCTGCAGCGTCGGAAAACCAACGATTTCGATCGTCGTTGACGCTAGTGAAATATTTTCTTCTGCCTGGAAACTCTGCAGCAGCTCGCGGTGCAGTCGATCTTTAACCCCACGACGTTCCTGAGCATCGACCACGAAGCGCAGGGTCATTTCGATCCAGTTATCGGTCATGGCAAAATAGAGCGTAGGCTCAACCTTAGTGTCCTTTAGCGGGTATTGATCGATCATCTTGCTCAACCTGGCTTCTGCATCGGCCTGCAGTTCTTCGGTGTACCTGTGCCCGTACTCCAACATGATCTCGGCAGCACGCTGCCAGTCACTCTCGTGAGTAATGGGCAGCGTGATCTCATCCCAGAGATAACCCCACTGCTGGGTATAGTTGTACACTGGATGGGTCCATACCGCCCGGTTGGCAACGTTGACAACACGCCCCGTGTACTGATCAGCCTTGACCCACTCACCGATCTCCATTACCGTCGTGCGCAACAGGCTGATGTCCATCACGTCCCCAACAACATCTCCTATCCGTACGCGATCGCCAACGCGGTAAAGGTTACCAACCCAGATATTCATACCCGCGGCCAAGGAACCGATCATCTCTTGCGACGCAATGGCGAGGCCTGCTCCCAGGATGCCCAAAGCAGTTGCCAGATTGTTTCCCGTGGGTAACCAGATGAGCGTGATGATCAGGAAGCCTGCGACCGCGAGTACATTACGCACCACCGCACGCATGGATTGCAGCCGTGTCGCGTCCTCTACCCTGCGTTTGATCGCGTTGCGAATTACGCGGTAGACGATCAAGGTAATAACCACAACCACCAGCGACAGGAATAGTTTCATCGCAATACCAGCAAAGTCGAGCGAAGTCGTTTCCATTATCTTTCTCCTTGCCTTGTCGACGGCAATAGGTCACAGAGATTGGGGAGGGTAGTGTTTGGTCGGGTTTCCACGACCAGACATTAAGTACTCCGAAATTCAGAAAGTTTCCTAGATAGTCAAGTTTTTTGGATCCGGAAATAAGTCTAGTAGAAGAGCCAGAACTTATTTCTTACCCATCTTCTTGTGCATTTTCTTTAGCATTCATTTGTCAAAATTCATAATCAACTCGCCTTCACCTGAACGTTTGACGGCAAGTTGGATTCTTCCCTCCGCTCAAGACGCCGGTTGGTAATCAGGATATAAATACTGGTCAGAAATACCCACCCGGGGAAAACGTAGCGCGCCTCCCGGATCGAACTAGCAAAAAACAAAAAGACCAGCGCAAGGAGGTAGGTGATAATGGTCAGCCAGCGCGGCATCACTGCTGCTCGGGTCCAAATCGTGCCGATCGAGAACATATACACACCCGCGATGCGCAGGACATAGTTGCCCAGGATCTCATTCATAAACATAAAACCGAAAATGTAAATACCACTGTCCACTGGCAAATCGTCGGCCAGGGTGTAGGTGCCGAATATAGCCCCGATGGTGGCTGCAAAGATGAACATCAGGACGACATAGGCAATACCGCTGCCCAAAAAAACAGTAGCGAAGAAACGGTCTTCCCGCTCGCCGATATGATCGCGGATCACCCCCGTAAACCAGAAAAACGCGATCCCGGCAAAAGGAACCAGACGCAACGCAAGAGAGACAGCATTAGCCCTGGTTCCCAGCCATTCTCTGCTGATATTAGCCGTGGACAGAGTCGTGGTATTGGATAACAGCAGCATGCTGGCGACTATTAAGCCCGAAAAAAGGATTCCAGCCAGCGCGGCTGATCGCGGCGACCGGATTCGTTTTTGAATCTGACCTAGATTTTCTTCAGCCATCAAACGCTCCTATTGTCATATTCTCAAATGTGATCATATTTTATATATTCCATAAAGCATCAAGGATTAATCACCGAGATCCTCGGCGCGACGTGACCAGTTTCCCAGCGGGGGGCCTTGCTGGCAGCGACAGCCACCACTGAGCGGCCAAGCTCTTGAATCTCTACCGAGTTTCTGCTAAAAGACCGGCCATGTGAGACCAGGACAACCAAATCCCCTTCGCTGGATGTCTGCTCAGCCCATTCTGCCTTGTCAACTTGCCCAGGTTTGTATTCCACCCGCTCGGGGAGCACGATCCTGGCTTCCGCCAGCTGCTCCGGGGTGACCGGACCGACGATCAACGGCTTGCCTGGAGCTGCAGCTGAAGCAATGCTGACCGCTGTGTGCAGATCATCGATCCTGGAGGGTCGTAAATCACGCTCGGATATGGCCAATACGACGCGCTCAGCAGGTGAGTCGGAGGTCGCAACTACTGCCACAGGGCAATCCACCGTTCGTGTTATCTCGTCTGCCAGGCTCTCCACCAGAAACTGGGTAACCGGACGAGGGCCGGGCCACTGCAGCAAGACCAGTGAAGCATTATTCTCGATTGCCGCCTGGCTGATCCCCTCCGCCAGGTTGCGGTCGACACGCACCCGGCTGTCCCCTTCCAATCCCAGAGAGTGCAATGTATCGTCGATTGCGATTAATTTACCTCTGGCATCAGACAAATCTTCTTGGGGAAGGGTGACCACCACCGGGATGAGCATGCCCCCATTGGCTTCGGCAATCTGTCCTGCGAATCGCAGGCGCGGCGCCAGTCGCTTGGAAACATCGTGGGTGGGCACCAAGACCACTTCTCCTAGCCGGCGCGCCTCCCCGCTGGGTTGTTCGATCCGGGCGGCATATTTCGGAGTGCCCAAAGATGTGATGAATAAACTGACCGCAATCACTACCATCACGGCGTTGACCACCTCGTCGCCATACAGGCCCAGTTCAAGGCCGACAATGGTGGCAGCCAGGGTTGCCGCTGCCTGGGCGACAGAAACGGTGAACAGCAAGCCGGCTTCGGCGCTCCTCAAACGGAAGAGCCGACCGGTAAGCCAGGCCGCGACCAGCTTGCCAACCACCAGGGCCAGGCTGAGCCATAGCGCCAACTGGATTGTTGCAGATGTGAACATCACCGTTGGGTCGAAGAGCAAACCAACGGACACCAGGAAGGCCGGGATGAACAGCGCATTCCCAAAGAAGTCTACGTGCTCCATCAAGGCGCTTTCGTTGGGCACTAGGCGGTTGAGACCAAATCCTGCGAAGAAGGCGCCCAACAGCGGTTCGATGCCCACGATCTCAGCCATCACTGCCGCCGACATCAGCCCGACGAGGATGATCATAAAGCGCAGAATGCGCCCCCACCCCAGGGTTGAAAAGAACCAGCGGGTGATCCAGGGTAAGATCACCAGGCACCATGCCCCCAGGATGACCAAGCCCAGCGCGATGGAGAAAATTAGCTGGGTACCGGTTTGATCTCCTGTCTCGGAACCGGCTACCAGGGCAAGCACCAGAAGGGAGACTGTGTCGGTGATAGCGCTGGCTCCCAGCGTGGCTGCGCCGGCCCGGTTTTTGGTCAGGTCAAACTGCTTGAGAACCGGATAAGCGATCAGCGTGAATGAAGCCCAAAAGGAGCCGATCAATATGGCTGCCTTGGTGTCGTAGCCCAGCTGCAGGGTGATGAAGGTGCCCAGAACGAATGGAATAACCGAGGTAATCAGTCCGAAGCCGCCGGAGATTCTCCAGAAACGGTGGAAGGTCTCGAGATCCAACTGCAGCCCGGCCAGGAAGATCAGGTACAGGATGCCGATCTGGCCAATATTCTCGATGGCTTGAAAATCATCCAGGATGCCCAGCATATTGGGACCAATCAGTGCCCCGCCAATCAGCAGCCCAAGCAGCCCAGGCAGGCGCAATCGCTCCGCAATCAGCGGACCGAAGATGATAATGATGCCTAGAACTAAAAAGGCGAAGGCTGGACCGTTACGGATAGCTTCAGTGATCATGTAATCTTCTCCTATGGGTTACCAGCTTTTTAAATAAATCAGCCGGCGCTCGCACCATCTCGTCACTCCAACATCGGCTTATATTCTTCCTGCTCGGCTGGCACAATGAACATCCGCAACTTAATTGGCCGATCCACCAAGGCGCTTAACTGATCCCCTAACTCAGATAATACCGGTCGCTCCCCTGTGCCGTAGATCTCCAAGGTGACCTGGTCTTCAATCACTTGAATCCGCCTGATGCTGTAGTCTTTTTCTGCAACCCACTGATATGCTAACTGGACTGTTTCTTTTTCCATCAGTCTTTGCTGAAAGATTCCTATGGTAGTCGTTCCCAGAGGGATGATCACTAGGACAATGGCTAAGGCAACAAGGATGTATGCATTGCGGCGGGTATGCCCTTCCGACCCTTTTACGGCCGCTTTATTCAGACCTAACAAGGCTAAGACAGCGCCACCCGCCAACAAAATCGACAAGAAGTTTGTCAGAAACAACAGCAAGGCACCACCTGCAGCGTTCCACTGTCCCTCAGCCAGCCCAATCCCAACCACACATAAGGGCGGCACGAGTGCAATGGCGATCGCCGCACCGGGCAGCGAATCGGCCACATCCTCCCGGCTCATAGCAAAGGCGGCAGCTGCGCCAGACCATAGGGCCGCATATAAATCGATCATCCGTGGTGAGACCCTGCCAACAATCTGAGAATTATTCTGGAAGGAGATTACCGGAACAGTGACGATACTCAACTCTGCCAAAATCCAGGCTACCCCGATCACGCAAACCACACTGATTATGACCATGCCCAAGGAGCGTCCGGCGCGTTTCATATCCCCCATCACCAGCCCGGCTGTGGTAGCCATAATCGGGCGCATCAACGGGGCGATGATCATGGCTCCAATCACAGTGGCGACCGAATCGCCAATCACCCCATAGGTGGCGATCGCAGTAGACAGGAAGAGCAAAATCGCATATTTTTCCAGATTGCCCCGCCTTTGGGCTCCTTCGAAAAAGAGCTTGATTTTAAAGGCTGGTAAATCATCAGTTTTGAATCGGCTGTCAGCTATAAAATTTCTCAAAATACCCATGATCACCTTACTTTCACTTATTTGTGGCTTAGGAACACTAGTCCTTGTATAAACCCGTGTTCCTCGTTGTATATCGCCGATTTACCTGATCCGTAGAACGGATGGTCGTGTCAAGGAACCGTCGAGAGCGGCCTATTCAGGCCAGTTGATGCGCAACATCTCCGAAAATAATTACTCGACTCGTACGACGCCCGGCATGTTGTAGCTGCCGTCGATCAAGGGCGTAAAGGGACCGTAGAAGCGGGCGGCGAACCGGAATCCGTCCTTCGGCGCGGGTAGCCAATTTATGACCTGGTTGTTCACGTCGTAGGGTTCCCGAACATGGACAAACTCTCCGAAACAGTTGAACTTTTCGACGTAGTCTCTCATCTGAAGGTCCGATTCGGCACGGACGTAATTATGGGCAGGTACTTTTACCACTGTATCGTTCGGGGTGGGATTTAATTTTGTCGTTATTTTATTCTTATGCTCCTTTTTCAGGACTGGCAATCGTCGTACTCTTTTCGCTTCAGGAATACGACTGCAAATCCTATGTTAAATTATTACTGAGTTAATTTATTGGCGAGCCATGATTGGCGCTATCAGAATGCACTCCTTAAATTTGTCATCCCAGCAGCTCAATTTCACCCGGTCGCCACGTCTTGTCGAACCAGGGCTCGAGCGGTCCATAAACGCGCAGGCAAGCGAACCAGCCTTTTCCGGGCACCGTTTGGATCCAGTTCGCTTCCTTGCCCTTGGGTGCCTTCGCCCCGAAGTAGAGATCCACCGAACCGTCCTTGTTGATATCCAGAGCATGCCGCTTGTTGTTCTTGGCGGGGAACGGCTGACCCGTCTGAAGCTGGGAGCGAGTTTGCGGGTCATACACCACGACCGACCAGAAGTCCTTGGCCGGGAGGTTGGCGGGTAGATTCAGTTTGTAGTTCTTGCCGCCATCAAGATATTTACTGTTCTCATCGACTGCGTTCATCGCGTACTGCGATCCTGCTCCCACCATCTTGTTGACCATCGCCGGGGTGTTGACCGTTCCCATATAGAAGCAGAGGGTTCGCGCGTCGAGGTAGCGGCCTCCCTGCCCTTTGTCCTTCAACCACTCGTGGCTGCCCCCGACGAACGCGGCAAACCAACCGCTGTCCTCGTAGAGGAATGCTTCCTTCATGTTCGGGCGGAAGAAGATCGCGCGTGCAGTGGCGTTCCCGACTGCCACGGCTTTGGTGAGCAGTTTCTTTGTCCGCGCATCCGGCTTAAACGGCTTCCCCTTCTGGATCCCGATGGAAGCGATCAATCCGCGCAGTTCCGGATCAATCAGCGAAAGGGGCTCGCGTTCGATGATGTGGTGGAGCTCCTCGTAGAATTGGAAGTCATTGGCGTGAACCGTGTTGAACGGAATTTCCGAACCGCTGATGAAGTTCATCTTTGGTGGATTTTTCTTGTCTTTGAGAGGGTAGATCTTCAAGCCGTTCTCGAACATGGAATTGGCTGCATCTGGTTTGCCGTCCACGAGGAATCCACGAAGGACCAGCCAGTTCACGTAAGTTGGCGACTTGGCCACGATATATTCCTCGCCGTCCACCTCGGCGAACTCGCCACCGACGGCTGGATCGAGATCTCCTTTGTAATCAGGCGGCAGGATCAGGTATTTTGCACCCTGGCCCCTGTCGAGGCCGGGGGCTCCCATATCGACCACGAAGCGCTGCCACGCGTCGTCCACCGTTCCCGGACCACACTTCGTCGGTATCACAATGACCGTCGGCCCATCCCGTTCCAACTCAAGGATAGCCGTCGCGTAAACCGTATCCGTGTTTCCGGTGAGAAAAAGCGGGTTCGAGTCCATCAACTTATCAAAGATGATGACGTCGCTGGCACGCTTCGCACCAACTTCGACACAACCCAGGCGAATCGCCTCGATGGACGTGGCGGGAATCCCGCTAAGGAAGGCCTCTACCCCACGCATGAAAATCAAGTTGTCGTAGAGCTTCTGCACGGTTGCTTCATCCGGCATCCCGTCGAAGAAATCCAGGGTGCCGATAGAAGTCTCGACTTTGTTCGGGGTCAGAATCTCAGGCGGAATATAGGTGTTATAGTTTGGTGTGGGATTTGAAATTGTCATCAATTTATTCCCTTCGGTTTCTTGCTATTGGACTTTGCTTCTTAAAGTCTAAATGCGATGACAGATTTTACTACACCTAGGATCTTCTCCCCGTGTTTTGACTTTCGTGGGTTAGAAGCCAACTTTTCAATAATTCGGGATAGCCAGGACTCGAACCATAATCATCTGATTTTCAATCAAAAGAACCAATTTCGATCCCCAATTGATCCAACTTTCCCCTTTGTTCAAAGCGCAGAGATGCTAAAAATCCCTCGACGGGCACGCCAAGCGATTGAGCGAACAAGTTCGGTTTAAGTGGGCGGAAGCGGACCTGTTTCGAACCGCCTTCCCCATGGTTTTTGTCTATTAAATCATCCATGGGGGCAATGAGTCTCGAAGGAATTACCTAAGCTGAATGATAATTCTGACATCTGGAATCGTCAAGTCACGCTGGCGTTACCCAATTTAACCAATCACGATTGCATCCGAATCGATCACTTCGCTAATGGACAGACAACCTTATCCACCAGCTCTACCTGTGAGGAACCCACCGGCACCAGGCGTACTGACTTCGCGCAGGGATCGTAGGGCACATACAGACCCGCGTTACCACCCAGGTCCGACTTCCGCAGTCGGTTGAGCTGTGGACATCGCTCACTTGGGTTGCACCGTCAATCATAGCCGTTGAAATCCTCTTCACCAACCTGGATGTGAGGGAACTGTTCGGCACTCTGATTGAGCGCAACCACTGGCCTCATAGCGGCTCCAATGACCCAACCGTAGGTCAGGTCGGACCGCATCAAGTCGATCGTCTCCTGCGGGTCGGAGATCAGATCGCAAACCATCGGGATCTGCGGCTTGATGTAAGGGGCAATCCACGAGTTGGAGTCGGTGTACCGGAAGTGCACCTTGAAAGTTTTCCATTTGGCCGAAATCAGCTCCCCATCGGTGCCCATATAAATAAAGTGATCCCGACCTGTGGTTTCAACCTCACCTAGCACAAAAGCTGACATATCCATCCCATCGATCGGTCGGTCGGATGGCACTCTGTCACCCTCGCCAACCAGCGCAGCTAGGGTAGGATACCAGTCATAAGTGGCGATAATCTCGTCGGTGACTATACCTTCGGGGATATGACCGGGCCAACGAACCATAGCCGGGGTGCGGATCGATCCTTCCCACCCGCTGCCGAAGAAACCGCGCCAGTATCCACCCGATCCCATCGTTTCCCCCAGCAGCGAGCCACTGGCGTTATCGCTGGCCCAGACCACGATGGTGTCATCGGCCAGGCCCAACTCGTCGAGNACATCCAGGATCTGACCGGCTCGATAATCGAGCTCGGCGATGCTCTTCGGCGCNGCTTTGGTGCTCTGNGTTGCCGACTCAAAGTCCGGGTGGGCGATCATCGGCGGGTGAACNTTGGTGAANGGGACGTAAGTTAAGAACGGTTTATTATCTGCAGCGCAACGACGGATGAAGTCGATCGTCTTCTCGGTTATCTTTTCGTCCATGAATGGCCGAGTCTCCCGGTTGAAGTCATCAACCTCCTCGAAGGGTTGACCCTTGACGGAGGCCTTGATCTTCGGGCGCGGGAACTCGGGGGGATACATGGGGTGGGAGGTGTAATCGGCCTCGTCGGAGGTCTCGCTGATGCCCCACCACTCGTCGAAACCTTGATCAGTGGGGATCCGCCCCGGAACGTTACCCAAGTGCCATTTACCGAAACACGCAGTGGCGTATCCGGCTTCTGACAGCAGATCCGCCATCGTATACTCCCACGGCGAAAGCCCATAATGACCGGGTTCACCCGGCAGCGGAACCTTGAACGTGCCAGTCCTTATCGGCATACGTCCTGTCAGGAGGGCGCCGCGGGTCGGGGTGCACTGCGCTTCGGTGTTGAAGTTGGTAAACCGAATGCCTTCGCTGGCGAGCTTGTCCAGGTGCGGTGTCGGAACCAACCCCCCATAGCAGCTCAGATCGCCCCAGCCGACGTTATCGGCCAGCATGAATACGATATTTGGTTTGTTAGCCATTGTGTTCCTTTCTCCTTTGATATGTTTTGGATAGCTAGCCTTTACTGCCTTGCCGGATTATAGCACTGTGATAATTTGCTTTGTTGTACCTAATTCAATGGTTTCGTACTCGCTAGCTGATGCTTCTGATTGAAAACACCTTCAAATTTAGTAACCGGACTCGAACCGCTATCACCTGATTTTCATTCAAAAGAACCGATTTTGGTCCCCAACTGATCCAGCTTTCCTCTTTGCTCGAAGCGTAGTGAAGCCAAAAACCGCCCGATATCATCGAGCGGTTCGAGTTGTGGGCGGAATAGGACTTGAACCTACGACCTCTGCGATGTCAACGCAGCGCTCTTACCAGCTGAGCTACCCGCCCAAACGATTACGTGTAGCCGGATTATACCCACTCAGTTAGAAATCAGCAAGGTCGACATAAACAACCCGCATATTTGGCAGTAAAAAGTACATCTGAAAGATAATTAAATCATGCTGCTGCATCACATTAATTAAAAAGCCCGTGGGTGGTTATGTAATCGGCTGAAAGTAATTTAACAAGATCCCAGCCTGATTATGGCCGATTACTTTAGCAATTCGCCGCATGCGTTCTAGCTGTTTGTAAAGTTTCTTTCGGCGAATTGCTTAGTAGTGGATCGACGGCAGAAAATCCAACAGCGCGTCAGCCACTTTATCAGGCTGCTCGAGCATCAGCATATGCCCGGCATCCGGGATTATTTCCAGTTGGGAATTGGATATATTGTCCGCCAGGTATTGGGAAAAGCGCGGCGGCGTCATTTTATCTAACGCCCCGCATAGAATTATGGTGGGTTTATAGATGCGGCTGAGGCGCTGTGTTTCATCAAAAGCATTACAGGCCAAAAAGTCTCCATGCAGTACGCTTGGGCGGATTTCAGCCATTCGCCTGGCGGCTTGATCGGTTAATTGTGAGGGGGTATCGGGGCTAAACGACCATTTAACGATGTTATCGATGGCCTGGTGATAGGTGGTTGGGCTGGCGGCGGCTTTTATAAGCTCGGCATTTACCGGCAGCCGGGCGCCTGCACCAACCAACCCCAGGCCTAATACATGTTTGGGGTGATCGAGTGCCAGCATAAGCGCAATAGCGCTCCCCATGGAGTGACCTACGAAAATTGCGCTGTACAAACTGACGGCTTCCATCCAATCTAATATCGAATCGCAATAACCGGTTATGGTCTGATGACCACGACCGCTCGACTTGCCGTGTCCTGGCAGATCCAGGGCGTAAACGCGGTTATTCGGCAGGCGGCGGATGTGAGGATGCCAATACAGGTGATTCCCACCTGCCCCGTGAATCAATATGACGGGAGGTACTGTGCCTTCCGTGCTCCCCTCATAATAATAGTAGTGAAGATCTGCTGCGGTGGGCATATTTTTTGTCTGCCTAATCTTGGATGGATTTTGTTTTTTGCCACAAGAGAATGCCTAGCCCGATAAGGATTCCCGAGAAAACCCATACCGGGGTGCGCAATATCAATGTAACCATTTGATCGATTGTGAAATCCGCTGTCCCGTGACCGTGCGAACCACTTTTTATGATCATCAGGACAACGGCGGTTGGTGCAACGGCTATACCTGCCAGGGCGCCGCTAATCGGATAGATCCACACCCCGATCCTTGTGCTGCTCGGAAACCCGATTAGTAAGCGTGCCGTCCCCCCATGCGCATAGTGCAATCGCCAACAAGATTAACCAGCGTAGGGTTGTATCTTCAAAAGGAAGCCACACGAAGATCAAGATTCCCAGGATCAGGGCCAGGATGCGGATCCTTCGCTGGGCGACTGTTTTAATGGCAGGTTTAATCATAACCGATTTTTGTGTCCAGTGCTCTGTCGAGGGTAAAGAGTCCAGATGAAAACAGACAGCGATATGCCTGGCAAAGCTTTTCTGATTTGTTCTTTCGAAATTATCAAGAGATTGCCCGTTTTCGCTAAGGATTAAATTCTGAGGCCCCGAGCATTTCCTCGATCAGGGGACGGGCGGACAGAACAGCGCGTGATCGATGGCTGAGGCGGTTTTTCTCTGGCATGTCTAGTTCAGCCATGGTGCGCCCAATTTCAGTGAGCAGGAATATTGGATCGTAGCCGAAGCCGCCATCACCGCGTTCAACAGGAATAATCTCGCCGGGGCATACGCCCTGGCTGTAATGGGCGACACCGGTTGGATCAGCCAGGGCGACGCAGCAGCGGAACCGTGCAGTCCATGGGCGTGGGTGTCCCATCAGATGCTCGATTAACTGCGCCCGCCGGTCGGCATCTGTAGCACCCGGCTTTGGGGAAT
>JGI24024J18818_10000325_pt1 | contig 17385 bp, 8 predicted proteins | sample Cruoilmetagenom2_FD_18818 | JGI IMG/M metagenome (IMG submission 18818) | reverse complement strand
TATGCCTCTAAGTGATTCTGCATGCGAAGGTGTGGGTAAATATCTTCGAATAAATTCTTTATTTCCTATATCAAACTTTAAGTTTACACTCGTCGTAAATGCCTTGTTCATTTTAGCTACCATAATTATTTTCAGCCTTTCGATTATATTCATAATTAATAAACTCATAAGGTGAAATTTCTGGCAACCTAACCATATCTAAATTATTTGTTCTAGTAAATGTAGCTGGATATTCAGGATGTTCAGTCCATTCGCTTATTAATGAAACAATGGTAGATCTTTTTAGATTAAAAACTTTGCCAATTAATTCTTCTTTATGCACCATATCATCTAAACTAATCGAAGATGTTTTATAATGCTCTTTGTATTTTAAAAGGGTGTAACCAACTAATAACAAATTATCTTTATTAAAAATCGGTTCTCTCTTATAGATAGTCCCGTTACGTTCTTCAAGTAGATGCAGTTTATAAAGAGGGCTAAGGATAACTTCTTCAGGATCAGAGTTACTTCCACCAGTTGTATATAATTTAATTAAACAGTCTATATCTCTTTTTAATGAGTTTTCGGCAATTATTCGTTTTTCGTTGTTCTGTACCCAATTTCTAAGCTCAATAAGTAGTTCGTCTCTAGTAAAAACTGTTTCACTGTAAATATTGAAAAACCAGTACCATGCAGTGCTAACGTCAAAGTTAGTAGCTAAAGAATAGTGCAATAAGCCCGCAGTATTTATGTACTTAATCGCAATGTCTTTTTCTTTTACATATTGACCTAAATTTGTTATATTATGCGCTTTTTTTCCTTCATTAACTTTAAAAAGTTTCGTAGCAATAATCCAATGTTTTAAAGATTGAACCATATTCTTTCCTAAACCCATTTTTTCAAAAGCATCTTTTTCATAGAAAAAGGAATTATTTGTATCTATATTTTTAATTGCTTTACTTAACCATCGATCACGTAAATAAAAGCTTTGATGCTGACTATAACCCATTATTAATCCACCCTTTTTTCCATTGGAGAACTTCTCCAGTAGAAAATTTTAAAAGAAAAAAGACGACTGTCTTTTTTCTTTGTTTTGATAAGTATACTATATTACTATTAGAACATACATTCTTCAAATCAAAAATTTAATGAAGTATATTAGATAATTTTTCTAATTTCTCTAATGCTGCTTTTTTCTGCTCTTCAGTAAGATTAATAAATAAACTTATAACAGCATCTATTTCTAGTTCTTTAAGCCTTACGTCTATATCTTCTTTCATTTTTCTTAATTTATTAATTGCATTATCACTAAGATAATCTGGTATAGATTTAGACCTTTCTAACCATGCTGTACATTCAATTACATCCCATTTTTCTATGTCTGAAAAACTAGATATATTTTCATTAATCCAACGTGTTTCCATTAAATTAAGTCGTTCAAATAACTTTTCTTGATAGCTAGTTAGTAAAGTAAGAAAGTCAATTTCTGATTCAATTTCCTGCCATTTTTCTTTTAACCCTATTAATGCTGACAATAATTCTTTTCTAATATCCTCATATTTATTAATTCCTTGAATATCGTTAATGAAATTTTGCAGATGATCAGCAGCTTGATCTATTCCTTCTTTATCTTCTTCTCTAATGGACTTATTTAAAATCAATTTGATTTGTATTAATAATTCTTTACATTGTTCGAATGAGGTTAGCTCATACATTTCATCGTAAATGCTAGCAACTTCATTATTTAACTTATCTAATCGATTATCAATATTTTTTAAATTCATTTCTATTTTATCGATATTTTCCACTAAATGCTTTTTATCAACTTTATGATTTTTTAATAAATCTAAAACCTTATTACCAGAATTTTTCATTTCAGTTAATTCTTTAAATCCTGTATTTGCTGTAGGGAAATTTCTGTTTAAGTAATTATCTACTGTTTCATTAATATTTTGAAGTTTGTGTATGATTGTTGTGTCATCTAATATTTTCTCAAGCTTACCGTGTAATTGTCTTGCTTCAACAGGATAATTAAATCTATTAAAAGATTCAATTAATTTCCGAACCCACTTCTCAAAAGCCGACAAATTAGCATAGGATTGACATTTCAATCCTTTTAAAAATAAATCAAATTTATTTTCAATATACTTATGACACTTATCAACTAGTAGCTCTAACTCTTTTTGATGAATAGAATTATATTGATACTTATCTGAATCTCTAACGTTACCACCGATCTCATTAGTTTTCTCTAAAATTTCAAAGACTTCTCTAAAACCATCATCTTTTCTAGAGACTGAATCTAAAGTACCCTTCATACTACCAAAGAATTGAACTTTCCATTCAAATAGCTTCATACCCTCTTTAAGTTGCATTTCTAAATTTATTATTTTATCTTCAAGTTCAGTTGGTATGTCTTCTTCTACTTTAAGCTTTTGATACTCTTCCCACAATTGCGGACATAAATCAATGTCGTTATTTCTCTCAACTTTTTGAAAAAGTAAAATGTACTTACCTGCTGATTTGTCCGGGTCTATTTTAATTATTGTCGTTTCTAGTAATCTTTTAAAATCAACATTCTTATCTAAGAATATTTTATTGCCCCATTCTTCTAGGCGTAATCTATCGTCGTTAATTTTTACTCTATATTCAACTTTTCTTTGAACTAAATATATTGCAATTAATAACGCTAAAGCATAATCATTTATGCCATATGGTGGTTTTTGATATTTATCAAAAATCTTAGATACATCTAATCTGCTATTCTCACTAATATGAATATCCAATTCTTCAAATATTTTTCTTACATTAGAATTAGTTGGAGAAATTAATTGGTAATCTAAATTAAATGTTCCCCATGAACCAATCTTCTTTTCAAATAAAAGTCCTTCAATTCTATTTTTAATATCTGTTGTTTCAGAATGTATCATTTGAAATGATGCACCTGAAAGCATTAGCCGTCCGATTCGAGATAAATTTTTCTTTCCTTTACCTTGGTTCTTAGCTGCAAATTCTGTAAAAGGAAATGGAATTGCAAATCTATAAAGTGTTTCAAATAATTGTTCAATATACATTTTAGGTCGTTTATCTATTTTCTCTATACCATCTGATGTTATGATTATTCTTTTCCCTACTAATTCATTGAATCTATCTTCTACTACTGCGTTAACTTTAACTTTGAAGTCGGCAATAAAGCGATTGTATTTTACATTTTCAAGGTCACTAAATGAGTTAGAAACTTGATAATCATGTAGTGCATCATTAAAAACACCAGTTGTATCATCTAACATAAAAAAGACAATTGGTTTTTCATCAAGTTTATACCGCTTTAAATTTTTTTGGATATTATTTATTTTTTCGGATTTTGTGTCAGGAGAAGTGTATATCCAAATCAACTTTCCTTTAGCAGTATCTGGAGCCGTAGCATGCAACCATTCATCTTCTATATCGTTCAAGAATTTCAAGCTAACACTATTAATATGAACTATTTGTTGAGTGAACTGCCACTCATGTGTACTTATATAATGACTTTTAGCAAATGATGTTTCTAATTTTTCTAGAGGAAGTATCTCATTTAACCCAGAATTAAAAACTACATTTATATCAAAATCGGTATTTCTTTTTTTACTATTTACAAGCCTTTTAAAGTCGTTGATGCCAATTGAATCTACTACGAAATCAAATACATTTGCCCTTTCGTCAAAACCAATAACTCCAAAATCATTTTCTAATTGCTGAACTACTTGATCAACTTCTTTAATTGTCATGTCAGCTGCATATGCTAAAGCTTGCTTTGCATCCCTTAAGGATTTCGTTTTAAATCTTCCTATACGAATAATCAAGTTAGCTGCTAATACTTCTATTTGTCTTTCACTAAATTTATCCCCGTGACGTGAAATAATTTGATTGTATAGAATGCAATACTCACTTTGCTTTCTTCCTTCTTGTTCAGCATTCAATAATTCTGTAAAAAACTCAGTTCGTACAATTCTTGTTGCCGGAACAAGTAATAAATCACCAAACTCACTTAGATTACTATCTCCTTCAAAATCAATTTGCTTCTCTAAAAATGTTAGTGAAGACCTTTGTTGTAGCCAAGACGATAAGTTTGAAAGCATCCATGCAGTAAGTGGATGCAGGGGGTAAATTCCTTCTAATACAACTTTACGAAATCTATCAAAATCTCCCCATACTGTTGAATTTTTCGATTGTGGAGCCCATGATATAAAATTTTCATGAAAAACTTTCCACTCATCGATATTTTTTTCGATTTTATTAACAACTAAATTTGTAAATTCTTTTGGTTGTGTTCTCTCAATTAGGTTTGCAAAAATTGTTTCTAAATTTGATGATAAATGAATTTTCTCACTTGCTTCATATCTACCAATATAGCGATTAATATTTGCTGTTCTATCGACACGGCTAAGATATGATTTTAAATCCGACTGAATAAATCCGACAAAGACAATTTTATCCTCACTATCTTGGATAGCTTCATAAATTTGTTGAAGTGCTGAATCACCTGCTCTAGTAGGATACGATGATGCAAATTCTATATATCTTCCAAACTCATCAAAAAGAACAACCACCTTATTGAACATTTCTCGATCACCACACAATGTATCTGCAATCTTTGCTAATACATCACCAGCAGAAACACCTTCATCCCATCTAATATATGTACCATTGATTTCATAATAAACTTTATTTATTACTTCAAAAACATTAGTATCTTTAAGAATGTTCTCAGAAAGATACTCTTTTAGATTAGATATTCCAGACAAGTCTAATATTTCTTTTGCAAACTTTTCATATGAACTTGAATAATTTTCAAAAGTATTTGTAGCAAAGTTTTTGGCAATATCATAGGATTTAGTAATTGACTTCAAAAAATCCGAATCTAAATTATGGAGATCTAATAATTTTTGAGTTACATTCAATATCTCATAATTTAAGTTAAAGTCTTTCATTCCATTTAATACTAAAACCAAGTTAGGTTTTAGAGTATATGATTTAATTGTATTTCCTGCTTCTAAATCTACACTTTTAATATTATTAATAATACTTTTTTGTATAGATGATTCTCCACTAAATAGACTCGCCAAGGTCACTGCCAGATGTGATTTCCCAGTACCATAAGGAGCTATTGTCATGAAAAAGTTAGAATAGTTACTTTCGCCATATAATTTAGTAGTTAATATATTTGCGAATGTTGCAGTATCAGCCAATCTATGTGTTTTAATGTTTAAATCTTCCTCAGAAACACCAAAATATTCTGGGCCATGAAAAACAAAACTTTTAGCAATATCGCCTTGCTTCTCCTTACTATAAAACCAATCTACTTGAACTGCACCATTAAAATACAATTCTTTTTTAAACCTCAAAATATCTTTAAGTTGGGACACAGTCTTCATCTCCTTAAATTAGGAAGCTATAAATTTTATTCAAAACTGAACTTGAAGAAACTTGTTTAATAATAGTTATCGGAAATAATTGCATGTTCAATACGATAAGTCCCTCTTCTTGGAGTATATCTAGTATTTCCCTAACATTCGATTCATCCCATACAAAAGGATAGCCATATCCCAATAATTTTATTAAATCTTCAAATGTAATATCTGTTCTACTCGGAAGTACTTCCTCCCATTCACTAAGCAATAAATATGCATACAAATATTTAAATGAACGTGAAATTTTGTGTGCTACGAACTCTAGTTCAGCACCCGTGTCATTCATTATGTTTAATGGTCCAAATGCTTTTTCTGCAATATAACTCGTTTTAAACGGTGTAAGTGGACTTTTTTTCCCTTTTTTCTGATTTCTGATTGAACTTATTTCTTTCTTTAATTGCAATTTCCGATTTAATAATTTCTCGATATAATCCATGTGCAACGTTCTACTATTATTAATTCCAAGTTCAGTAAATATAGTGGACCATAATACTGCTGGAGAGCTTTTACTGGTTAACTTATAGTGACAAATCCAAAGTGTAAGTTCTTCCGTTAAGTAAGGATCCTCTTTTATCACTATTTCACCTAAATTCGTTAAAGATAAAGAATATTTGGTACCGTCTTTATCAATTGAAATTAGTCTCATTGCTTGAGCATATAAAATATTTGGTATAACTTTCCCAGAATTCTTCCCAGTTGGAATAGTTGTTAATGCAGAAATTTCTTCCTTGGTGAGGTATTCATTATTTATAGAAGCAAGTTGCATCAGATGTGCAATTGCTTCTGTTTCTAGAGAATATGTTTGATGAAAATTAATTGGATATTCCATTTTTATATCCTTTCACTTAAAGGTGAGACACTAATTACAACTGGTGTAGTTCTGTTTAATGATCCGTCATTTTTTAAAACCGGTCCAGCTATAACACATTGTCCTTTACCTATTTTTGCAAGTTTTGTAGCCCATTCTTTTTTCAAATTTGATTCAGTACTTAAAAATCCTGCCATATCATTAATTTCTGACTCAGGTGGAGAGAAATAAATTTTTTGACTCGCCATTTGAAGTCTTTGAATCTCATCCTTGCTCATTTGACCTTGCATGAATTGAGTAGCATACCAACCAGACCAACCGAATTTCCTTCCCTCAGTAAGTACTTTTGCACTTGGTGACTTTTCAGAATGGTCAAGATTTTGAGCTTCATCTAATATTACAGGGAAGGGTTTAGATTTATCTCCATGTGACAAATTAAAATTCCACAAGTCCCATAAAATAAACTCAGTGACAATTAACTGCACCTCTCTTACAAAACCTGATAATTGAACTACAAACACTATACCTTCTTTTTTTCTGTGATCTTCCCAATTATATTCTGATTCCATATCGAAAGGATTTCTATCAATTAATGGTTCGATTTTAGCTAATACTGTTTTTGCATTGCTTGATCCATCAATTTCCAGTTCTGCTTTTAGGTATTTCAAGTTCATTTTAGAATCATATTTTTCCAAACCTTTCATTGTAGCTCTATAAATCGCATTTGCTTGTTGATCACCCATTCCCTTATAGACGGCTGCAAATACACTGCGAGTTCTCTCTGCTACGTCAATATTAGTTTCAGGTACAAAATAATCTTCATCAATTTCTTTCATGTTCTTTTTAAAAGGATTTATAGGGAAGCCTTTTACTTGAACGTGGAATTGATCAATCCTGTCCCCTAAAAATTCTTTAAATTCCGGTTCTAATTTCGATTTTTTAAATCCATCTGTATAATCAAAAATTAAACTCGATATATTATTTTTTGTTAATTCAAGCAATAAGCATTGCATAAAATAGGTTTTCCCTACTCCTGATTTACCAGAAATCAAAATATGTCTATTTTCAAGTTCTGGATGACCATATTCCCAATAATATTTTTTCTTAGTTTTAACTTCTTCACCTAATAATATTCTAATTGACTCAAATCTTAGATCAACACTAGGTGGATCTACAATAGGCGGATCTACAACAGGTGGATCTACAACAGGTGGATCTACAACAGGTGGATCTAAAGCCGGTGGATCTGCAGCAATGCTATGCCCACTATTTGGGATATATATCCCACCTGTTTTAGTTAAAGGATTTCTATTACTATTATTCCCTATGAACTTTCTCTTTGATATTTTTTCGTCATTATCCTTTTCTGATTCATCTTCTAACTCTAATAGCTTAGATACATCATTACTTTTCAAAATCAATTCATAGTCTTTTTCATCATCTGCAAATACTTCCATTTCCACATTTTGCGGATTCACAAACTCAACTGCAGATTGAACTTCTGTAGGTAATAGATTTCTCTGAATGTATAATTGACCGAATGATTTATGTGTACATGATACCTCTGTCCCATCGAGTTCCATTTCTCTAACTTCCATTTCATCTTGGTTGTAATCTAACCAATACGTCAATAGCATTGCATCCCATTCAATCAAAAATTCACCATCAAGAATTTTTAACAAATTTTGATTTATTAATTTCCTAAGATTTGATGATTTAGAAAGAAAAATCGGAGAAAAAGCTAATAATCTATAAAGTTGGGCATACCAATACCTTCTATCATAATTTAGTGAATTCGGATTGAAGATAGTTGTTAAAAACTTTATTCCATTTGATAATTGATTTAATCCTTTTGTAATGTGAACTACATTTTCTTTCCCCATCTTACACTCAACTAAGGTTGCCTTGATTAATAGCGTCTCAGATTCTAGACCGTCTCGACTTATTTCAAGTAACAGGAAATCTGGCCTATTATTTTGTTCAGAAAACCAATGTTGATATGAGTCCAAAGAAATTAAACTTTTTAAAACCGTTTTATTATCATGTTCTTCTACGTTTAAGGTTTCAGCTGCTAATATACTAGATAAAAAACTATGAATTTCATAATTATGGGGATTTAGTGCCTTTAATACTTTAATCCCATCTAATTTACTTGATTTTTCGATACAATGATTTGCTGCTTTTATACAAACTTCTTTATTCCAAGAACTAAACAATGCACGTAGACGCGATTGTAATCTAAATGAAATATCATTTTTCATCTCCTGTGATGAAGAAATTGCAACATTTAACTCTCCAAAAGTACCTTCGCCTGTTGAAAAACTAATTATATTTTCTTTCTCAAATATTGATTTGTCTAAACCTGTATCTAGCGTAATTACCCAATGAGAATTCTTGTGAAAATACTTAAGCATTTCCTTTGACTCTTCTCTTAAAACAAGTTCTTTTTCTACTCTATATATTTCCTTTTCGCTGTAAGGTCTTTCTATCCAAAACAATAATTGTGAATGTGCGAATGATGCCTGGAATTGTTTTTGACTAATAGAAATATTTCGAGATTTATCTTTTTTAGGAGCTGGCATTGGATGGAAAACCATTGGGAACCTTGTATCACTTGGATTAATCGCCTTCTCACCTGTAGGTTCGTATTCAATTCCTGTCGTTTCTAAAACACTTTCAATAAATACAACATCATATTTTGAATTGGTTTTTTTAAATTCTTCAATTTCTTTGTCACTATAATCAAAACTATTGTAATATGTTTCAATTTGAACATTATCTTCTTCACTAAAATAATTATCTAACCAAAGGTGAATATAATTTCTTCCTTTATAGTTTTTTGATGGAGAAAGAATATGAAGTTTAATATTAATTCCATGAGGTAAATCTTTATATTGTTCTATAAATTTATGTAACCCTGCAATAATTGGTTGCAATTGTTCGAAGTTTACAAAACAAAGATTTAATGAATCTGCATTCGCTGGAAATGTTATAACATACTGTTGAATGTGATTTGTAATTAATTGAGACTTAGATGTATTTGCCAGTAACTCCTTGCTATTAAAATCTTCATCATAAATCATATCTGTATCAATCATTACCGTGCTATCAATAATTACTTCATTATTTTCTTCCCCATGTAGGGCATAGTATCCTAACACTTGACTAGGTACTCTACTAAAGCTATTTTCACTTAGTATTGTATCTACAGCTGATATTATTGTAGACTGCCTATCAACTCTTTCCATTTTGTTTTCTCCGTCTACCCACTCGTTCTTTTCATTTGATATAAAACTACGAATTATTTCACCATACCCCCTTCTTTGAAATGAATGTTGCTCTAATATTTTTTCTAACATTGCAGGATGATATGGTGGAATTAAAGCGCCTTGTAATCTTAAGTGCTTAGTTGCAACTTCTTTCGACGAAACAATATAAAATAGATTTGCAGCTAAATTTAGTTGCTCTTTTTCTAAATTCGACAAATCACCATGTCTATTTTTCAAGTAATCAATTACTTCTATATACTTTTGAATTAACTTTACAGCGTAATCAGATTTCCCTGTATTAATAATGTTATAAAAGCCTTGATTACAAATACTATTCACAAAATTGCGAAACGGCTCTACCAGTTGATACAAACGAGTAGATAATATACTGCCACTAATATTTGTATCTACAATAGACATTACATTAATATAATTAATCTCATGATTTTCCAATTGATAACTAAATGTTTCCCTATCGGTACTATTCAATAGATTTCCTAAACCTTTAGTGTAAAAAATTGGTAATATATCCTCATTTTCTTTATATGAATCTTTATAATTTATCAGGAAAGAAAACGATTGAAGCCAATAATCATGTGGACTAAAAACCCATCTATACTCTTTCATTGGACTACCTTCAAATGATAGATTGAAATGGATCTTAGATAGTTTTTCTACCGCATTAGTATGCTTAACTTTCTCATCTGAAAAACTCTCTAAAATGAAAGGGTCTAATTCTTCATAAGAAACCTGTATACAATCATTAATTTCATCATTTATATAATCTACTATTCCACATAGACTCATACTTAACGCTTTCCATTTTGTGTATTTACCGTCGGCTTCACTGACATCAGTTAGTAATATTTCTTTGACTTGTATCTTTATTTCTCTACCAGCCATTTCTTTGGCATCTACAGAATTTTTATAATTTTTCACAAAATCAATTAGCATTTTAGAGTAAACTCGAAGTGGAGGACCATACAAATCCATTACCTTTTTGGTTTCTTTAGGAGATGTTGGAAGCTTTATATCCAAAATACTATCTATAATATTAAAATCTAGCATTGAAAGTTTTTTCCGATTCGCTTCTAAATCTATTCCTTTAATAAAATTAAGAAGATCTTTTTTAAAGCCCTTAAATCCTTCGAAGTATCTACTAATTTCATCATTATAATGAAGTACAATTTCCGGATTTTCTTCTTCAAATACCTTTAATTTATTCTCTAATTTTAAGTACTTAGCCTTTGTCAGACTATCCTTATAATCCTTTCTACTAATAAAGTTCATAGATTTATCAAAAATGCTTATATTTTTCGAAGTTCTTAATTTAGTAATATCAGCAGTTCTTAATTCTTTAATATTCGGTATCTTAAAGTAATCCCATAGTCTTTTACTTAAATAGCTAACAATTTCTGCTGCTCCTGTAATTTCTTTAATTTCAACTTCATCCGCAATTTGACTCACTTTAAATAAATCTACAGGTACATGTTGAAAAATATTCGCAAAAAAATTATTAATTATTAGTTTTTCATTTGGATCTACATCATCGAGAAATTCATTAAACCATCTATGATAGTTTTTCCCAATATTCTCTTGAACAGTTAATGGGGTTACTGAATAAAAATCAGCAATCCCCCCTTTGTCTTGAACATTTTCTGTTCCCATTAAGATAATCGTTTTTTTATTCTCTGCAAAATCATTTCTCCACTTTGTAAAACTGTCATCTTTACTTATAAATTCACCATTAGCTAACTTTTCAAGTATGTCTTGGTTGATATTCCCATTCTGAAGAATTTTGAATTTCTCTTTAGATACTTTAGTTATTATATTTTCATTTCTTTCAATAGATATTTTTTTGTAATATAAACATAATTCTAAATATATCTGTGGATGATTGAAATGATCTACTCTTACAAAAGTTGCATTATGACTTTTAATAATGCTTGTATCAATAATTGTAATTAGTTCATTAATATAATGTCTCAACTTCATTACCCCTTAAATGGATTTTCTACAATAGAAGTAGCATCAGAAAGATTTCTTAAATATCCGCAATCCTTTAGTAATTGCTGAAAAGTATATTCATTAGAGTCAAAAGCTCCTAGATTCAACTCTTGTATTTCAGTGAAATGTTTTAAAGCTTCATTTGGTCCAATAATTATTTTAAAATGTTCATAACATTTATCTAAAAATGTGGAAAACAGCAATCTTTCCCCTGGCTTAATTAAACTAATAACTAGTATCTTTATTAATTCCTCATTTAGACTAAAACGCATATTTGCACCTTTAGGAGGAATCAATAAGTTTATGTCTTTTGCTAATTTCCTCACTAATCTACTAGTATCTTTTAATGCAGAATTATAAATTTTCATGTCTTCCTTATTAGCATCATCACCTTTATAGCTATCTATATCTGCGTGATGAACAGCTCTAAAAACATTTTCTTCAAGTCGTCGATAAGATTCCACTGATAACTTACGTATATATCCTTTGGAATTATCTGTAAAATCAAGTAACCATTCTTGTTGATCTGTATTATGTAATACTAAGGATGATTGAAGGCACATCATTCGAATTATCTGCAGGGCTATTAACTCTCCCACTAGCTCTATTTTTTCAAATGGATCTAACTCACATTGTAATAGGTTACTTAGTTCTATAACTGAATTCTTTGCTCTTTTAGCATAGTTTTTCGGAATCCATTTCGCATCTTTTTTTATAAATCTTATACCATCAACTTCTCTGTCGTTTGATATTTCATCATATTGGTAATTTTCCCACTGATCTTGAATATAGTCCGCAATTAAACTTATTTGTGGCACACTTGTTACCATGTTTTTCAAACCTTCTATAATAATTTGTTCATACTCTGGAGCTTCTTTAATACCTTGAACAATATGTAAAAAATATACTTCTCCACCACGAGCCATAAATACATGACTGTTAAACTCAAAGTCTTTATCAACATCACTTGAATTATGAGAATAAGCCAATTTTTCTCTTTTAGACTTTTTACCTATAGCCTCACAAAATATTAATTCAGGAGATACAGGTAGTAGCGATTGTGCAAACCATGAACGTTTCCCAATAACAGCATTGAATCCATAAAATAAATCTTGTAAAACATCTAAGACAAAATCTTTATTAGTACTACTTGAACTCATTTTGTTTTTTAATAAATATCTATGTGCTTCTAATGAATCTTTATCTATATTAAATCTCTTTTCTTGCTCACTTCTTTCAAGGAATACAAATCTTTTAAGACCCATTCTCGGACTAGGATAGTATGTTAAATCCTCTCCATTTTCCGGAACATTGAAAGAGAAACCAGCATCTGCATTTTGTATATTATTTGATCCCTTTGGAGAAATAAATACAAGTAAAAATTCTAATAAATATTCAAATAGTGTTTGATCTACGAAAAGTCTTTGTCCGTATATTTGAATTTGTAAATTTTGTTTTCCTTTATCAAAGTTATTTATTTTGGGAAACATTTTCAACTCCACCTCTTCTAATTAATCTATAAATAATTCTTGTTGATCTATTTCTAAATTAAGAAAGCGCGGACCTTTTACAGTCTGAACGAGAAGTTTTATAGACTTATCACTACTTCGAAATCTATAAGCTTGGTAAATTTTCGATTTCATTCTTCCGACTCCATGGCTTAAAGCAGGATTTAACTTCGTTGATACAGCACCCTTTGAAACTTTATCAAAGTAATCTAGTAACATTAATGAAACTATAAAGTTATTCTCAATAGCCCGAAATCTTATAACTAATTCATTATGATTTTCTTCAGAATCAAATTTTGACACTTTAAAATTTTGTTCTATCGTAATTTCATCAATATCTATTTTACCTAATAACAGCTGCACATTTTGGGTTCCTTTTCCAGTCCTGCTAAGTGGAAGATATATAGATTTTTCATCTTTTTTAGCTACACCAACAAACATAAAATATAATGCTTGTATGATTTTATTTTTCAAATCTCTTATCTCTTTTGCAGTTAAGTTCTTTTTTCTCATCTTTAAATATTCTGGATAAATACTTGTGTATATTCTACCAAGCAATTCATGCATCATTTCATCAGAATGATTACCAAAAAGCATTTGCATTCTTCTAACAGCTTTCCTTAACTCATATGGTTCCTCTCTTTTTAAGAGATCTAAGGAAAGAGCAGTATATCTATGCATTTTTTTGCTCCAAAAAGGACCCATTACTTTCTGAGCTAATGGTGTTAATGCAGTGAAATTGTTTTTCACGAAAATTTCATAGTCGTAATTTAATTCTTTTGAATCTAATTTCAAGGTCTGTAATTCTTTTATTGCTCGAATTTGTAAAGCATCAGAAACTTTTTCTACACCCTGATAACCAAAGAAAAGATTTGAGAAATGATAATTAAATAAATCTGATTCATTACCTTCCTCTGTAATGGTGTCACAAGTTAAATTACCAGTAATAGAATAGGTTAAATGAGCAAGTATTTGTCTAACCGTTAATCTCTTATCAGTTTCATATAACCACCTATAGTAACTCGTTACAAATATTGACACATTTCTTGAATTTTCTTTTATAGATTTAAAGTTATTATAAATAGAGCATTTTTGTTGTTTTGAGCAATCTGTACAAGGTTCCCATAACTCATCTTTTAGTATTTTATTTAATAACTTTGGAACTAATACAGTATTATCGATTCTAGCCATATTAATTACTAAAACTTCATGATTGCCAACCGTACCTAGTCTACCTTCATTACTATCCATTAGTTCCAGTAAATCCATTTCAATTTCAGTATTTGAAATTTCACTATTTTCGACTTCTAAACCTTTAAAAGCATCAATTAAAGGTCCTGTATTAGATATAATAATCGAAGAACCATTTTCTTCTTTTATCTCAAGACCTTTTTTTAATAATTCCACTTGGTCCATTTTATTAAGCTCGCTCATATCTTTCACATAAAAAAAGCTGGACTTTATTTTTTCCGAATATAATTTATCACTGATTTTAAGAGGCTCATTAACCTGAATTAAGTCTAAATTTCTTAATATTTGATAAATTAAACTGGTTTTCCCATCCCCTGCATGTCCAGTTAGTAGTATTGTTACTGGGGTTTTAGTCATTTGTTCGATTAAATATTGTCCTAAGTCACGCTCAACTCGAATTTTTTCATAATAAGGATTCGTAATTTGAGACTCAGCTATAGCATTTTCATTTGAACTACTCGCATTGTTCATTGTATTTAAATATGTAATAAAATTGTTTTTCATAGGTAGTCCTCACTTTAAGTTAATAGTTAATCTAATTTATATTACTTTCTACTTTAATATGTACAATTATTAAATACCATTTTCCATAATGTTACCATAATTCCTTAGACTGGTACGTTAATAATTTCCATGGTGTATTTTCTCCCTTTGATAGATTACTTCTTATTATTAATACGAGTTTTTGTTTTGGGTTTTAATTCACTGTTTTCTTACTAATGAACCCCTAAGAAATCGGTTCAGGTTCATATTCTTCCTTGTTAAAATTATTTTTATTGTTAACTGGGTGGGGAATAAGCTTATTCACTATTTTATATCAGAGAATACTATTGAAGATAGCCAGTAACTACTGTTTTTCAACTTATTAAAAACCCCTTCACTTTTGAGAATTCGTTCACTTGGGTGAATTACGGAGGGGATGAGATTATGTATTATGTGGTCATTATTCTTGTAACTCTTATATTGTGTACAATCGCTTTAAAGTTTATCCAGGTAGTGAGATTACTGTTTAGGTTAGGTTTTAAGTACGATGTACTGTTTTTCCTGGTACTTGTATTAGTTCTATTTGGTTTATCAATAGCCTTGATTGTCGGAAATAACTATACCACCACTGGTTTTGTACTTGGTGGTTTGCTAAGTGGCATTGTGTTGCCTTCAATGTTTGAAATGACACGCAAAAAGAAGAAATCGGGATACGGAAAGAAACGACCAAAGCATGTTTCTGATACAGACCACGCATGGAGTTTCTAAGGTGGTAATGCAATTAGCGACTGTGGTGACGGAGGTGGGGATGGCGGTAGTTGTGATTAACTAGTTGCTCTAGTCGATTAATGTAAGTAACATATGATGCAATCTGACCCAAATCCTATAGTTCATCACACGAAAAGAGCTTGATTCTCCATTGAATTGAATTCATTTTATATGCTTATATTCAATAAAAAGACACCAATCCATTAATACCTGTTTATTAATATTTCTCCTAATAAAACAACTCAAGAATTTAACTGAGCTGGGTCTGCTTCAATAAAATAAATCATATTATTAATACATGCTTTATTGAAAGGTGGTTTAATGAGTAAAGAATTAGTAAATTTTATTTTTGGTCTATTTATAATTTATTTTATTTATAAATTGATCATTAATATAGTGAATGATGTTTGGAATTGGTTTGTTGATTTTCTTTTTAATATAGGATTATGGATACAATTTCATATGGAGCTCATTCTCATTTGTCTTGGCGTAATTATTTTTGTGCCTCTTATAATAAAAATCCTAGTTAAACACGACCAACCAATTACAACTCCCCCAAAAGCATTAATTTCCTTTTCCACACCAGTAATTGAAGATGAAAAACATAAAGAAACTATTAATCAAGGTGAACTAAATCACACATTAAATCAAACTCAAAAAATGAAACAAATTATGAATGAAATGCTTAAATCCAAGAGAAACCGAAAAAGTTATCATAGTTCCTACATACGGTTATTAGACGAAAATGGTTTAGGTTATGTTTACTTTGTCAAAGGTCCAGACGGTTATACAAAGATTGGATTGACTCATTGGTGATCCATTTAAACGAATAATTAAAATTTTTGGCGATGTAAATACCTCATATAATGTAGAAGTTATTCATTTAATTCGAACCAGTCAACCTGGAAAAACTGAAAAAGGATTTCATTTGTATTTTGCTAAGAAAAGGTATACTAATCCACATGATCCTAGCGAGGATAATGAATTCTTTCTTCTAGATGGGGAGGATTGGTCCTGGATAAAACAACAAATATACCCTGAGAAAATAGCTAAGTACATATATATTTAACAATAATCAATACCATTTAACATATTTGGAAAGCAGTACTACAGTGAAATAAAGTAGTGAGCTTGCAATACCGAAAATACATATAGAAATGTAAAAAGTCTGAAATACATTCAGGCTTTTTCATGTATTCAATTAACTTATTGTTTATAATTACATTCATTTTTCACATCGTGCATCACAAACTTTTAACAAGTCTTTACTTACATCAATAGTCTGCGAATCTCATACAATCCAACGTCTTATGGAGCTGTATCGACATTAAACCTTTAGCCAAAACAATCCTCCATTGTCATAACCTATTTAAACGATTAAACGAATTCAGACAATAACTTAAAACGTGCAGTATGCTATATAAACATATTAATTGTTGTATTTCATAATTAAACAAATAAAAAGGAGCTTTTACGTACATGAAGTTCACCAGCTGGTATAAGTCTTCTTTCTGTGTACCCCAGTCGTTTCTTTTTAGTTACGTATTCAGTAACAGATGAAAAAAAGAGCTTCTGCTATACTCTACTCCCTTTCTGCTTTCACCGACGTCACATTAAAGGGAAATAAATATAATAAAAACACGTCCATAGCTTGAAATGCCGGACGAGTTACTAGTCAACATACAAGACTTAACCCACCATGTAAGATACAATAGCCATTAAAGACGAATCAGGTTTTTAAAAAACTCCATATTAATTAGGTCCAAACTATATAAATCGGAGGGATAAAAGTGATCAATAAAATCAAGAAATTAATAAGTGATCCGAAAGTACAAAAGGCAGTCAAAGAAAAGGTTGTCCCA
>JGI24024J18818_10000322_pt1 | contig 17429 bp, 13 predicted proteins | sample Cruoilmetagenom2_FD_18818 | JGI IMG/M metagenome (IMG submission 18818) | reverse complement strand
GATCGTATTTTATCCTGCATATTTCAAACGTACAATCGCTCAAAATGCCAAGAAAATGTTAAAAGAAGGCGATAACGAGGGACTGTTAGGAAAGCAACACATGGTGACAACAGACGAAGGTATTATCGTAAATTCTGGTGTTGGTGCAACCAACGTCAGTTGGGCTGGTCTGAAAAAATTCAAAGAAGATAACGATAATTTCTATCTTTATAATGGATCACTGAGCGCATATGTCCTTCCTAAAAGAGATTTAATCAATATCGAAGAATTGAGAAATTATTTCATCATGAAAATAGGTAACCAAAAATAGCTTAATGATGATCGGACCTAGTTTTTAGCTTGTTTTTGAAAACGCCTTTATTCACCTAGAACTCGCAATCACCTGGCAATGTGATTGCGAGTTTTCGTATTGTTGAAATATATAGTGTAAAACATTTTTTAAATGTTACATTAGTATAAAAGGGGTTGGTAAAATTATGAAATTCACTAGATTTACAGTACTTATTATTCTTACTTTGAGTTTACTTTCTAATACAAATCATGCATTTACCGTTGCAAAACCTTAACTGTTGACAGTATATATTATTGATATCGGTTGGCGATGCAACCTACATTAAAGACACCTAAAGGTGAGGTTATTTTGATTGTTGCTTGTAACTAACAAGAGGGATTTGAGAGCCTACTCAAAAGATTGAAAATAGATGACATCGAGTTACATATTTCAACACCTGATTCGGAACAATTGCGAATTAGATAAAGGTAGTACTTTAGATAAAAAAATATGGAAAATCGATTCAAATAGTTTATATAGTTTAATTTTTTAAAAAAATGATGTTACAACTAGTAAATTAAAAGGATGATGAAACTGATGATAAAAGAAAAAAAATCGTTAACACATGATGCAATTATGAAAACTTTAGATTGGTCATACGATAAAGCTCTTAACGGAGGTATCCCTGGAATGGATACTGCAATAGAACTTGCTGACAGTTACATGAAAAAAGGTGGGTCAGTCCTTGATAATAGTACTAGCCTAATAAAATGGCAAAATACTAAAAGCGCAACTAGTGGTTTTTTAACAGGTTTGGGTGGAATAGTCACTTTGCCAGTTGCAGTTCCAGCAAACTTAGCTAGCGTTCTGTTAGTTCAGGTAAGAATGATAGCAGCAATTGCTCATATGGGTGGGTATGATCTTAAAGACGATCAAGTTAAAACATTTGTATTTACCTGTTTAGCAGGTAATAGCGCAAAAGAAATTATTAAAAATTCCGGAATTCAATTTGGTCGTAAACTTGCGATATCAGGAATAAAGAAAATCCCATTTACGATAATAAATAAAATTAATAGAGCAGTAGGGTTTCGTCTAATAACAAAATTCGGAGGAAAAGGCATTATTAATTTAGGTAAAATGGTCCCTATAGCTGGTGGTATCCTTGGGGGAACTCTAGACGCTGTATCAACTAATATTATCGGTAAAACTGCACAAAAACTTTTTATTGATGGCTCACTTATTCAGAAGAATAACGATTCGACCATTATTGATATATGATAAAAGCGAAAATGTTTTTAATGATTCTTAACGAACACATTGTTACAAGGGGTTGGCCCCTGTAGTTGGTTTTACAGATGTTGTTGAATTATTATTGTTGCAATAGCAAAAGTAATGAATTCCGTGAGTGAAGAAAGCAAAATTAAAGCTCATCAACAATTAAAAATTTTGTTTAAAGATATGTTCTACTAATGAATATGACTGGTTTAGTAAATAGATTTTTATTTATTTTCATTAGAATAACGTTTGTCTATGACGACGAGTACCATGAGCTTATCGCTCGTCATATGCTACCCGTATTCCTACTATATTGACCAAAGCAACGAATTATGAGGGAAAATTTTGTAGCTTCTTATTGATTTTAAAGAAGGGGAGAAAGCTGGCAAGAAAGGCTGGGCACTCGTTGGGTCAGTCGTTTTTGGGGCTATTAGAAGTAGATTTGCAAAAAAAAGTTGGCACTTGAAGAAAGTTGGTAAAGCTGAGAGAGAACTTCCCTGAAGTGGTGTGGTGTTATGTCAACCTATAGTGTATGCGACATACAATACAGTAGAATAAGTGAATTGAGGTTTTACGAACAGATTTTCTTAATAATGTTTGAACCCCTTAGCGTTTTGCTATGCTTTTTTCTTTGCAACAAAAAGCACCACAATATGATCTGAACCCAAAAAGTTAGACACGAATATTAGGCGGCTGATAAGGTATGAATTCGGTATTGAACCGGACTCATGCCTTTTAATTTTGCCTTAATCCGGCTGTGGTTGTAGTAATCAATATATTGTTCTAATTCTTGCTTGAGATGATCGATACTTTCAAACTCTTTAAGATATAATAACTCAGATTTCAATAAACCAAAGAAACTCTCTATGACCGCGTTATCAAGACAATTTCCCTTACGGGACATGCTTTGTACAATATTGTACTGCCATACACCGTTCTAGTCTTTTGGGTGGACATAAAAAATAATAATGATGAGCATATTGAGAACTATTCTTTCTTATGTAACAGAGTGATTCAAATTAGTTTCACTTTTGGCTTGCAGGATTTTAAGCACTATTTCTTCAATGCAAAGTTAAATTACTACTTCCGATAATTGGTCATATATAAACTGAAATCTTCTTTTAAATTAACTGTCTGTTCCTCCATTTAACACTAAGCATGTTCAAATAAATGGTATAATTTACAGAAAAGGATAGTGAATAGATGAGTGATATTAAATTTTCTATAAATATCCCAACTGATTCAGATAATTTTTTCAAATTGAGATGTCCATACTGTAGTGGCATATTTAAACTTAGTAGTGAGGAATTTCAAGCATCTGAAGTTATAAATTTATATTGCCCAAAATGTGGTTTGACTGGTGAAATACCTTTATTCTATACCGACGCAGTTATAGATAAAGCATTAAGTATAGGTCAAAACTATGCAGAAGAAATGATTTACAATATTTTTAAAGATCTTGAAAAAAAATCAAAGCGAAGCAGTTTTAAGATTAAAGCAGGAAAAAAACCCAAGAGCTATGAACCTGAAATATATGAAATCGATGATTCTTTAGTAATTACAGAAAAACATTGCTGCAAATCACGTATTAAAGTAACGGAGCTTGATAAATGGATTGGGATATATTGTTCATACTGTGGGAGGAATAATTAAATGGATAAAAAAGAACTTACCAAGTTAAGTAGAGAGTTTAGAATGGCCGGGTCTAGGTTACTCACAACAAAGTATGGCACTGAAGAAGCAGACTTGACTAGATTTTTAAATTTTATTGAGTCTAACGATACCATTCTAAAATTTATCGAGAACAATAATTCTATAAATTTTGATTTCGAAAAAATCAATGCAGAAAAAGAATGGAATGAAAAGTTACAATTACCACTGGAAAAGTCTGAGGAAATAAGTTTTATATACCAATTATTAAAGCACATAAATAAATCAAAGAACTTTCTTAATATAAGCTTTGGTTATGGAACAGGTAATAAATATCAGGCTCATATAGATGCATTTAATAACCAAGTAACAATTCATTTATTAAATTATATAAGAGAGTATTTGGAAGATCTAACTTTAGAATTCCCCCTTTCTTCCGTTGATTCCTTAGAAGAAAGCACACCTCAAATTTTCATTTCTTATTGTTGGAAAGACAATGAATTTTGTAATTTAATCGAATCTGATTTTGCGGATTTAGGATACAAAGTTACACGTGACCAAAGAGATATAAAGTTCAAAGAAAGTATTAAAGAATTCATGAGAACAATTGGAAAACATGACTTTGTTATAAGTATTATTAGTGATCACTATTTAAAATCTGTAAATAGCATGTTTGAAATTTCTGAGGTGATGCGTTCTCATGAATATAAAGAAAAAATGCTTTTGATAATATTAAAAGATGAAGATATTAATTTTATTCAAGGATCGATAAAAGAAGAAAACCCTTCTAATTTTGCAGCAAATATTTATTCCTTTCCACATCGAGTAAATTACATTAAATATTGGGAAGCAAAAGAACACGAATATTTACAAGAGATAGCCGGAATAAGAGACGAAGTAAATAAAATTGTCCCTCTTCAAGAATTAAAGAGAATTAGAAATATTCTTTCTGATATAAGTGATTTTCTTTCTGATATTAGTGATTGGAATAATACTGATTTGGCTACATTAAAAAAAACTGATTATCAAGCATTTATTGAGGAGATAAATAACTCTATTAAAATCTAAGACGAAAAGCATGCACGATACACTCGTGTGTGGAGGTTTATACTACCCCTAGTTGCCTGTATAAATAAATATTGGTTTATTTTGTATATAACAGGTGGTTTCAGTAATGATTATAAATCTCAAATTGAAATGCAAAGAAGGTCCAGAGTTCCAATGCAATATTCGTCAAAAAAGTTCAGGGAGGTTCATATGGGGTTTTGTCGTCTGAGAATAACGTTTTTAATGTTACTTTTCGTTTTATTTTTTTTAGCTAGTTGCTCTTACGTTGATAGTTCACAAGTGAAAGAGAGCGAAACTCTTGCTTTCACAAATTTCGATGCTTCAGATTATTTTCCGCGTCCTGGCACTCTCAAAGAATTTGAGCATGCCCAATCCAACGGTGGGGTAAAAAGTAAGGAGGCTGTTAGCAACCATATTGATGGTATTGCTTTGAAATCAGGAGAGTTCGTCATCCATAATATATCATCTATTGGAGATGTGGTTAACGAATCTACAATTTTCTATAGGGTATCAGAGGACGAGATTCTTAATTTTCACACCGATACAACATTTATGGGAGAACTTGAAGGAGAAAGACTGCAGTTAGCCAATAAACCTAATTGGACCATTGAAACAGATATTGAAGCTACAATTACAGCGATGAATGTTACTGTTAAAACACCGGCAGGTATATTCGAGAATTGCATAGAAGTTTCGATAATGGCCATAGATATTCCAACTAAAAAATATTATGCGCCAAACATCGGACTTGTATCTTCGGCAATAGAAATAGAAGGGGAATTTCTAACCACTGATGAATTAACATATCTTCATATACCAAAAATCGCTTTAGAAAATGTTAAATCACCAAAAGAAACAGTAAACTCACCTAGTGAAAATATAGAAGATAAAAATAATTTAAGTCTAATAAATGCTGCTTCAGCAGGTGAACTTGAAAGTGTAATTAATATGATTCAGGAAGGCCATGATCCTAACACCACAGAAGAGCCAGGTTATACTGCACTAATGGCAGCCTCATCAGAAGGTCATGCTGAAATTGTCAAATTTTTATTGGAGAGCGGTGCTAACGCCGATGCTAAAGATGGGTTTGAAAAAACCGTACTCATGTATGCTACAGAAAATGGTGATGTAGATACAGTTAAATTCTTACTTAAAGCAGGAGTAAATCCACATTATGAAAATCAATATGGAAATACTGCAATGTCATGGGCAACTAGTAGAGGTAATATAGATATAGTAAATCTCTTAAAAGAAGAAGGTATTAATTCTAATAAAGAAAAAGTCCCAAATGAATCAAACACTACATTGGTTGAAGCTATATGGCAGAATAATTTATCTTTAGTTAAATCATTATTACAAGATAAAGCGGATCCTAATTCTGAACAAGATGGAACAAACGCAATAATATCAGCTGTGTATACTGATAACATAGAATTGGTAAGGATTTTACTGGAAGCTGGGGCTGATCCAAATAAGAAAGATTCAAACGACAGCACAAGTGCTTTGCAAATTGCAGTAGAACGAACGGAAATTCTGAATTCATCAGAAATCGTTGACTTATTGCTAGATGCAGGGGCAATAGAATAACTATTCGGCATGATGAGTTACCAAGACCATTCAAAGAAAGATTTAATTATCGAAACTTTTCAAGGTATGTAATCATCCTTTTGGTATTGCTCTACTTCCCACCTTTCTGCTGAAAAAAAGTAAATTGGAAAAAGAAAAATGATCTTCTCTATTACTCGAATGGGGCTCTTGCTATTTCTGTGTCTGAAAAATGAATTAATAACTCTTGGGATATAGATTGTATATGTCATTTACTGTCGAATTTATAGGTTTTAGATATATATGAAATATAATTATAAAGACTTAATATTAAGGGATTATTTTATGATTAAGTTCATGTAAGTTAAGACATAGAGAGTTTATATATAGTTTTTGGAGAGGAGATATGATTTTAGTGGGAAAGAAATTCGAAGACCTTGATATAGTTTTTGGCTTTATTCACAGAAAAGCAAAAGTTACAAAAGATGGGGAAGAAGGCTGGTTAGTATGGGATTCAGCTTTATACAATGAAATTAGCTTTATTGATATGGAAACAGAAGATCATGAATCTTTATTCACTAGTTTTTCTGATTCTAAAACAGAGGAAGAATTTGAAGAACTACTTTCTCAGTTTAAAGTAAGAAAAGAATCAAATATAAATTCAACAAAAAAAAACAAGCTCAAATTTATTAATAAAATTAATAAAAAAGATAATATTGATGATCTATTGGCTGATATAAATAATCTTGTCGGCCTAAACGCTTTAAAAAAAGATCTTGAGAAGCATATCAATTTAGTTAGAGTCCAGAAGATGAGGGAGGTTCATGGACTACCTCAAGCATCTACATCCTTACATATGGTGTTTACCGGTAACCCAGGTACAGGGAAAACAACGGTAGCTCGACTGTTATCAAAAATCTATAATGATTTAGGGATTTTATCAAAGGGACATATGATTGAGACTGATAGGTCTGGTCTAGTTGCTGAGTACATTGGTCATACAGCTTTAAAAGTTCATGCAATAGTAGAAAAAGCTATTGGTGGAGTTCTTTTTATTGATGAGGCTTATTCATTATCACAAGGTGGAGAAAAAGATTTTGGACGAGAAGCAATAGACACCTTAATTAAATTAATGGAGGATCACCGAGAAGAGCTGATTATCATAGTTGCTGGATATCCAAACGAAATGAAAGAATTCATAGATGCAAATCCTGGAATGCGTTCAAGGTTTAATAAATACATAAACTTTGAGGACTATAATGAGTTGGAGTTAAAACAGATTTTTGAGTTAATAGTGGATGATAGTGGATATATATTATCAGAAAATTCGAAGATAAAGTCGTTAGCTGTATTTAAAGATTTAGTAGATAAAAAGGATAAAAACTTTGGTAATGGCAGGGATGTTCGTAATATTTTTGAAAAAGTTATTTCAAATCAAGCTGATCGAGTTGCAAAGATTAAATCCCCGTCTAAAAAAGATCTTTCATTGTTAATCCCTGAAGATTTAGAGGGTATATAAGTATATAAAAATATATCTTTTAGATAATAAAAATTTTCAAATTGTTATTTGTTTTTTAATGTTAATCGTGTTGTGAATTTCAGTTTTGTACTTCAAAACCGGACCCGTTACAATTTAGTTTTTCCTTTTCATTATTTTTGGAGATGTGGTTAACAAATCCGCAATTTTCTATAGGGTATCAGAGGACGAGATTCTTAATTTTCACACCAATACAACAACGGGAGAACTTGAAGAAGAAAGACTGCAGTTAGCCAATAAACCTAATTGGACCATTGAAACAGATATTGAAGCTACAATTACAGGGATGAATGTCACTGTTAAAACACCGGCAGGTATATTCGAGAACTGCATAGAAGTTTCGATAATCGCCATAGATATTCCAATCCTATAAAGAGAAAAATTTTAAAGCTGAACATAAACACAATGTTACAGTCGGCTGGCATTTAATAAAGAATCCACTATTACAATCACGTGATGCTTTAGATAAAAACATAGAGTCATTAAATCCACATCACGGTCAAACAAGAGGTGTATAAGAAAGTATTTAAGATAGAATAATCATACCAACATGCACTGAAAAGAGTAAAGAAGAAATCGCTATTTATGAAAGAACTCGTAATCACAAATGATAAAAAGACACTTGAAAGAGTATTCAAAGTCCCAATCACATCGTCATGTGATTGGGACTTTTCCTTTGTTAATATTTAGATAAAATTATTCTTCATTTCAATAAGGAGTAAATCCCTTACATCCCTAAATTAAACATTAAGAGGGGATAACTATATTGTATTAAAAGACCATTTTGGACGGTCTTATTTTGACCTAATGTCGAAACTTGACGAACGAATACAACACAAACTTCTTTATTTCACCAGTATAGTGTTAAATGAGGTGTATTTATGATTTCAGATGAATTAGTGGACAAGCATCAGGTCGTTAGTGGTCCTTTTCTAAAAAAGAAGAGACTATTGCTAATGGTTTTGTCAAAGCCTACCTGGGTGAATGTACCTACTGACCTTAAAGGAGTTAAAAACAATGTTACAGAAAAGAAATACATTGAAATATGTAAAAAAAACAAGGAGCGATTATGGCGGTAAGGAAATATTTTTTAGAGAAAAAGAGATTTTAGTAAACCAATACGTTAAAGAAGCCTATGAAACCAATGATTTGAATGAGTTTTATTATTTTTTAGGTGTTGCTCACGGATTGGACCTGGAGACACAGTTAGATGTAAGAAGAGTAAAGCAAATCAATTTTATTAAAGAACTTGAGAAAGAATCTGACTTATTATTATTGAAACATGAAATAAGACGTGCCTATGGCATTTTAAAAGGACTCGATATTCAAATTGATTTAATAAATCAACTGGAAAGAAAAAAAACTCCTTCCTTGTTGGTTTGTTTCTTTGAAGATGAAAGTGTTTTAAAGAATATTAGGCAAATATCAATTGAAAACGATTTCTACCAATACAGCGTACAAGATATCAATAAAATTGATGTTTCTGGTGGAATTTTCATAAATTTGATTAAAGAATTTGAGGAAATAATAAATGTCATTGACTATAGTATGTATGAGGTGTCAATCAATATAATTGGATACCCTAGGGAAGAGTTGTGCATTAATTTCCCTGATTACCAAAAACTTATAAACCAACTATTTATAAAAAGAGATGAAAATGTGGCATCCTTGAATTTTTTTGATGTCAAAAGTAAACATGCAATGAATTTGAAGAAGGATTTTAAAAAATTCGCATTTACTGGAAGATTCCCATTGGACAGACGTGAAATTAAAATAGATGAAGATGACGAATTTGAATTGAATTTAAATAAATATTTAATTATAGATTAACAAATCAAAATTATTTAACCAACACTAAATTATGGGGATAAATTATAAAAGGAACGGACTCTTCATTATTTTTATGTTTCAAACTGAAGTTTTATCTAACGCTAAATCAGGGGTGGTCTCGTAGTGGATGGTCAAATACTTGCAAGTAGTTTAGTTTCCTTAAAAGGAACTGATCTTCGAATGATCTATGCTTTACTGTGTAAAACGAATATAGGACATCTTCTGTCATCAAAAACGAAGGATTTATTTTCAAAAGAGGAGCAAAATCACTTCACAAAGCATTTAGAGGAAGAAGTAAATAGATTAAAAAATATAGATGATTCGATACTGCAGCTCGATTTGTTTTTGGAATTAACCAAGTTATTAAATCTTCAAGGTACAAAATATACCCTTCAAAAGGAAATCGAAGACCAGTGTACAACTATTGTTAATGAAGTATATAAACAGTACCAAAAACAAGATAAGCACTTCCGTTTATTCTCTGAGAATCAACCAAATACCACAAAGTTACAACAAATGGTTATCTATCAAATGCGTAAAGTATTTACCGAGCTGGATGCTAGTTTTCAAGACTTTTCAATAGGCGACCAAATTAAATTTGCATCTCAAGTAAATGACTACATTCATAGTTTGCCAGAAGATAAGCAAGTTAAAATCAAGGAGAGACTTGGTGTCGATGATCTAACGGATGAATTGGTTCGTAAGGCTATTGCAACTAGTGGAACCAGTATTGTTTTTGCAATTATTGTTGAAGTAAGTGGGTTTGCTTTTTATACAACTGCTACATCTTTAATGGCAACATTTGCTGGGCTTTTAGGTCTTACCTTACCGTTTGGATTCTATACTGGATTAACCTCTACTATAGCAGTACTCTCAAATCCTCTATTTATCATTCCTCTGCTTTTAGGTGGAGGTGCTGTACTGGTTAATCATCAGAACAAATCATTAAAGAAAAAGTTACTTCCAATTATTGTGATGCAGATAACCCTTCCTTTTATGAGTAAAGAAGACGAGTTTATCTCTTTTAATAATATTATTCAAGAATGGGAAATACGGTATAACCAATACCATAACCTTCATTCAGAGTTGGAAGAAATATTATTGAAGCAAAAAGACAACAAAAATGACATTATTCAATGTGAAAGAAGAATTAAAGAATGTAACAAACAAATTGCGGTGCAAATTGGGCAGATCCAGTATGAGAAACAGCAAATTTTAACTACTTTAAAGTGTTCAAATATGAATTCACTGGCTATTTCCTCGATTTTTAATACATATAAAAACCAATACCAAACAATCATAGTCAAGATTCGTGATTTAGAAAATTCTAAGCGAAGCAATCCTGTTAAACCTGGTTTTTTCAAACTTCTACAGAGAAAAATAATAAACGTTGGTACCTTCTTAGATATTAACGATGAAAATAAAAAGATAGAAGGAATCTTGGAGAAGATGGTAACGGAAGTTCTTCGGTCCACTAGTTCTTTTAAGCAAACTGAGCGTGAAAAGGTTAAGCAAATGGAGAATAACATAGCGAAGTTGACTGCCGAAAGGAATACGACTGAAACTAATAAAAGGAAGTTGCACGAAGTATCGAGTAACCTAAATCAAGAACATCGTGCTTATACTCAGAAAATCAAGTTATTTGAAAAGGAAAACTATGGAGTACACGTACTCATTACGAAATAAAAAAGTATGTATCTTTAAGGGGAATGGATATGAGTATCTCAAATCAACAATTTTGGGCTCTTTGGAAAAAAGGGTTGTATGATGAAGCTTTACAATGTGCTGTAAAAGAGGAAAAGAAAAAAGGGAATAGGCTACAAGCAATGATGTTTGGAACTCCTGAACAATTAAAACAAACCGGTGCCGTAACTTCCATTAGTGTTGGGGAGTTTGTGTACGATTACATGATGATCAATCCAACTGTGGTGCAAGGTCTCGATTTTGCACGAACCGAAGATTTATCCTCCCTATTTAGCCTTAGTCAATTTTCTAGCCAAATAGATAGAACCATATTAACAGGTGATATTGCACAGTTGCAAGGTTACGTGGCGGAACAAATGATTGCCGTTGAGTTACAAGCAAAAGGTCATGATGTTGAGTTTCCTGAAACCTCAAATAATCCTGGATGGGACATATTGGTGGATGGCTTACCTTTTCAAGTTAAAAGCTTAGCTAATCCTGATGGTGTAAGACAGCATTTGAGCACATATCCAGATATACCTGTCTATGTTAATGAAGAACTCGCGTCATTCTTTGAGGGGAACCCACAAGTTTATGTATCAAGTGTTTCTAGAGAAGACGTACTGGAGGTTACAAAATCTACACTTGCACATGCTGATGACCTGTTAGATTTTGAAATCCCCTGGATTGCAGCAGGGGTAAGTTCAATATTTAATATTAATAGAGTATGGAAAGACGAGGTTTCGATTGATCAAGCTGTATTAAATATAGTAAGTGATACATCCTCAAGAGTAGTCCTAGGGGCTTTCGGGAAGAAAGCTGGGATAATCGCAGGTACCATGTTGTTTGGTCCAGCAGGTGGGATTACTGGTGCTATGTTTGGTGCTTATTTAGGTGGGAGTCAAGGAGGAAGACTCTCAACTGGTATTAAACGTGTAATCTCCAAGAAACAAGAACAGGAACTAATTAATGCTATGAAAGAGCTATTAATTAAGGTGATTGAACAGATTGAACAAAAGTTATCAATAAAAACAGGTAAAATGGATAATTTAAAGAGTTGGCTACAGGAGTCACGGGCTAATGAGAGCGTGATAAAAGAAGCAGAAAGACACTTACATGTTAAAACCAGATATTTATTAAATAAAAAGGAAGAATTAATAAATATCTTCACTGCATTAAACAATGGTACAACCTATGTTTTTGATATTCTTCCAAATACAATGGCGGTAATTACCAAAACAGGTGTGCATCCAGCACACTTTCAAGAAGAATTGAAGCTAGTACAGCAAAAATCAAAGGAATATTTTAAGAAGGTGTGACTAGTTGCAATGATTGATGAACTATTTGTATTTGCTCTTTAATCAAATATGTACCGAAACAAGTGAATATGCAAAAAAATGCTGAACTTTCATTGTTAATTTCTGATGACAAAAAATTTGAAGGAGGATATCAATGCTAAAAAAATGGAACGTAGAGGGATTTAAATCGATATATGAAAAAAAAGAGTTTGAAATGGCTCCTATGACGATTTTTACTGGAGCAAATAGCTCAGGAAAAAGTAGCCTAATTCAAAGTATTTTGTTGACTGTACAAACATTCCAAAATCCTCTTAAAAGCAATAGAATATTATTAAATGGCCCCCTATTAAGACTTGGTGGGTTTGAAGATATTCGTTCATATGGTACCAATAAGGATATAACTATTGGTTTCGGTCTAAATTTCAAGGGAATTACATCTGATATTGAAACGTCAGATGAATTTCATAAAGATGATATTCCCACCGTATATGACGATGATGATTTCGAGGGGAATTATCCTGAGGATTATTATCCAGAAATCCCCTGTGAAATAGAGGTTGATTACAGATTTGCCTTTCATCCTTCAGATAATGAATCTCAATTCTACCCCAAAGTAAATATGGTGAAATTTAAAGATTATTTCGCTACTTATGATGAAATAGATTTTAATGAAATTATAGTCGAGGAAAATAAACTGGAATTAGGAGAAAAAAAACAAATTTTAAAAATTAAAGATTTAGGAAAAGAATTAGAATCCATTCTAAGATACGATGTTCATCAAACAAATAAAGATTCCATTTTAGCGAGAGTAGTATTAGGGCCAATTAATGAAACAATACCTATGCAAATTGTTGGAGCTAGTTTTAAAAATTTTCTATTCTACGATTTGTATGAATTGGAAGATTTAAATTTAACCATTACCAATCTGATATTGGATCGATATAGTAATGATGGTAATCCTCTTTCAAAAGATTATTTTAGAGTGATGCAGAGTAAGGAATCTCTAAATATATTTAAAAAAATCTTATTAATCATCTTTAAGCACTCTGACGAATCCGGAATTATTAGTATTCCCACTCAAGATATGGAAGTAATAAAAGAAAGATTTGCTCGAAACAATGATTTTAATTCTTTCCATGAAACACTTACATTTATTGAAGTCAAATTCTTAGAAAAACTATCATTTGATTTTGCACATGAGAAAAAATTGCGTCGTAAAATAGTGAATTATATAAAAGAAACCTTGCATCCTGTATATACAGTAATAAAGGTTAACGATAAGGCATCTCCGTATGAACGTTTTATTTCCGATTATTTTAAAGAGAGAGTAAAATATTTAGGACCATTAAGAGAAGAACCAAGACCTATCTATAATAACTTAGGATCTATCAACTCATCAGACGTAGGAAATAAGGGTGAATACACTACTTTTGCATTGGAATTAAATAAGGATTTGGAGATAAGATATATATCACCTTCATCATTAGAAGAAAAAGAATATGAAATTAAAGATGGAAAGCTCATCCATGCGGTTTTAGAGTGGATAATTTATTTAGGAATAGGTAATGATATTCAAACCGTAGATCAAGGTAGTATAGGACGCAGATTAAAGATTCAACTTGAAAAAAACGGAAAATTCGTAGATTTGACTAATGTAGGAGTAGGGGTATCACAGATATTGCCGATTTTAGTTTCTTCACTATTAGCTGAGAAGCATTCTACACTTATATTTGAGCAACCAGAATTGCATTTGCACCCTAAAGTTCAAACGAGATTAGCGGACTTCTTTTTAACCATCGTCAAATTAGATAAACAGTGTATTATTGAAACACATAGTGAACACATGATTAATCGATTACGTTATAAAGCCGTTTCGTCTCCAAAAGATATCATAACTGATAACGCTCTGATATATTTTGTAGAAAGAGAAACTGGAGTTTCTGAATATCGACCAATCCATATTAATGAGTACGGTGGAATCGGTGAGTGGCCTAAAGGATTTTTTGATGAATCGGAATTAAATGCACTATCCATTTTAAAAGCTGTAAGAACTAAGAAACGAGGAGAATAATAGTATGTATAATGTTCTCATCGATCCCTTAAGTTTAGTTGCGAATTCCAAAGATTTAGATACAAAAACATTTGAATCATATTTAGAAAATTTAATAGAAACCATGGAATTAAAAGAGTATGATTTTCTAATTCCATTTATATTAGAGGAAACAATTAGTTTGTTTTATGGTAATGACGAATATTTAAATATTTTTAATTTAGAAAAATGGTTGGCGGAATTTGACAGTAAATATACTTCCAAAGATATTATTTTGGCAGCTACAAGTATCATGAATTACAATGTTATCGAAAATGTATTACAAGATGAAAAAATTTTTTTAAATAATTTAAAGGCGATAGATGAAAATCAAAGTGTATGGGGAGAAGAAATTTTTAACACTGAAAATCTATTGCGTTTTAGTTTAATGATAAATCGATTATTTAATGGAGAGACTTATTTAAAAGGTAATAAAAATGTTAATTTAAAATGTACTGGTGAAATAACTCATCTAGGAGAAAATAAAGATATAATTAAAGGACCTGACAAAATTGAAGAAACTTTAAAAGGATTTTCTTCAATTGAACAAATTTTAATGGAAGTTAATATTCCTGTTTTATGGAAAATATCTAGCGAAAAGAATGAGTTTGCGAGATTAGTTGAAATATATTTCAAGAAAAATGCAACTCATAAAGAAAAAATCACATGGAGACTCGGGGACAAGTTCTTTGAAAACTTTAAGAAACATGGATTCTACACTGAAGATAGAAAAATAAAAAGTTTGTTACAGGCTATGTTTAAGGCAGTATACGATGAATTCAATTCCGATTCTCATGCACTACGAAGCTCTTCATCAGGAGGTGCACCTGCGATTGAAGGACATCTTGGAAAAGCAAAGAGAATAAGTATTGATTATGAATATCATCTTCACTATTGGATTAAACAAAAGCATGTTATATTTGCATGGGTATGTACACACAATGATTTTTATATACCTGAATGAATTGACTGTTAAACATTATTCTAAAAAAGATCATAGTTTTTTAATATAAACCCCTATAGTTATAAGAGAAGTTCATCCGAGTTCAGTCATCATCATTTTTTCAAAGATTTTATTCCTCCCCACAGGAACAGTGACCGAGTAATTCAATAGTTTTTATTACTCCTCTTAATTAAGTAGTGGATAAAAGAACAAAATAAAGTGAAGTAAATCCACAAACACAAACCTCGCTGTTTTAGTGGGGTTTTGTCCTTAAATGTTGGTCAATGTACTCATGAGTATAAACTCGGTAGATGAACTTCTATTCATTTGGTTAGGTAACTTCACTTATTTTCATCACGGTTTCTCTGTAAACTTAATATTTTCTTTAAAAACAATAGTTGTCTTTCTTCTCTTCTCTTCTTTTCTTCTTCTTCTTCTTTCATTTGTTTAACGCCTTCTCGGTAAATGAATCGTAGCAACAATAAAAAAGTAAACAACCATACCAACATAAGTATTCCTAGATGATTATGCCATTGAAAATAATCTCCAATGGTAAAATTCACAAGTATCCATCCACCATAAAACAAAAAACAAGCCGAAATCGCTTTCTTTTCCCTGGTCATTTCCAAAAAGTGATATTTATTATTTCTTGATTTTAGTTTTGTAATACCAAATATAGCTAACCCTAATAATAATAAAGTTAAGGCTGATAGAGCTACAATATACCATAGATATTTCTCTTGAAAAGTAGGTTGATAAGTTTCTTCGTAGCCCATTTTGTAAGCCTCTAATGCATAAGGAGCCATATACTCGGCCTGATCGCTGTCATAATTGCTCCATATAAAACTTTCAATATCATTTGTCTGGTCATTTCGTGTCGGTCCATCTTCTAGTCCAATTGGATAAAATTCATTATATGCTTTATTCCAGGCATCCTTTAAACATTCCCCCGAATGACAGTGGTATGTACCATTCGCATTTTTATTATGACCACCATACGAATCTGTTCTACCACTGTGTGCAGAGATTACAGTAGGAAGTAATAGGAAATATATAAAACAAATTAAAATACCAACCTTCATCGGTTTCCTCATTATAAATAACCCCACTCACATTCCTCTTTCTTCATTAGGAGTAGCTAATAACTTTTTTCAATTATAGAGTACAGTTTAAGTTGATTTAAGTATTAAACAATGAATAAGAAACCTAAGCTAGTTCGTCTTTCATTTTAAGTTATTTATTGCGGCAATTAGCATCCAATCCGGTAACGGGAAATTCTGGCCCCATTGCTCTTAGCCTTATTCTCACGAATTTGAAATCGAAAGCATGGATTTCTTAATTCTTTTTCATCCAGTGTAATACAGAGCAACTTCTTCCCTCCATAATCTGAAGAATGAAGCTCAGCATCCTCTAACATGGACACACCAGTATAACAACATTAAAAGAGCATCGAATTAGAATGCTCTTTTTAACATCCTATTCTATTTGAAAGCCACGCTTTTACCTTCCGATGCTTGGTCAACAATTGTTCATAATCCCGTTGCAGCTTTTCATAAGCTTCAGCTAATGCATACTTAACGGAAGAAATGTATCTCGCTGATGACAACACTCATATTATCATTGCGAACGAGACACTAAATCAATTCATCACGAATCACCTCAGCTTGCTAACGAACTAGGGCTATCCGAATTTGATGTTCAAATGTTAGCTAATGGAACAACACCCGAAGGTTATGCCAGAACCTTATCATCTTCTACCGTCCAACTATCTTTTCTTTTCTTTTCTTTTCTTCTCGTCCAAGCTACCACCCCTGTCTTTACTTACTATATGCAAAAGTAGACCGAACTTTCATAGTAATTGAGTGGTGGTAAACTAACTAGTAGATATCACGCTAAGAGAGAAACCTTACTTCTGTTTCTATTTCCCCAACATCCTTTTGACCGTTCAAAATGATAAGCATTTCCAGCGCAGACATTTGAGGAAGGTTTTCTAAGAAAGCTTGTGCATCCTCATAATTTAAAAAGGTAAACGCCTGTAATTCTTCTTTAAAAGACCATCCTTGATCTACAGTTTCTAACATAAATATTCTTATTATCGGATTTTCCGAAGTCGGGTGCAAGTTTTCCCCGGCAATTGCGAGTCCAATATCATTTGTAGGGTTGAATATCGTCGAAATGACCTCCATCTCATCCTCGAAATTCTTCGGCATAAATATGTTTACAGATTCATTATTCATCGT
>JGI24024J18818_10000321_pt1 | contig 17442 bp, 19 predicted proteins | sample Cruoilmetagenom2_FD_18818 | JGI IMG/M metagenome (IMG submission 18818) | reverse complement strand
CTTTAATGAGTTTTCACGACTTGAAAAAGAGTGGGCAAAAACACATCTCAAGTTGGACAACAGCAACCTCATTATTTTAGATAACAACAGCACACAGATTTCATCTCTTCCGCTTCACACCATAGAAGAGCTTGACTTTGTACACGAATACTATGGGATATAATTATGCTTGAAATTGTACTCACACTTGTCTTTTCCATTGTTATGCTTGTTTTTATGGCTTACCCTGCCATGAAGATCGTTGAATTTATAGAATCAAAGATAGACATACCTGATAAATGGCACAATCTGCTTCTGATCTTGGCCACGATATTCCTCTCCTTGCTCATCGGACTCTTCCTCAAATTTGGGTAAACAAGTATTAACAGCTTTTTAGATAAAATAATCCATTAATTTTGGTAGGCTTATAAGGTCTATCGTGGAGAATAACAATGGATAAATCAAAATATATATGGATGGACGGCAAATTCACCCCTTGGGATGATGCCAAAGTACATGTACTTACACATACACTACACTACGGTAACGGTGCCATAGAGGGGACTAAAGCCTATAAAACAGTAGATGGAAGATGTGCGATCTTTAAACTCAAAGAACACACACAAAGACTTCTTAACTCATCAAAGATGACACTAATGGATGTACCTTATACAGCAGAAGAACTCAATGCTGCACAAGTGGAACTCTTACAGAAAAATGAACTCTTTGAAGGGGCATACATTAGACCACTTGTTTATCTTGGCTATGGGGTTATGGGTCTTTACCATAAAGACTGTCCGGTACAAGTCTCTATCTCTGCATGGAAATGGGGAGCATATCTTGGTGAAGAGGGCCTTAAAAAAGGGGTTCGTGCAAAAATCACTTCTGTTACAAGAACATCTAATACCTCCGGTATGGGTAAAGCCAAAGCCGTAGCAAACTATCTGAACTCTCAAATGGCAAAATTTGAAGCCGTTGAAGCAGGATATGATGAAGCATTACTTAGAGATGATCATGGATATATCGCTGAGGCATCCGGTGCAGCTTTCTTTATGGTTCGAGACGGTGTACTTATCTCTCCTCCTAGTGACAATACTTTGGAGTCTATCACGCAACAAACTGTTATAGACTTGGCAGAGGATATGGGTATCAAGGTCGAAAGACGTCGTATCACCCGTGAAGAGGTTTACATTGCAGATGAAGCATTCTTTACAGGAACAGCAGCAGAAGTTACACCTATCCGTGAAGTGGATGCACGTATTATCGGTACAGGTTCAAGAGGACCTATGACAGAGAAATTACAAACAGCCTATTTTGATGTAGTTGCAGGTAAAAACCCTGACTACATTCAATATTTAACATATATTAACTAACAGGAATTATTATGCCAGCAGATATGAACGACTATTTTAAAAAGAAAAAACCAACAATGAACAAGAGTACACCAGGTGGTGGTAACGGCGGTGGAGGAAATAACTTTGAGAATCCTCTGGGTAACATGGGTAAAGGTGCACCATGGATTGTTGCAATCATTGCTATCGCATTTGCGATGTTTATATTAAAACCTTTCACTATCATTAACTCAGGTGAAGTAGGTATCAAGATCAATACCGGTAAATTTGAGCAAGAACCACTTCATGCAGGACTACACTTTTTCATCCCTGTACTTCAAAAGATCATTCCTGTGAACACTCGTATCAGACTTATCACATACTCTAACGTCAGCACAGGTGCACTGGGTGATAGCTATAGAGGTTTTGAAGGTGGATTACGTAGAAACCCTGCCATTACGGTACTTGATAAAAGAGGTCTTACAGTAAACATCGATATCGCTGTACAGTACAGACTCAAAGCAGAGTCTGCACCAGCAACCATCGAAAAATGGGGTTCAAGTTGGGAAGAGAAGATCATCAACTCTAAAGTAAGAGAAGTGGTTCGTGATGTTGTTGGGCAATACACAGCTGAGCAACTTCCAGAAATGCGTAACCAGATCGCAGCAGCGATAGAAATAAAAGTAAAAGAGAGTGTAGATCAACTTGATGGAAGCCCTGTTGTACTTGAATCAGTAGAGCTTAGAACGATAAACCTTCCTACAAAGATCAAAGATCAAATCGAGAGAGTTCAGATAGCGAAACAAGATGTAACCATCGCTGAACAAGAAAAAGAGAAAGCAAAACAACAAGCACAAAGAGCTGCAGAAGTTGCACGTGGTGAAGCTGAAAGAAACCGTATTGAAGCACAAGGTGAGGCTGACAAGATTCGTATCGAAGCAGAAGAACAAGCCAAAGCCAATACACTTATTTCACGTTCACTTACCACTGAACTTCTTCAATTGGAGCAAATTAAAACACAAGGGAAATTTAACGAAGCACTTAGAGTCAATAAAGACGCACAAATCTTCTTAACACCTGGTGGCGCTGTACCAAACATCTGGGTAGATGCAAAAGGTAAACAGCAACAGCGTTTAATGGGAGAACAATAATTTCGTAGGGGTCAATTCCATATTGACCCTCCATAGGCAGATATAAACTCTGCCTCTAATATATAGCATCATGCCATTGCACTAAAGTCAGCCTATACCCCTCTTCTATCGGTAATACTTCATGTGAAAAATAGGGATTACTCGGAAAGATTATCATATCCCCTGCTTCAGGTTGTATTTTCATAAGATTCCCTTCACTGTTGTATAAATAATTGAACATCAACTCTCCGCCTGTAAAACTCTGTTCCCCTGCTTCTGCATGCTCCACATGGCTTGTAACAAAAAGTACCGATGAGAGTTTTCTTTGTGGCGCAACTACTTTAAAACCTACAATCTCTTTGGCCTTGTTGACAAGTACACTTGAATCATCTGCATGCTTCACGTAAAAAAAACCTTTTAGATACTCTAATACCTGCACTTTTGTAGAAAGTGTCATAGCTACAGAAAAATAAGCTTCTATCTTAGGTTTATATTTACTGAACTGTTCAGCATAAATCTTTTCATAAGTTATATCCAATTTACCTATATTGGTTTTCCGATATTCTTCAACTATATCAGATCGAATAACACCAGAATCAATTTGTTTGCGTACTTCTGCTTTTTCTTTTGATTGACTATCCTCTTGAACTAACTGAGCAAGTACACTACACTCTTCTTTAGAAAAAAAGTTTTTGATGATAAGATAAGGATAATCCTGATAGGAACTTGCAAAAATAGATTGTGGTATTTCTATCGTATCAAATAGCACATCACAATACACATAGGTACTAAGCTGTTTCATCTACTTCCCTTTAATCTTTTATACCATTATACAAAAAAGCTCCTCCAATGTATAGAATGTTATAATGACGTCAAATATTTTCCTTATGGAGATCACCCTATGCAAATAGACTGGAACAAAAACCCCCTCATCCCTGCTATCGCTCAAGATCATGAAAACAACGAAGTACTCATGTTGGCTTATATGAATGAAGAAGCATATAAGCTAACCCTTTCTACAGGTTTTGCCCACTATTTCAGTAGAAGTAAACAACGCATCTGGAAAAAAGGTGAGAGTTCAAACCACACACAGGAAGTCAAAGATTTACTGCTTGACTGTGATGCAGATACTGTGATAGTCAAAGTAAAACAAAACGGTGTAGCCTGCCATACAGGACGCAAAAGCTGCTTCTTTACCTCTGTCATGCAAGACAAAATCATCTTGGACAAAGAAGTGGACACAGATGCCATTTACGGTGTTGTGGATACCCTCTACCACACCATCCTAGAACGTAAAAATGCCCCTGCAGAAGCAAAGTCATGGACCAAAAAACTCCTCGATGACAAAGAGCTTATGCTAAGCAAGATCCTTGAAGAAGCAGACGAAGTCTGTGTGGCCATCAGCGAAGAAAGCGACGAACAGGTCATCTACGAATCCGCCGACCTGCTCTACCACACCCTGGTAGGTCTAGGACACAGAGAGATCTCTCCGGACAGAGTAAAACAAGAGTTGGCAAGAAGATTTGGAATGTCTGGTATAAAAGAGAAAGAAAGCCGTACTAAATAATCACACGTAGAGTGGATAAATGCCCAAAGGAAATACCTTTAGGTGCCACCCTACGCTAACAACCACCTGCACATCCTTGCGTATCTGCATTGCCACCGGCAAAATACTTTCCATCAAAAGAAACCAACGAATAATTTCTCTCATTACCCAATGATTCAGTCAACCCTTCTATCGATAAGAAACCTAATGATGTTGCACCAATCTTTTCTCTTATCTCCTCTACAGAGTAATTTGCAGAGATCAGTTCAGCTTTTGTAGGGGTGTCTATGCCGTAACGGCAAGGATACTTTATTTCAGGTGCAGCAATACGCATATGTACCTCTTTGGCTCCGGCATCCAGCAACATCTTAACGATCTGTTTAGAGGTTGTCCCGCGCACAAGTGAGTCATCAATGATGGCTACTCTTTTACCTTCTATAAGATGTTTTACCGGTGAGAGTTTCATTTTAACTTTTAAATCACGTATCTCTTGTGTTGGCTCAATAAATGTACGTCCGACATAGTGGTTACGTACGATACCCATCTCAAAAGGAACACCAAGTTCATCTGCATAGCCTTTTGCAGCTGCCACACCAGAGTCTGGTACCGGGAGTACAAGATCAACTTCAGCAGGTGTCTCACGAGCCAGTCTTTTACCCATCTCTAAACGCATTTCATAGACATTTTTACCATCTATGTCAGAGTCTGGTCTTGCAAAGTATATGTACTCAAAAGCACAGGGGTGAAAATCTACATTCTCAAATACCATTTCTGACTTTGGCTCTTCTCCTTCTTCAAAGATAAGCATTTCACCCGGTTCTACATCACGGACAAACTCTGCACCTACAAGATCAAAAGCACAGGTCTCAGAAGCTACCATATACCCGCCATCTTTAAACTTACCAAGGCTAAGTGGACGTATACCAAAACGGTCACGAATGACAAACATTTTTGAACGACTTTGAATGGCTAAACAGAATGCGCCTTCTATCTTAGTGAGCATATCTTTAATACGGTCCACCAAAGAGTCTTCTTGAGATTTAGCGATAAGATGAATGATGTTTTCTGTATCCATATCTGTTTGGAAGATAGCACCTTTGTCTATGAGTTCTTGTCTTACCTCTTGTTTGTTGATAAGGTTACCATTGTGTACCACTGAGATCTCACCAAGTTTATACTTTGCAAACACAGGCTGAGAATCCCCCGCAGAGTCTGAACCTGCAGTTGAATAACGGTTATGTCCTACTGCACATGAACCTTCCAAATGGTCAAGTGTCGCTTGTGAAAATACATCTGCAACCATTCCACGCTTTTTATAGATAGAGATACTTTTACCATTTGAAACAGAGATACCTGTGGCTTCTTGTCCACGATGCTGCATCGCAAAAAGAGAATAATACGCTACGGTAGAAGCTTTTTTTGCACCAAATACACCCACTATTGCACACATATTAAATTCCTAAACAATCATTGATAGAGTAGAGACCACTCTCTTGATCTACGATCCATGTAGCAGCTCGAATTGCACCTTTTGAAAATGTCTCTCGAGAAGTAGCCGTATGGTTAAGTTCCAAAAACTCACCATCATTATAAAAACCAACCGTATGACGCCCGACAATGTCACCGCCACGAAGTGCCATCACAGCTATCTCATCTTTCGTTCTTGCACCTATTTGACCATCTCTTCCGGACACACGTACTGCATCAAGATCCAAACCACGGCCTTTGGCTGCAAATTCACCTAAAGTCAACGCTGTTCCTGAGGGTGCATCGACCTTATGTCTGTGATGCTGTTCTACGATCTCGATATCAAAATCTACCAGTGTCGCAGCGACCTGCTCAACCAACTGTTTAAGAAGTGCAATCCCTGCTGACATATTTGAAGCATAGAGAACAGGCATTTCTTTAGATGCTTCTGTGAGAAGATTTTGCTGATGTTCAGTAAATCCTGTTGTTGCAATNACAAGTGCTGTAGGATTTTTTAATGCTTCTTCACACAGTTCCTGTGTGGCGACAGGTGCAGAAAAGTCTATCACTACATCACATACGTCAAGCAGTGCTTTCATACTGTTTGTAACCAGTACTTCATCAGGAACATCTACCTTAAGTTCATCAAAAACATGTAAAGCAGTCAATAGCAAATTCTCATTTTCCAGAACATTTTTGATAAGGTGTTCACCCATTCTACCCGTACTACCTACGATACCTACTTTTGCCATTACTGTTGCTCCTGAATATATGATATGACCTGAAGTGCGGCTATGGAACCGTCACCTGCTGCTGAAACCACCTGTTTTGGTGCCGCTATACGTATGTCACCTGCTGCAAAAAGTCCGGGAACTGATGTTTTCATACTTAGATCTACGATGACTTGTCCCCAATCATTCATTTCACAAATAAATTCACCATTTTCATCTTTAAGAACATCGTTTCTAACGTCATGTCCTACAAAAACAAACAATCCTGTGTTATCCATGTGTGTGATCTCATCCGTTTTTATGTTTTTGATATCAACGCCACTAAGACCCATGGCATCACCTACTGCTTCTTCTATGACAGAGTCCGTAACAAGGTGAATATTCTCTTTTCTTTCTACTCTATCTAAAGTAGGAGGTGCTGCTCTAAATTCATCTCTTCTATGTACCACATAGACATCTGAACAGATGTTGGAAAGGAAAAATGCTTCCTCCAGTGCTGTGTCACCTCCGCCTAGAACAGTGACAGGTTTATCTTTATAGAAAAAACCATCACAGGTGGCACAGGTACTTACACCTTTACCAAAGTATTCATTTTCTCCGTTAAACCCTGCACGTTTCGGGGTACTTCCTGTACAGACTATAACGGTCATCGTTTCTACTGTCTCTCCGCCTTCAAGTGTCACAGTAAAGTGTTCACCCGTTTTAGCTACACCCTCCACTTTTTTCATCTCGTGTTTGAGACCAAAGTGAAAACACTGTTTTTGCCAGGTATCCATAAAATCCATACCTGTTTTATCGTGCTCAAAAAATCCTGGGTAGTTTTCTATCTCAGAACTCTGAGTGATCTGCCCGCCAGGCATCCCCATCTCAAACATAGTTACATTTTGAAGTCCGCCACGTGTTGCGTAGAGCCCTGCGGTTAAGCCTGCTGGTCCACCACCAATAATTGCACAATCTAACATTTTTAATTCCTTATAGAAAAAGTAAAATATTTAATCAAATAATTATTATTATACAATGAAAATACTTGGTTAAAAATTTTAAGTTATTGTATCTAAAAGTAGGTGTAAAAGAAGTGTAGTGAAGAGGGATATACCCTCTTCAAATGTATAACTTACAGTTGTGCGTTGATTTTTTCAGCAAATGCGTCTTTAGAAGCTGCACCTACCATTTGGTCTACCATTTCACCGTCTTTGAAGAAAAGGATCGCCGGGATAGATCTGATACCGTATTTTACTGCGATATCTTGTTGTTCATCTGTGTTTACTTTACAGATAGTTGCTTTACCGTCAAAATCTTCTGCAAGTTCTTCTACTACTGGAGCGATCATTCTACAAGGTCCACACCATGGAGCCCAGAAGTCTACCATAGTTACACCTTCAGCGATAGTCGCATCAAAGTTTTCGTTTGTTAAATCAATATATTTTGCCATATTTTGTTCCTTTGTAATTTAGTGAAACTAGTATAACGTAATTTCTTATAAAAACTATTGTTATAACTTATATTTTTTATAATATCTGTAATTTGTGCACTAAATGTGCAGTACTAGGACAAAAATACTCTTATTCATGCTTTATCAAGTATAATTTCCGGATATTCAGAAGAACGTGAACCTTCTATCGCATTCGTATGTTTTCCTTTTACCGTATAGACAAATGAGATTTTTGCTTTATCTGTATTGTTTTTATTTGCCCTGTGCAATAACAAAGAATGAAAAATAACCACATCTCCTTTTTCTAAATTATGAGATGTTTTTTGAGAAATGAGTGCAGCATTTTCGCTGTGCTCTTCTCTAAAATACTCTTTTTTATCAAACTGATCAGCAGAAAAAGAGATCCTGTGACTTCCAGGGATAAATTCCAAAACACCATTATCACTGCATTCATCATCCAATGCCAACCATACACTGACCAAGTTGTCATCCGTATAGCGCCAGTACCGTCTGTCCTGATGCCATGCTGTTGCCGTACTTACATGCGGCATTTTAGTCATAATAGAATTATGATGCCCCGTAGTGATCACAACCTGATCATTCAGTATCTGCTCTAAGACAGGCCGGATCTTTTCATTTTCCATCCACTTCTTAAAAAGAATATCCCGATCATACACCTGTCGTAATCTGCGCACAACCATTTTTTCTTCTTTGGACATACTCGTATAATCTGTCACATCCGTACGATACTCTTTCGATCTCTCATCATAGCCTATCTCTGTCTCAATAGGTTCTATTTTATTTTCCAGATGTACTTTTGCTACATTCAAAATGGCATTACAACTCTCTTTATCCAGGAAATTTTTTAAGACAATAAAACCGTCTTTATGAAATTGTGCGAGTTGCTCCGAGGAGAGTTGCATGTGAAGGCCTTTATTAGTAAGAAGTCTATTATAGCGTAACATTCTCTATAAATTCCACCTCATCATAGCGAATGATCAAGGCATCAATGGAAAATGCCATATCCAATCTCTTGCTTTTCATATAGTAGTGCGAAGAGTTAACAACCTTACGTAATTTTGCAGGAGTCACATTGTAAATCGGGTCAAAGTCTGCTTTCCCGCTTTTAACTTCTATAAAGTGCAACACATCTTCTTTTTTGGCGATAATGTCTATCTCACCAAGTTTCCTGGCAAAGTAGTTACGCTCTAAAATGATAAATCCCTCCTGTTCTAAAAAACGCGTAGCAAGGCTTTCACTCTCATCACCATAAGTTTTAGGATGTTCTCTCATAGTTTCTTCGCCCTGTCTCTAAGATCACAATTTGCGACCTTAACCTTTTCATTCAACTGAAACATAAAATCATCAGGGGAAAGTGTATATATTTTATGATGTATGGGGGTAATCATTTCATTCATAGTTACTCCTATTGTTAGGAGTATAGAATAAAAAATAAGGGGGAGTAAAAAAGTATGTCATATTGACATACTTTTTAAAATTTATCCACAGGCTACTTCATCACTCACAGGGATCACATCTACTTTTACAGACTTAAACCGTGCTGTCCAGATGAGTTCGTCTGCTTCATCTCCAAAGACTGCGTTAATTCGAGAAGCAGCATGGTGAAAAGTACAGAAAAGTGTTTTTGTTTTTACTTTACTAGTATATTTTACAGTAAGTGCTTCACTTTCGCCATATTCAGATTTGAGTATCACTTTTGATCCCAGTTTATCTTCGTCTCCAAGTGGTGCTAGAAGAACATCTTCATCATGTTTATTAAGCAGTGATTCTGTTTGCTTTGTTTGTGCTGCGTTATTATAGTGTGCTAAGGTACGCCCTGTTGTAAGATAGTAACCTTCTAATTTGTCATCAAAAAGATTTTTATCGAGTATCTGTTGTACCATACCACGAGGTTGATACTGTTTATAGACATACTTACCAAGCCCATCATCTGTACGGAAGTCCAGTAGGTGTAGTACTGGTGTATCTTCTAAGTAAATTGGCCACTGCATACCACGTTTTCTATGTCTTTCCAGTCTGAAATAATTTGCACCAGAGAAACGTATCGGTGCTACTTCACGTACTTCATTCCATACATCTTCAGATGTTTTAAACTGGAAATTTTCACCATCACCAAGTTTGTCAGCCATTTGTGTAAGTACTTCCCAGTCATCAGGTAAGTCAGACTCTACAAGAGGTTGAGAAAGGTGTAGTCTTCTCATCGCATTCACATAAACACCTGTTTTTTCATATGCAGATTTTACACCTATGATGATATCGGCTTTTTTCGTTACATCAGTCATAAACAACTCTTGAACCATACAGAACTCTAACTTATCCATCGCTTTGTCTATCTTGTTGATATTTGGATGGATGTGTGTGATGTCTTCACCCATGTTAAGCAATGCTTTAATGCGCCCATCAAGCATCGCATCTATGAGTTGTGGTGTCATAAGCCCCTCAACTTTTGGTTGCTGGTAGTCAGGTGCAAAGTACGGAAGACAACCCATATCACAGGCACCCTGTACATTGTTCTGTCCACGTAGAGGCATGAGCCCCGCACCTGTTTTACCTACATTTCCAGTCATGAGTGCTAAATGGGTAATAGCCATGACCGCATGTGAACCATCAAGATGTTGAGTGATCCCAAGACCCCAGAATATCATAGATTTTTTCACTGCGTACTCTCTAGCGATGTTTGGTATCATTTTTGCTAAATACTCATACCCTTCTATATCTTTAAAAAAATTAGGGTTTGCATATGGGTCGTTCAAGATTTTTTCTTTGAAGTCTTCAAAACCTTTAGTACGGTTATCTATAAAACTCTGATCATACAACTCTTCATCCATGATAACGTATGCCATCATATTAAGTACAAGCAAGTTTGACTCAAAAGGTATGACACAGTTATGTTTAGCAAGTTTTGCCAGCTTAGTCTCACGTACGTCTATAACAGACAAGTTATTATGCTGTTTTGCCATGCTCACTATACGGTTTGCAATAATAGGGTGTGCTTCCATAGTGTTGGAACCTATAACCACCATATATTCACAGTCATAAATGTCATTGTAGGGGTTTGTTGCAGCCCCCTCGCCCATGGTTGCACGCATCCCTTTAAGTGATGGTGAGTGACAAACTCTTGCACAGTTATCTACATGAGGAGAGTCCATCGTCTCACGACAGAATTTCTGAAAAGAGTACGCAGACTCACAAGAAGTTCTCGCCCCACCAATGGCACAAAAACTGTCTCCACCATACTTACCTTTAATCTCATCTAGTTTCATAGCTGCCATGCTTGTAGCTGTGTCTACATCACAAGTCATAAACTCTGCATTAAACTCTGTAATCTTAGATGCAAAAGCTTCTTTAATATGTGGATTTTTGTCTAAAAACGTTTTACGGATCCGTGGTTCACGTATACGGTCTTTGGAATCCACAAAGTCATACCCGTACTTCCCCTTGATACAAAGATTTCCTTCTGATACTACACCGTCTTTTTGTGCGTATATCTTTACAATTTTATTGTTCTCTACCACGCCGGTAATGTCACACCCCACACCACAATAGGTACATACACTTTCAATCTCTTTACGTACTGCATCAATTTTTTTTGTCATAATTTTACCCTTATACAACTAAATAGGAGTAAATTTATCCTAATTAGGCTTAAAATCAAGATGTTTTAAGTAACTCTTGTTAATATCAAACCAAATTATATCAAAAGGATGAACAATGTTTACTATTAATGTAAAAAATGAATGTGGATGTTTCAAAAAAAGTGCATACGACAACAATATGCAGTTTGACAACAAAGACGATGCCCTTATGCAGGCAAAACTTATGGAAAGCCATATGAACCAAAAATTCTGTCAAAAACACCTTTTTTATACAGAAGAAACTGGCGATACTTTCACCATCCATGTTGAAGAAAAACCAAAAGAAGCAAGTGGTGGATGCTGTGGTGGCGGACACTGTTCATAAGCGTTAAGCGTTAAGCGTTATTACATCCAACCTTAAAAAATACAAATGAGCGATGAGTATAGCGACGAAAATAAATTATTGTCGCTCATGCTTTTCTTTCTTTGGTTCTCTTTCTTTTCGTCATGAGACAAAAGAAAGAAATGAACAGAGAGAAACAACGCCACAGTCTGGGAAACCGAGGCAATTTATAAAATAAATAACAACCTATTTAAAATTCCCAAAAACAAGCGGCGCTTTCAAATCCAAAGTCTTCACCTCAGCCATCACAGCTTGAAGATCATCTATCTTCTTCCCGGAAACACGAACCTCATCCCCCTGTATAGAAGGTGTCACTTTGATCTTCATCTCTTTGATCGCTTTAACTATCTGCTTCGCTTCATCTTTATCGATAGTATCCACTATACGGTAGATCACTTTAGTGTTACCTCCGGAAATACCCTCTGTTTTCACTTCCTCTAGTGCTTTACCCGCGATACCACGTTTAATAAGCTTAGAGATAAGTATATCTTTCAGTGCATCTATTTTAGAATCTGAACTTGAACTCAAACTTACAGTTTTACCTTCCTCATTCAAATTAAAATCTGCCTTCAGTCCTTTAAAATCAAAACGCGTAGCAACCTCTTTCTCCGCCATTATCAACGCATTCTTAAGTTCCATCATGTCTAACTTAGCCGTTATATCAAAATAGTGATCTTTTGCCATACTCGTACCTTTCTACTTTTCGATCCGCATCATAGCGATCTCACCATGCACTACATCAAGGTTACTTAATGCTGTGATGGCATCTTGCATTTTACTCTCTTTACAAGAGTGTGTTGTAAAGAGAAGTTTAGCTCTGTCTTCATTGCTTGTCGGTTTTTGCAGCATCGCTTCAATAGAGATACCAAATTCACCCAATGCGGATGTAATGATCGCCAGTACACCACTTTTATCATCTACTTCCAATCTAAGGTAGTATTGTGTTACGATGTCTTCTTTAGGGAGAAGTCTGAGTCCGGATTCTAGCCCTTTTTTGTATCCAAGCATAGGACCCTGGTTTCCACGTACAATGTCTATGATGTCTGAAATAACTGCTGAAGCAGTGGCATCTCCACCCGCTCCAGGTCCGTAATACATCGTCTCACCTACACGGTCGCCTATTACTGTCACCGCATTCATGACGCCATCTACCTTAGCAATCATACTATCCGCAGGGATCATGGTTGCATGCACACGTAATTCGACACCGTCCCCTACTTTTTTGGCGATCCCCAATGATTTGATCTCATAGCCAAACTCTTTAGCAAAATCCACATCTGTCTGGGTAATATTTTCTATCCCTTCTATCAGAATATCTTCGGGTTTTGCATCTATACCATATGCAATGGAAGCCAATATCAAAAGCTTATGTGAAGCATCAAAGCCACCCACATCAAAGGTAGGATCCGCTTCTGCGTAACCAAGTTCTTGAGACTCTTTTAAAATGTCATCATAGAGCGCACCATTATTGATCATATTGGTCAGCATGTAGTTACAGGTACCGTTCATAATACCTTGGATAGAGTTTATGTGGTTTGCGGAAAGTCCGTTACGTAATGCACCGATAATAGGGATACCGCCTGCCGTACTTGCTTCATACATTAAAGGAATGTCGCCGGCTATCTCCTGGAGTTCATAACGGTGGTAAGCAAGCAGTGCTTTATTCGCAGTCACCACTGCTTTACCATTTTTAAGTGCTTTTTTAACAAGGACATAAGGCTCTTCAACTCCACCCATAAGTTCCACCACAATGTCTATTTCAGGGTCATCTACCACATCTAAAGGATTGTCAGAGATTTTAATGCTTACGCCTCTGTCCTTATTAAGATTTTTTACAACACCAGACTTCACGACTATTTTTTTACCTGCTCTGGCTTCGATAATGTCTGCATTCTCTTCAAGTATCTTTGCTACACTCGCACCAACCGTACCTACTCCAAGTATTCCTATTTTTACCATATTATTTCTTCGCCTCTTCAAGTTCTTTCAGGAACTTTTTAATGTTACGTGCTGCCTGTCTAATACGATTTTCATTCTCTATTAGTGCGATACGTACATACTCATCACCATATTTCCCAAATCCTATACCGGGACTCACTGCCACACCGGCATGAAGTAGAAGTTGTTTTGAGAATTCCAGAGAACCCATGTCACGTGCAACTTCAGGGATCTTTCCCCAAATGAACATGGAAGCATTCGGTTTTGCCAAAGGCCAACCTGCCTTGCCAAAGGCTTCTATCATCACATCACGTCTTACTTGATAACGTGGGATGATCTCTTTATCAGGAATATAAGAGTGCTCATCAAGCGCTACTGTTGCAGCTACTTGAATAGGCGTGAACATACCATAATCTAACCATGATTTAATACTCTGAAGTGCCCCTATAAGCTTTTTATTTCCTACGATGAACCCTACTCTCCAACCTGCCATGTTATAAGACTTAGACAGTGTATATGATTCAACAGCTACATCTTTGGCACCTTCTACACTCATGATAGATGGTGTCGTATAGCCGTCAAATGTGATATCGGCATAAGCAATGTCAGAGATGATATAAAAACGTTTCTCTTTAGCCAAAGCTACAAGTCTCTCATAAAATTCAGGTGTTACTGTTGCGGTACTTGGATTATGAGGGAAATTGACTACTAAAAATTTTGCTTTGGGAATAGAGTTGTCCAAGTGTTCTTCAACATCTGCCAAAAATCTGTCTTCATCTACTTCAAACGTATCTTCATTGAAAATAAGGTGCATCTTTTCTACATTGGCACCTGCCAAAATAAAAGCCTGAGAGTGAATAGGATAGGTAGGATCCGGGACAATAGCCACATCACCCGGGTTCGAAATAGCCTGTACCAGGTGCACATATCCTTCTTTGCTTCCCATTGTAGCAACGATCTCAGTATCTGGATCCAGGTCTACATTATACTTGCGTTTATACCATTTGCTCATCGCTAAACGTAGTTTATATATCCCTTTACTGGCAGAGTAACCATGTGTTTTTGGTTTCTGTGCTGTTTCACAGAGTTTATCAATGATCGGCTGTGGCGTAGAAGCATCAGGATTTCCCATAGAAAAATCTATAATATCATTCCCTTCTCTTCTCAACTCCATCTTTAGATCATTGATCTCTGCGAAAAGATACTTTGGCAGTCGGTTTATTTTATCAAATTGGATCTCATTAAACATATATTACTCTCTTTAAAACTTTATGATTCGGCATTTAGTGCCTCACTATATTGACCTTTAGCTCTTATATTCATTTTCACCATTGACTCCATCCACCCAGTTTTATATATTCATCTTTACTCAGATCTTGAATGTCATTTTTATCTATCTTAAAATAATGCTCTTTTGCATCATTAAAGTCTCTTGTAANACCTGCACTCACTAAAGAAAATGGTGCCGAAGATGTTGCTACCAACCAGGTTTTATTTTCAACTTTCAATTCATAGGCTTCTGCGATAGAAAAGTGATCTCTCTTTTTTGTGTCCCTCTCAACCAGGCCAAACCAGAGTCTGCTGACAGGCACAATTGAAATATTTTCCATGTCTGTCACTGCTACTGTATCTTCATCTATGGTCTCTGTCTTCTTCGTAACATTCTCCACTATGACAACTTCTTTACTCTCAACAGAAGTTTGCGTACTTGAACCGGTAGCCTTTGCAATACTCAGATCTTCTGCGATCTCTTCTTTAGAAATATCTTTATTTTCAGATGTAAAACTTTCTATCGTTTTTTCATCCACAAAAGGAATCAGTCCGCTCAAATGTTTTTTATCGAACTGTGTAAAAAAATACCAGGAAGCGTATCCAAGAAGAAGCAAGCTAAAAAATAATAAAAATTTAGATCTTCCTTTTTTTTCTTCTACAATAGGAAATCCCATGGTAATACCGGTTTCTTCCACAGCGGTACTGTAATATTCAAGGGCCTGTTCTCTTAATCTTCCCAAGTCTGCATGATATTCACGTTCTATGATGGAAATAAATCCCAAGGCTTTTATCTTTTTTAATGCATCAAAATTTGATGTAACCAGATATTCAAGATTTTCTTCAGATATATTTGTCTTTTTACTGATCGCTTTTATACTATGTTCTTCTAAAATATCATTTAATTGCATAACCCATCCTATGTATTAAAATTGCTGCAGCTGCACTTACGTTCAGTGAATCAAACGAGTGTTGCATCTCTATGGATACACTCTGATTCACTTTAGACTGAACCTTTTTAGAAAGACCCTTGCCTTCACTTCCCATCACAAGGACACGCTTTTGTTCAAAAGTCACATTCTGTACATTTTCGCCATCCATCGAGGCACCATAGACAGTAAAGCCAAGTTGTCCCAGCTCATTGAATGTATCTAAAATATTTGGGGCTATCATAAAAGGCATATCCAACATGGCACCAGAACTACTTCTGGCAATAGCCGCAAAGTTCAGTTGCTTTACACCCGCAGCGATAATGGCCTGGGCTCCAAGCGCGTAGGCTGAACGCACTATGGCTCCAATGTTCCCTACATCTGTCAATCCATCAAGTACCACGATAAAATCACTTTTCTTAACCTCAGAAAAAGATGTTTCTTCAAATTCTTCCATCTCGATGAGCAATCCCTGGTGATTACCACCCTTAGACATAGACTGCGCCCACTTCTCTTCTAAAAATTTAATTTTGTCGTGATATTGGTGAAAAAGTGCCTTAGGAAGAGTACCTTTACTGTTGGCACCCTTTTGGGCAACATAAACTGTTTTTATTTTATCTGTATGATGCTCTAAGGCATGTAAACAGACTTGTTTTCCATATATAATCATAGGGTAGATTTTATCTAATTTTTACTTTTAAGGGGTTAAGTAGCTACTGAGTAAGTTCGTTATACCACTCTTTAACACTTCTATCACTTAGCTGTGCAAGGAGTTTAGCCTTTGGTTTAGGAGGTAGATCAAGGCCTAAAACTTCTGTAAAATTAAGGCTTTTTTCTAATGCTTTTTTAGCAGAAATAACCACTACCCACTCACCACGGATGGTCAAATTTTTAAAGATTTCGTTGAGTGATTTTGCACTCCCACGATAATAGTTTTGATACTTCTTACTAATCTCTTTAGCCAAAAACAGCTCTCTGTCTTCATCTAAAGCCAAGATCTCTTCCAATAGTTTTTCCAAACGGTGTGGAGACTCATAGAGTACGGTGTTGTAGCCATTACTCATCGCTTCAGCTAGTGCAGCACTTCTCTCTTTTCCTTTGTGGGGTAAAAAAGCATAAAAAAGAAACTTACCCTCTTCAAAACCGGATGCCGCATACGCTGTAGTCACAGCAGAGGCACCGGGAAGAACATCATATTTGATATCATGTTCTTGTGCATACTTCACAAGTAACTGCCCAGGATCAGAGATCACAGGCATCCCGGCATCACTCACATAGATAACTTCTTTCTCTTTAAACGTAGACCCAAATTCATCTAGTCTTTGCTGTCCGTTATGTTCATTAAAAGAGTAAAAACCTGCATCTGGATACGCCATATCAAACCGCTCTTCCAAAAGTCGTAAAAGCCGTTTGGTCTGACGTGTATCTTCACACAAAAAGAGTTCTGCTTTTTCAAAAAGCTTCATCGCACGAATAGTAATGTCCTGGGGGTTTCCAATAGGGGTAGGAATGAAAGTGATCATAAGGTGCCTTTAGGCAAATAAATTTAAGCTGCGAGGACAAGGTCCTCACAAAAAGTTTTACGACAGTTTATATTTGCTTTTAAACTTCTCTACTCTACCAGCAGCATCAAGAATTTTTTCAGAACCTGTAAAGAATGGGTGACATTCGTTACAAATATCAANACTCAT
>JGI24024J18818_10000320_pt1 | contig 17483 bp, 19 predicted proteins | sample Cruoilmetagenom2_FD_18818 | JGI IMG/M metagenome (IMG submission 18818) | reverse complement strand
ATCTATTTTAATGTCATGGACTCAAAAAGTTAATGATTCTTTAAATACTTTAAATTATTCCACTTTGAGAGCTGGTAAATGGACAAAATCAAAAGAGATTGCCAAAGGAGATAATTGGTTTGTAAATTGGGCTGACTTTCCTGCAATAGCTAAGAATAAAGATAGAATATTGATTCATTTTTTACAAAAAAGTGATACGGCTACTTTTGCTTATGATGTACGAGTTAAACAATCTGGAGATAATGGAACAACATGGAAAGATGATTTTAAATTACATCAAGACAGTACTTTAACGGAACACGGGTTTGCTACCATATTACCTTATAAAGAAAATTCGTTTTTTATTACTTGGCTTGATGGAAGAAATACAAAAGGAGGTAGTCATGATGATAATCACAAAATGACTGGTGCCATGAATATTAGAACTGCCACAATTTTGTCAAATGGTGAAATTGTTGATGACACTTTAGTAGACCATAAAACTTGTGATTGTTGTCAAACTTCGGCGGCAATTACGTCAAAAGGGCCAATAATAGTTTATAGAGATAGAACAGATAATGAAATTAGAGATATTTATATATCAAGATTGATTGATGATAAATGGACAAAACCAAAAGCCGTTCATAACGATAATTGGGAAATTAATGGTTGCCCTGTTAATGGGCCAAAAGCTGATGCTATTGGTAATACTTTAGTTGTAGCTTGGTTTACTGCAGCAAATGATAAACCAAAAGTAAACCTTTCTTTTTCTAGCAATAATGGTGAAACCTTTAATCCACCTATTAGAATTGATAATGGAAAACCTATTGGTAGAGTCGATGTGGCGCTAATTGATGATAATAATGCTATAGTAAGTTGGATGGAAACAAAAGAAAATAATACTGAATTAAAAATGATTAAAGTGAATATAGATGGGTCAACATCTAATCCGTTTGTTGTAAGTACAATTTCTGAATCAAGAGGAAGCGGATTTCCGCAATTCGAACGAATAAATAATAAAATAATTGTTGCATGGAATCATATAGATGATAAACATTCAACTATTAAAACAGCTAGTTTTTCAATTGATATTTTTAATTAATAGATTTGTATAAAATTATAAAATGATAGAAGAACAAGTAATTTTAGTTAATGAAAATGATGAACAATTGGGATTAATGCCTAAAATGGAGGCACATGAAAAAGCGAGATTGCATCGTGCTTTTTCTGTTTTTGTATTTAATAATAAAAATGAATTGTTGATGCAGCAAAGAGCAAATGATAAATACCATTCACCGAATTTATGGACAAATACTTGTTGTAGCCACCAAAGAAATGGAGAAACTAATATTGAAGCAGGTAAACGCAGGTTACAAGAAGAAATGGGTTTTGCATGCGATTTAAAAGAGATATTTTGGTTTGTTTATAAAGCACCTTTTGACAATGGATTAACAGAGCATGAACTAGATCATGTAATGATTGGCTATTATAACGGCGTACCAAAAATAAATGAAGAAGAAGTTAGAAGCTATAAATGGATGACCCTTGAAGATGTTAAGATTGACATTAAAAACCATCCTGAATTTTATACGGAATGGTTTAAAATTATTTTTAAAGAGTCGATTGAAAAATTGAGGAGTAATTAAATTCGTTATAATAAGTGAAATTAGTGCCTATGAGAGTAACGGTTAATAGAAAAGCACATTTTAATGCAGCGCACAGATTATATAACTGTGTTTGGAGTGATGCACGAAATTCAGAAGTTTTTGGTAAATGTGCGAACCCAAATTTTCACGGTCATAACTATGAATTGATTGTTGCAGTTACGGGTGAAATTAATCCTGAAACAGGATTTGTAATGGACATGAAAATTCTTAAAAATCTAATTAGAAAAGAAATAGAAGATCAATTCGATCATAAAAATTTAAACGAAGAAGTTCCAGAATTTAAAACCTTAAACCCAACCGCCGAAAACATATCCGTTGTCATTTGGAACAAACTTCGTGACAAAATAGATTCAAAACTTGAGTTATCTGTAACACTTTTTGAAACTCCACGCAATTTTGTTACGTATACGGGTAACTAATTAATTTCCAAATCGATAAATTGCACCAATATTAATTCCAAAAGAATCATAAGGTGCAGATTGTTTAAAATCTATGACTTCTTTTGTTTGATCAAAATTCGGATTCCCAGGATAATTATCCGTTGATTTAACAGTATCAACGTATTTGATATTTTTGCCGTCACCCAAGTCTTCAAGAGTTGTTACTCTAGGAAATCCAGGGAGAATGCCAATTTGATGTGGTGATAGACTCTGATTATACTTTGTGTATTCAGCAGTACCACTTTTTATGGCTAACCCTAAATATTCCATTTCAGCAAACAAACTCCACCCTTTTTCAAAAGCATAATAATAACCAATAGCACCAGAGAAACCGAGTGAAAACTCTCCTTTTAATTCCATTTCATAAGAAGTTTCTGCTTGAAAAGGAATTTCACCAACACCTGGTATTTCACTCCCAAAAATTCTATTATCTTCAACCTCTACTGTGGTTTTACCACCAAGTGGAATATAAAAACCAAATCTACCATAAAACCCAATATTGGTTTTATAAACTAAAGATAAAGTGGATCTTACTATTTGAGAATATGCAATTGCATCTGAGGAGACAGCAGTGTTATTGTTAACGGGTAAACCATCTATACCAATCAAAACATCTGCCTTTTTTTGCTCAAAACCATCTAAGTATCCTAAATTTAATTCAACACCAAAACGTTGACTAAAAAAATAGCCAAGTTTTAATCCTCCACTAAAACCTTCTCCATAACTACCATAAATATTAGTTGTTTCTAGAACACCATCGTTTGATTTTATTTCTTTACCATTTACACGAGGAGTTGCTCCAAAACTATAGCCTAAATTACCTCCGATATAAAATTGTGAATAAACCGTAGTTGATAACAATATAAAAATTGAAAAGATGATAATTTTTTTCATGACAGTAGGTTTATAATTAGTTTACTAAAGGTACTAAATTATTAGTAGACTTACTTAAATAATTATTTAATGAAGAAATTCTTTATTAAATTAGTGATTTAAATTCAATTAAATTTCATGGTACAAAACGTATTTATAGTGTCTGACGGTACTGGTGGTACGGCAACACAATCATTAAAAGCAGCTTTGGTTCAATTTGAATTTATTGAAGTTGAACCTTTTATTCGTCCTAATGTACGTACAAAAGAACAAATTTTGGAAATTATTAACGAGGCAGAAAAGATTCATGGAATTATTATTCACACCCTTGTCTCAAGGGAATTACGACATTTTATATTAAAAAAAGGTAGACTTTATAATATTAGAACTATTGATTTGATGGGGCCATTACTTGCGCAATTATCTCATCATTTTGAGAATGTTCCAACCGAAAAACCAGGTATTTTTCATAAGTTAAACAAAGCATATTTTCAACGAATTGAAGCTATTGAATTTGCATTGCGACACGATGATGGTCAGCATATTGATGAATTAGAAAATGCCAATATTATTTTGTTAGGGGTTTCAAGAACTTTTAAAACTCCATTAAGTGTATATATGGCGTATAAAGGTTGGAAAGTTGCAAATATACCAATCATTTTAAATACGCCCATTCATGATATAATTTATAAAATACCCGCAGCAAGAATCTTTTGTTTAACAACATATCCAATTAGATTGACAAAACTTAGAAAGGTTAGAGATATACATTTAGGGGGGTTAACCGGAAATTACTGCAATTTGTCGTATGTGCAACAAGAATTGAATTATGCTAATAGAATTTTTAATTTAAATTCAAAATGGGAAGTTGTTGATGTTACTAATAAACCAATTGAAGAAATTTCTTCTGAAATTCTAACTCATATTAAAAGCAAAGGAGGAATAACATAATACTTAAATTAGTTTTTGTTTTGATTATAAAAATCATTTAGCTCATTTAAATATTTTTGTTTGGTTAATTCATTTAAAAGAGAATATTGAAATGAATTCTTTGCTAGGATATATAAATCNTCTTTGGTTAGGTTTAAAGCCTTTTGTATTTCAATANAATTTTGATTTACTTGCCCNCCAAAATACGCCGGATCATCAGAGTTTACNGTAACTTTTAATCCTAAATNCATCATCTTTTTTAAGGGGTGGTCCTTTAAATTCTTTACTACTTGTAAAGAGGTATTTGAGAGTGGACAAACGGTTAAAGCAATGTCTCTTTTTATAATTTCCTGAATCAATTTGGGATCTTGAAGTGAATTATTACCATGATCAATGCGTTTAATTTTTAATAAATCTAAGGCCTCCCAAACATAACTAGCATCGCCTTCTTCACCAGCGTGAGCCAAAGGGATATATCCTTCTTTTACAGATGCTTCAAATACATTTTTAAATTTTGATGGAGGGTTTCCTTTTTCAGAAGAATCTAATCCAACAGCTGTAATTAAATGTTTAAACGGTAAGGATTGCTTAAGCGTTATAAATGCATCTTCTTCTGACAAATGACGTAAATAACTCATAATTAATAATGAAGTCACTCCCAATTGTTTTTCAGCATCTATGCATGCCTTAGATATACCATTAATTACAGTTTCAAAAGAGATACCACGTTGGGTGTGAGTTTGTGGGTCAAACATGATTTCTGTATGGCGTACATTCTGAGTTTCACACTTTTTAAGATAGCTAAAGGTTAAATCGTAAAAATCTTGCTCTGTGATTAAAACACTTGCCCCTTGATAATAAATATCTAAAAAATCTTGTAAGCAATCAAATTTATAAGCTTTTTCTATTTCTTCAATCGAATTATAAGGAATGTCAATTTTATTTCTTTTAGCAATTTTGAACATTAATGCTGGTTCAAAGGAGCCTTCAATATGTAAGTGCAATTCTGCTTTGGGTAGTTTATCTATAAATCTATTCATCTAAAAATTGGTTTGAAAATCAAAATTAATCAAATTTTACAATCTATAATAAAATGTTGATATTTGTATCATGAAATTTTTTAAAAAAATAGTTTTAGTATTCATAATTTCAATACTAGTGTTATTTACAATTAATAAAGTTATGAGTCAAACAAATAATATAGTGGTTGGAGACAAGGTTCCAACTTTTACTTTAAAAGATCAGAACAACAATGATTTTGATATGAAGCTGTTTAAGGGCAAAAAACCTATGGTAATATATTTTTACCCTAAGGATGATACACCAGGATGTACAAAGGAGGCTTGTTCATTTCGTGATGAATTTGAGGTTTTTACTGATTTAAATGTTGAAGTAATAGGTATAAGCTCAGATAATGTAGATTCGCATAAAAAGTTTTCTGAAAAGTATAATTTACCATTTACTTTACTGGCGGATACTGAGAAAAAAGCACAAAAACTTTTTGGAGTTCCAAAAAGCTTTATGGGTTTGGTTCCGGGTAGAGTAACTTATGTAGTAGATAAAAACGGAATTATTGTTCATGTCTTTAATAGTATGAAAGATGCCGAGAAACATATTTCAGAATCGCTATCTATTTTAAAAGAGTTAAATTAATGACTGTCAATTATCCATTAAAATTTGAACCAATATTAAAAGAAAAAATTTGGGGTGGTAAAAAATTATCTCAAGTATTGAATAAAAAAACCGACAAGATTAATATTGGAGAAAGTTGGGAAATATCAGATGTTGATGATGATATTTCCATAGTTTCAAACGGTAACTTACAAGGAAAAACTCTCCAAGACCTCCTTCAAAGTTATAAAGAGAATTTAGTAGGTAAAAAGGTGTATAATCAATTTGGTAATAAGTTTCCGTTATTGATAAAATACATTGATGCTAAAGAACCTTTAAGCATTCAGTTACACCCAAATGATACATTGGCAAAAAAAAGACATAATTCTTTTGGTAAAACAGAAATGTGGTATGTAATGCAAGCAGATGAAAATGCCAATTTAATAGTTGGATTTAACAAGAGGATTAGTAAAGAAGAGTATTTAAGTCATGTAAATAATAAAAATCTAGTAGATTCTTTAAATTTTGACATTGTTAAAAAAGGAGATGTATATTTTATTACTTCGGGTTTGGTTCATGCTATTGGAGCTGGGGTGCTATTAGCAGAAATACAGCAAACGAGTGATATAACTTACAGAATTTATGATTGGGAAAGACAAGATGATCAAGGAAATAAACGAGAATTACATACAGAGTATGCAATGGATGCAATTGATTTATCAACGCAAGAGACCTATAAAACAAATTATAATATTGAATTAAATGAAACCAGTAATATTATTGATTGTCAATATTTTACAACAAATATATTGATGGTTGACAAAAATATTAAAATAGATAATTCAAATAGAGATTCTTTTATAATTTATATGTGCACAGATGGAGAAGGGGTTAGAATTAAATCTCTAGATTTTGAAGTGAATTTAAATTATGGAGAAACTGTTTTAATTCCGGCTTCTTTAAACAATTATAATATTTTACCAATTAATACATCAAAGTTGTTAGAGGTTTATATATCTTAAATTATTAGATTAATAAAACAGTAAATTGATATTTATTTGAATTAAACAACTTTTATTGATTATTTTTACCATCTTTAAATATTGAAAGATTATGGCAAGTGTAAAAAATTTTAAAAAAGAAATTAATAATGTTCTATCAGATGTAATTGAAGAATGTTATGTATGTCAATTGACCAGCGACGATAAAGTTTATGTAAAAGTTGATAAAATTATTGATGAAGCTATTGAAGTTTTTGATGATTTAATTGTGAAATTAAATTTAAAGGATGTTGATAATATAAAGAAGCATTTTAAATCAATTCATTCTGATTTAGATTCAAATTCAGCGAAATTATTGAAAAAATTAGAAAAGTTAAAAAGTTAAAAAGTATTTATTGAATGAAATACTTTTCAACAAAATTGTAATTTTTTGCAAATTTTTTCGTACTATGTAAAGAATATTACGTGCAAACTAAAAAAAGTAATACTTATGGCGAGAGCAATATTTGATTACACAAAAACTGTGTTGAAAAAAGTTAGTTTTGATTCTGATTTATTTTTAAAGGAATTAGAAAAAGCTGTGAATAGATTATTACCATTTGAAATTGAAGAATTACGTATTTGGTTATTAGAGTTTACGTTTGAAATTGAAGAATTACGTATTTGGTTGTTAGAGTTTACATTAAATAAACCAGAACTTTACCCATGTTTGGCAATTGTAAAAAATAACTAATTTTATTTCATTATTGGACTTATTATTTTTACATCATGAAAGGATATAGCTCCTTTTATAAGACCATCAATTGTACTTTTTAAAGCCTCTAATAATTGCATTTTCAACTGTGATTTATGGTATATTAAACTCACCTCACGGGCTGGAACAGTATTATTAAATTGTTTCAGGTTAATATCATTTTCCTTCGGTAGATTCAAAGTATGCAAATAGGGTAATAAAGTCATTCCTAAACCCTCTTTACTCAAATTTATTAAAGTATTAATACTACCACTTTCTAATTGGAAATGATTTTTTTCAATATTATTTGAATTTTTACAGATATTTATAACGCTGTTTTTAAAGCAATGACCATCTTCTAATAATAGAATATCATCTACATTTAAATCGTTTTCACTAATAAAATCATTTTTAAACAAGCGGTGATTTGAAGGTATAAAACCCACGAAAGGTTCATAATATAAAGGCCTTTCTTTAATGGTATCATTTTCCAGCGGTGTTGCCGCAATTCCGGCATCTAAATGACCTTCATTTAATTTTTTAATGATTTCTTCTGTTGTAAACTCCTCAATAATTAATTTTACTTTTGGATATTTTGTTATAAACGTTTTTAAAAAAAATGGTAACAAGGTTGGCATTATAGTAGGTATAATTCCTAATTTAAATTCACCTCCAATAAACCCTTTTTGTTGATCAACAATATCGGTAATTCTTGTACTTTCATTAACAATGATTTTTGCCTGACTAATAATTTTTTCACCAATAGGTGTTAACTCTATAGGTTTTTTTTTTCTATTAAAAATGGTAACATTTAATTCCTCCTCCAATTTTTGTATTTGCATAGATAAAGTTGGTTGAGTAACATAACTGTTTTCAGCTGCCAATGTGAAATTTTTATATTCCGCCACGGCTAAGACATAGTTTAATTGTGTTATTGTCATGAGTATAAATATTTTTGATAAAGATATTAAAACTATCAATGTTAATTATAGTATAAATGTATTATTTGTATTTACTTTTGTAAAAGATTTAAAATGTAAAGGATTTAAAATAAAATATTATGGAGTTAACAATTTTAGGATTAAATAAAAAGAAAGTAGTTGGATTAAACCAAAACTTAAATGAGTTATTAGCAAATTTTCAGGTATACTATCAAAATTTACGTGGACTACATTGGAATATCAAAGGTAAATCTTTTTTTGAACTACATGTAAAGTTTGAAGAATTATATACCGATTCTCAAGAGAAAATAGATTTGATTGCAGAACGTATACTAACTTTAGAAGGAAATCCATTACATACTTTTGATGATTATATAGCTTTATCAAATGTTCCTGTTGGAAAGAATATTTCAAACGACATCAAATCTGTTGAATTGGTAGTTAATTCTTTGTCAGAATTAATTAAAATAGAAAGAAATATTTTAGAACAATCTGATGATGCTAACGATGAAGGTACAAATGCAATGATGAGTGACTTTATTTCTGAACAGGAGAAAACAATTTGGATGTTGAAATCTTGGTTGGCTTAATAACCTGAGTTCGTTTATAAATATTATTTAAATAAAACTTCTCAATTTGAGAAGTTTTTTTGTTAAAAATATTTATTGATAATTCGAATAATCATAGATAGTATAAAGCTAATAAGTAACATACTAGTAATTGGAAAGAATATTTTTACATTTCCTCTGTCTGAATGAACATCGCCGGGTAGTTTACCAAACCAGTTTATCATCCAAGGGGCAAATTTATTGACAATTCCTATAATAATAAATAAAACACCTATTAGTATCAGCCATTTAGTTATATCCATTTTAAAAATCATAGAAATGATACTTCAAATTTAATAAATTAAACTTTTAATACATATCCCAGAATTCTCTTTTTTTATTGAGTTCTTTTTCACTTTTATGATAATCGTCAACCTGATTAACTTTTAAAAATGATTGGTGCTGTTCAATTGCATATTCTATTTTTTCAACAATATCGGCAACAGAATCATTTTCGTAATCAATATCAAGAGGTTCTTTTATTACCATAGATTGTAGTATACCTCTTTTTTTGATCATCAACCCTTTTTTATCAAATGAACGTCTAAATCCATCAATTACAATTGGAATAACAATGGGTTTGTTTTCACGAATAATGTGTGCAGTACCTCTTCTAATAGGTTTAAACGGAGTTGTAGTTCCTTGTGGAAAGGTAATAACCCAACCATCTTGTAAGGCTTTACTTATATTAGAAACATCAGAAAATTTTACTTGTTTTTTAACATCTTTACCTTTTTCTCTCCAGGTTCGTTGAATTGAAATTGCGCCACCATAAGCCATAATTTTTGGTAATAAACCAGACCTCATCGTTTCTTTTGCTGCTACAAAATATATATTTAATTTTGGTCGCCAAAGGTATCCAACATCTTTAATATTATCAACTCTTCCACTAAGAGAAGCATTAAAAACATGTAACATTGCCGCTACATCAGCAAAATAAGTTTGGTGATTGGCAACAAATAAGACATTGTTATTAGGTAAGTCGCGAATTATTTCAGAACCATCAATTTGTAATTCGTTAAAACCACGATATCTTCTATGAGAAACCAATCCCAAGGTTTGAATTAATGTTTTTTTAAGAAATAAATTATTTCCAAAAACATCTCGTTTAAATATTGCCATTTTAGAGTATTTGCAACGCAAACATAAAAAATATTATTGATTATAATGATTTAAGTAAGTCTTTAATTTCACTTAACATCATCGCAGTAGCTCCCCAAACTGTATAATTATTTAGTTTAAAACAGGGTATGTCAATATTTTTCATATAGCTTGTTGTTAGATTTTTTGTTGTTATTGTTTTATCGGATAAAAGATCTGATAGTTTAACCTCTATAATTTTCTCTACTTCATGATTATGGTTAAAATTTGGAGTTCTCATGGCTACACCCATATAGGGTCTAACTATAAAATTACTTGGCGGAATAAAAGTGTCGCTCAATTGCTTTTTGATATGAACTTCATTGCTTTGAACACCAACTTCTTCATAAGTTTCGCGAAGAGCCGTATACTCTAAATCTTTATCAAATATTTCAAATTTACCTCCAGGGAAGCTAATTTGCGAAGAATGAGTACCATTATAATTGGCTCTTAAAATTAATAAAAAAAAAGTTTCATTATTAAATTTTGGGTAAAAAAGAGCTAATACAGCAGCTTTTTTAGGTTGCATTTTCTCAATATTTTGTTGACTAAATAACTTCCTTTCTTTTGGAATCATTTTTAAATGAGAATTCAGGCCTCCAAGTTGAGCTTGATCTAACCTTGAAATTAATGATAAAAAAGATTCAAATTCCATTTAATACTTTATTTTTACAAGAAACAAATTTACAATTTATCTTTAATAATATTTAAATGGCTCAAAATGAAAAAACCATTAAAATTCTTTTTTTACAGTTTTATTATTCTCTTGATCATTTATTACTTGATTACCTTAATTGTACCTCAAATTTTTGATAAGAAACATAATAAAATTAGAGAAAAAGCCCCTTATGTGATTTCGAAAAATGCACAAAGTGTTTATAATAGTTTAAATTTTGTTGCAGATATGCACTGTGATGCACTATTGTGGAAACGTGACTTGTTAAAAGATAATGATTTTGGTCAGGTTGATATTCCTAAAATGTTGAAGGCAAAAGTAGATATTCAAGCTTTTACCATAGTTACCAAATCACCTAAAGGTCAAAATTTTGACAAAAACACGGGTAGTACGGATAATATTTCTGCTTTGTATTTTGTTCAGGGAAGACCAACATCAAGTTTAGCCAAAAGAACCATCTCTCAATGTGAAGATTTATTTCAATTTGCAAAAGATTCTAAAGGAGAGTTTAGAGTTATTACAACATCAAATGAGCTTAAAAATTATATTGCCGATAAAGAGAATAAAAAAAATATTGCAGCTGGATTTTTAGGAGTCGAAGGAGCTCACGCTTTAGATGGTAAATTAGAAAATGTAAAAGTATTGTTTGATAGTGGAGTAAGAATGATGGCTCCTACTCATTTTTTTGATAATAAACTAGGTGGGTCTGCTCATGGTATTTCAGGAGATGGATTGACAAAATTTGGGAGCGATGTAATTAAAAAAATGGTTGAACTGAATATGATAATTGATGTAGCCCATAGTTCACCAAAAATAATTGATGATATCGTTTCAATAACCAATAAGCCTATAGTTTCATCGCATACAGGAGTAAAAGGAACTTGTGATAATGTAAGAAACCTTTCGGATAAACATATAAAAGCAATTGCAAATTCCGGAGGTTTAATTAGTATCGCCATGTTTGAACAAGCGGTTTGTGGAATCGATGCAGCCGCAACGGCCCAAGCTATTAAATATACAGCAGATTTGGTTGGAGTTGATTATGTTGCCTTAGGATCTGATTTTGACGGATCAGTTACAACCCCATTTGATATTACAGGCTTACCTTTAATTGTGGAAGAATTGCTTAAGCTGGATTTTTCAGAAAATGATATTCAAAAGATAATGGGTGGAAATGTAAGAAGCTTCTTACTAAAAAATTTACCTTAATTTGTTAAGTAAAAAGAATAATAACGTCTACTTTATTTAAAATTTATAATAAATGAAAATAGGAATTGTTTGCTACCCAACTTATGGTGGTAGTGGTGTTTTGGCAACCGAGTTAGGCATGGCATTGTCGCATAATGGTCATAATGTACATTTTATAACTTCGCATCAACCGGTTCGATTAGAATTTTTAAATTCTAATTTGCATTTTCATGAAGTATTTATGGAAGATTATCCATTATTTAGTTACCAACCTTACGAATTGGCACTATCTAGTAAATTGGTTGAAGTTGTAGAAAAATACAAATTAGATATTTTACACGTTCACTATGCAATACCACACGCCTACGCAGCATATATGGCGAAACAAATGTTAGAACAGAAAGGAATAAAAATTCCAATAGTAACAACTTTGCATGGAACTGATATTACATTGGTTGGTAGTCATCCAGTCTATAAGGCTGCTGTGGAGTTTAGTATCAATAATTCAGATATTGTTACTGCTGTATCAGAAAGTTTAAGAAGTGATACTTTGCGTTTATTTACTATTTATAATAGAATTGAAGTTATTTATAATTTTATCGATTTTGATAAACAAAAAGATTGGGAAGATGAAGATTGTTTAAGAGAAACTTTAGCAAAAACGGATGAAAGAATTATAACGCATGTTAGTAATTTTAGACCAGTAAAAAGAGTGTTAGATGTAATAAAAACTTTTCATTTAATTCAGAAAAAGATACCGAGCAAATTGTTGATGGTTGGTGATGGACCAGATCGTGAAAAAGCACAAACTTTAGCTAAAGAGTTAGGTGTTAAAAATAAAATACTATTCTTAGGTAAAAGTGATGAAGTGAGAAAAATATTATGCTTAAGCGACCTGTTTTTATTACCATCAGAAACAGAGAGCTTCGGGTTGGCTGCATTAGAAGCTATGGCTGCCAGAAATGCTATAATTTCAACGAATACAGGTGGTTTGCCAGAAGTAAATCTCCAAGGAAAAACAGGATTTTTAAGTGATGTTGGTGATGTTAAGGATATGGCAAAAAATGCTATTTATCTTTTAGAAAATGAAGAAAGATTAAATACTTTTAAAGATAAAGCTTATTCATTTGCTCAAGAATTTTCAATTGAAAAAATTCTACCTAAATATGAAAGATTGTATAATTTGGTATTAAAAAAACAGAAGTAATTTTTAAATTTTGAATGTATGAGTTTTTTTCAAAAAATGAAAATAATAATGGGTTTTTTAACCTTTTTAATGGTTGTCAAACTTTCTGCTCAAGATATTACTGGGAGTTGGAATGGAATGTTAAAAGTGCAATCTGTTGAAATACCAGTGGTGTTTAATATTTTAAAAGATGCTAATAATTACAAATCTACTATGGATAGCCCTTCACAAGGGGCATTGGGATTAACAACCGATACAACTGTTTTTGAAAATAGAGTATTAAGAGTAGAAATGAGTAGACTAGGTGTAGTTTTTGAAGGTACTTATAAAGAAAAATCAATTAAAGGTGTATTCACACAAAGAGGAATTCCAATTCCTTTAGAATTAACAAAAGGCAAATATCAACAAAAAGTAAAACCTCAAGAACCATTAAAACCTTATCCATATATATCTGAAGAAGTTTTTTTTAAAAATCCAAAGGCGAATAATATTAAATTAGCAGGAACTTTAACAATTCCAAGAGGTGTTAATAATCCTCCAGTCGTGATATTGATTTCAGGTTCTGGAGCCCAGAATAGAGATGAAGAAATTTTAGGACATAAACCTTTTTTAGTTTTATCAGATCATTTAACAAAAAATGGTGTGGCAGTATTGAGGTATGATGATAGGGGTGTTGAAAATTCTGAAGGCGATTTTAGTACAGCCACAAGTTATGATTTTGCGGATGATGTAGAAGCTGCCATTTCTTACTTAAAAACTAGAAATGATGTGGTTGATATTAATAAAATTGGGCTAATTGGTCATAGTGAAGGAGGGATGATAGCTCCAATTGTAGCTTCTAAAAACAAAAATGTATCTTTTATTGTATTGTTAGCTGGGCCTGGTATTACAGGTAAAGAAATTTTATTGACACAGTCTAGAAAAGCTCTTGAGTTAAGTGGTTTAAATTCTGAAGATATAGATGTTAACATGAAATATTCAAGTAAAATTTATGATGTTTGTTTAGACTATAACGATGAAAATTCAAAACAACAAATGCAACACTTATTCAATGAATTGAAAAACAATTCTTCTGATATTTTAAAAGCTCAATTGACAGATGAAATTATTCAGCAACAACTTAAAACATTAACTTCTCCTTGGATGTTGACTTTTATAAAGTTTGATCCAAAAGATTATTTAAGTAAAGTGAATTGTCCGGTTTTGGCAATTAATGGTGAAAAAGACACTCAAGTATTGCCAAAAATAAACCTTAAGGGCATTGAAAATGGATTAAATACAGCAAACAATAAAGATGTTACAATTCAAGAAATAAAAGATTTGAATCATTTGTTTCAAACTTCAGAAACAGGTAGTTTTAGTGAATATGCAACCAACAAAGAGACTTTTTCTCCAATTGCATTAGAATTAATTTCTGATTGGATCAATAATAGGTTTTAAAAATATTTTTGATTAAAGTTGGTAATAGTTTAATCCCTCAAGAATTAAATTATTGTTTACCTGAATATCAATTTTACAATTTTCCATTTGATCTAGAAGTACGAAATTTACTTTCCCGTTAACATTTTTTTTATCAAATTTCATCAATTCAATAATTGGACTAAAGTCTGAATTTTTCATCTCAACTTTTCCGTAAAAGTTAAGAACAAAAGTTTTTAATTCTTCTGTAAGCAGCATAGGAAAATCAAATAATTTTGAAGAATAATACAATTCAATAACCATTCCAATAGCAATTGCTTCACCATGCGTTAAGGTTTTTTTATCTTTATCCTCTAAAAAAAAGGATTCAATAGCATGGCCAATGGTATGGCCAAAATTTAAAGTTTTTCTTAAATTTTCTTCTTTTGGGTCTTTGAGAACAACATTGTTTTTAATTTCTATAGAGTGATAAACCAAATTAGCGGTTAAGTCTAAATCAATGGATTTCATTGGCTTAATTTTGTCCCAAATTTTGGCATCAAAGGTGAAACCATATTTAATAATTTCAGCCAAACCAGATTTCATTTCTTTTTCAGAAACTGTAGCAAGAAAATATGGATCAATTAAAACCATTTCTGGGTTGCTAAACAATCCTATTTGATTTTTTAAAACACCAAGATCAATGCCCGTTTTACCACCAACAGAAGCATCAACCATACTTAATAGGGTAGTAGGAATATTTATAAATTTAATTCCTCTTTTAAATGTTGATGCAACAAAACCACCCATATCTGTAATTACGCCACCACCTAAATTAATAAGTATACTTTTTCTATCGGCACCCATTTCGGTCATGGTATTCCAAATAGTAGTACAAGTATCTAAATTTTTATATTTTTCACCAACTGGAATTTCAATTGTTTCAAATGAAATCGTACTATTTATTTTATTCAAAAAATAAGGTAAACAATGTTGTTTTGTGTTGTTATCAACTAAAACAAATAGTTTCGAATGAAAATTTTCATTCAAATATTTCTCAAATGAAGTATATGCATTTTCTTGAAAATGAACGTAATAATTTGTTGATAAAATAGACTCCATAAATTAGGTTTTATTTGCAAATAACGGTCAAATTTTTGAATAAAATAAATGAGTCTTATTATCTTTGATAAAAAATTAATTCGATGAAAAATCTATTTAATAATACCGAAGTTGCTTTTGCATTAAAATCGGATTCTCAACTCGAAAGGGCATATTTTTTATTTAGAATGATTAAGAGTGAACCCTTGGTAAGAATTGGAACAGCAGCAACAAAATTTGCACTAAAATCACATCTGCCAGTAGAAGGATTAATTCGTTCAACTGTTTTTGACCACTTTTGTGGAGGAGTTACCGAAGAGGATTGTATGACTACAATAGATAAAATGTATACCAAAAATGTACATTCAGTTTTGGATTATTCTGTTGAAGGAAAAGAGGAAGAAAAGCAATTTGATAAAGCCAAAGAGAAAACCTTAAAGATCATCAATTTTGTTGAAGAAAAAGAAGCAATTCCTTTTTCTGTATTTAAACCTACCGGATTTGGAAGATTGGCTATTTATCAAAAAATAACTGAAAAAGAGAAGCTAACTTCATCTGAACAAGAAGAATGGGATAGGATAATTGAGCGATATGAAGCAGTAGCCAAGGCTTCGTTTGATAAAAATGTTCCTCTATTAATTGATGCTGAAGAAAGTTGGATGCAAACAGCTGCAGATGATTTGATTGAATCATTAATGGAAAAATACAATAAAGAAAAAGTTATTGTTTTTGGCACATTACAATTATATCGTCATGATAGGTTAAATTATTTAAAAAAATTACACGCAAGAGCAAAACAAAAAGGTTTTAAAATTGGTATGAAACTTGTGAGAGGTGCATATATGGAGAAGGAAAGAGAGAGAGCTCTTGAAAAAGGTTATAAAGACCCAATTTGTAAAGATAAAAAGGCAACAGATAAGAATTATAATGCTGTATTAAAGTATATGTTTGATAATTTAGAGGTTATGGCAATATTTAATGGCACTCATAATGAAGATAGTTCTTATTTAATGATGGACCTAATTGATAAGTCTGACTATTCAAGAACGGATCAACGCTTATGGTTCGGTCAACTTTACGGTATGAGCGATAATATTAGTTATAATATGGCAAAAGAAGGTTTTAATGTGGCAAAATATTTACCTTTTGGACCTGTAAAAGACGTGATGCCTTATTTAATTAGAAGAGCCGAAGAAAACACATCTGTAGCAGGTCAAACAAATAGAGAGTTAGATTTAATAAAAACAGAGAAGAAAAGAAGAAAAATATAAATGTCGACAAGAAATATTTCATTTAACACTTATTTAGTACTCTTACTTTTACTATCAATGGATGTATATGTTTATTGGGCTTTACGTAAAAGTATTGCGAAGAGTAAGTTTAGTTTATTTTACAAAATGTTATATTTTTTATCTGTTATTATAAGCTATATAGGAGTTTATTTTTTATACAATAATTTAGCCCAAAGCCCTTTAAACGCTTCATTTATTCACAATTTATTTATTGGGTATTTCTTTTCATTTTTTGTTTTNAAATTATTTTTGATTGTATTTTTTTTATTGGAAGATATAGTTAGAATATTTAGAATATCAGTTTTTTATCTAAAGAGTTTATTTTCAAAAAAGAGTGAAAAAGTGACGGCACCAGGTAGAAGAAACTTTATAAGACAGGCTGGTTTGTTAGTAGCTGCAATTCCGTTTTCTTCGATGATATATGGTGTTGCAAAAGGGAAATATGACTTTAGAGTAAATAAAGTTAATCTATCATTTAAGAATTTACCTAAAGCTTTTCACGGATTTAAAATTGTACAACTGTCAGATATTCATTCAGGGAGTTTTGATAGCAAAGAAGCAATTATAGATGGGGTTAATCTTGTTAATGAACAAAAAGCCGATGTGATTTTGTTTACTGGTGATTTAGTAAATAATGATTCGCGTGAAATAGAGCCATTTATAGATGATTTTAAAAAATTGAAAGCAAAAAATGGAGTTTATTCCGTTTTAGGAAACCA
>JGI24024J18818_10000318_pt1 | contig 17488 bp, 11 predicted proteins | sample Cruoilmetagenom2_FD_18818 | JGI IMG/M metagenome (IMG submission 18818) | reverse complement strand
CGTGTCATTCCAGCTCTATATAAAACTCCCTATTACAGCTTAAAGGTTAAAACTTAATATCCATACGTACAATGCAGCTTATGTTTATATAATATACTCTTTTTGTTTAAATTTCAATGGAAATGATTTCATTCATAAATTAGGTATAATGGAAATAGTGATATAGGGGATGTGATAGAGTGGATTTGGAGAAGAAGTCAATAGATGGAGATACCGAAGAAATTAGTGATGAGGAATTACAAATACTAGTGCTGGAAGCACAAAGAGAAATACTCGAAAAAGAAGCGTTAGAAAAGACGAAACCAAAACCGAAGCGACCTTTTCCAAAATGGATATTCTGGACAATGGCTTTCGTCTTATTCATCAATACATTTGCGGTGATTTTTCAGATTTATTCTATTCCAGCCATTGAATTTATCAAAACTTCCGCTAGGTTATCTGCACAAGAAGATATCGCTCGATATAAAGAAGCAGTCGTCGTTGTGTTAACTGATGATAGCAAAGGAACTGGATTCTCTATTTCAAATGAAGGAAAGATTCTCACCAATTATCATGTAGTCGAGAGCAATGACAATGTAATAGTTGGATTTCCAGAAGCAGGACGTTTTAAAGCAGATGTTGTTCAAACCTATCCATCTATAGATCTTGCAGTATTGCAAATAGATGAGAAAGACTTGCCATACTTAGAGCTTTCGGAAAAACCATCTTATGAATTTGGTGAACCAATTACTTTTATCGGCAATCCACTAAAATTTACAGGCATTGCGAATGAAGGAACATTAATTGATTTTCATCACTTAAGTGACTGGAAAGTACCTGTCATGATGATAGAAGCTCCAGTTTATAGAGGAAATAGTGGTAGTCCTGTATTGAATGACAAAGGCAAAGTAATTGGCGTTGTATTTGCTACACTCGATCATGAAGAGCATGGAAAAGTGGGCTTATTTGTTCCAATTGAGGAGTATTATAAAGTACAAAAATAACAAAGTCGACTTCAATTGTTAAACGAAGCAGACTTTGTTATTTTTATTTACAAGATGCTAATATTTTTGATGATAATACTATCTTATGTTGCAAATACTCCATTATGATTCATATACCATAAGTAAAAAGATTTAGCTGGAACAGGTTTGCTTAAGTAGTAGCCTTGTGCAGTATTACAATTTATTGCTCGTAGTTTATCCCATACTTCCTTACTTTCTATACCTTCCGCAACCACTTGAAGTCCTAGATTATGTGCAAGGTTGATAACGGTGCGGACAATTATTTCATCACTTTTACTCTCTAACATGTCTATGACAAAGGATTTATCCACTTTTATTTCGTTGACTGGTAGCTTTTTCAAGTAGGCTAAAGAAGAATAGCCTGTACCAAAGTCATCGATTGAAAGTTTTATACCCATAGAGGATAAGCTTTGTAATATTCCCCTAGCTTTAGCTGGATTACTCATGATAAAGCTCTCCGTTATTTCTAAAGTAAGTGTCTTAGGATTCACATTATATTTATCCAATAAGATTTGTATATCTTCTGAAAGCTGCATGTCCTGCAAATTTGAAGCGGATAAGTTAACTGAAATCTGTAACTCTAACCCTTTTTCAAACCATATATTACTTTGTTGCAATGCCTTCTCAAGTACCATACTAGTTAACTTTTTCATCAACCCATTTTGCTCTGCTATAGGTATAAAACGATCTGGCGATATAAACCCATAGGATGGGTGAATCCATCTCAATAAAACTTCGACACCAGTCACTTTATTTACTTTCATATCGACTTGTGGCTGATAATAAAGCTCTAGTCTATCATTTTCTATTGCATCTCTGAGCTCTCCTACTAGACTTAACTGTTCAACTGTATGTGTATCGAGCTCACTAGAGAAAATACAATATCCACTATCCTTCTTCTTTGCAGTATACATCGAGATATCCGCTTTTTTCATCAGGGTTTGCACATTATCGCCATGATCTGGATAAAATACAATACCTTGACTAAGACTGATAGATAAAACATGTTCATCTAGTATAAAGGGTTGTTCCATAGTGTTTAATACTTGGTTGGCTATAACCAAAGTTTGTTCCTTCGTCACTGTCGGTAAATAAAGCGCAAATTCATCCCCACCTAAACGGGCTACAGTATCTGTCACTTTTACAATTTCAGCAAGTCTATTTCCGACTTGTTGAAGCAACAAATCTCCGAAGTGATGACCAAGTGTATCATTAATAGCCTTGAAGTGATTCAAGTCTATTAATATTAGTGAGAAAGTATTAGACTCATTTTTTGCTGCTATAATTCCTTGCTCTAGTCGATCATATAACAAAGTTCGATTGGGAAGAGAAGTTAGTGAGTCATGCAAAGCTTGATGAGCTAAAGCGTTCATTTGGTTTTTAAGCTCGCTAATATCACGAATAGTACATGCATATATATTATGATTTTCAATAGCAGCTTTTCCTAACTGAACCTCCACAGGAAAATTACTAGAATCACTCCGAACTCCAGTAACCTCAAATCGTTTTCCAAACTCATGGCCGAATTCTAACGCCAAGGTTGCTGCCGGAACAATTTGCATAATTTTCTTCCCGATTAAATCTGTCTCATCGTAACCAAACATTTGCTTGGTAGCAGGGTTGACGGTTAAAATTTCAAATGATTCATTATATGTAATCATCGCATCTATAGATGTATTTCTAATAATCCCAGTCAAAGCCTCCGCTCTCTTTAACTTGAGCGTAGTGTCCGTTAGTTCTTTATTGACCTTTTCCAAACTTTGTGTTTTTTCAAGTAATAATTCAGCATATTCTTCTAGACTTCTTTTGTTTCGATGAATAGCAGAAAAACTCTCAATTTTAGATTTAAGCACATCTGGTTCAAAAGGTTTGAACACATAATCTATTGCACCAACAGAATATCCCGTAAAAACATTTTCCGGCGCTTTACTTATCGCTGTGATGAAAATAATTGGAGTGTCCTTTGTCTTCGGTCTAGATTTAATAATTTTTGCAGTTTCAAATCCATTTAATCCAGGCATTTGTACATCTAACAAAATTACAGCAAAATCATCTTTCAACAAGCATTTTAGTGCCTCTTCTCCGGAATATGCTCTAATTAGATTGTAATCTAGGTCGCCTAGTACAGCTTCCAGTGTAAGTAGATTTTCTGGACGATCATCCACTAATAACACATTAACTTTTTCGATGTACTTCTCCATTTTGCACATCCTCACTTTAGTTTTTTGCTAATCTACTTTTTTATATAGTTTATTTGAGGCATCTAGATCTTCATAACAATGCATATAAGGAGAAAACCTTATAGATTCTTTGCTTCCTAATCCTAAGACGCCGAACCTGCTAAGACTTTCTTGAAATAATCCATGGACATGATTTTGTAGCTGTTTGTCAAAATATATTAATACGTTTCTACATATAATTACATTAAATTCATTGAAGGAACTATCAGTTGCAAGATTGTGCTTAGCAAAAATAATATTTTCACTTAAGAAAGGTTGAAATTTAACTCCGTATTGGTCAGCGGTATAATACTCCGAAAAGGCATGTAATCCACCCGCTTTTTGATAGTTACTTGTATACTGTTTCATTTTGTCAAAAGAAAAAATTCCCTTTTTGGCTTTTTCTAACACATCCACATTCATATCGGTGGCATAAATTTTACTCTTTTTATAAAGTCCTTCCTCATACAGAAGGATAGCCATTGAGTACGCCTCTTCTCCAGTAGAACAACCTGCATGCCAGATTCGTATAAATGGATAGGAATGCAGAAGTGGAACTACATGTTCACGAAACGATGAGTAAAATTCAGGATCTCTGAACATCTCTGTTACGTTGATCGAAAAATCCTTGAGTAGTTTTTTCATCAATTCAGCTTCGTATAATACCTTTTGTTGAAGATGAGAAATAGATGATAAGCCTTCTAATTCCATCCGGTATTTAATTCTTCTATAAATAGAGGGATATGCATAACCTCGAAAATCATGCCCATAGCGTTGGAATATACCTTCTAAAAGTAACGTTATCTCGAGTTTTTCTATATCAGCCTTTCCATCTATACACTCATGAGGTAAATGGCTTTTTGACTTCATTAACTTTACCTCCTTATGTGTATAGCCAAACTCTCATCAATGATAAAAGTTGATCATTAATAATCGGTTTCGAAATATAGTCGGAAGCCCCTACTGATATACACTTCTCTCGATCTTCTTGCATCGCTTTAGCAGTTAGTGCGATGATTGGTAAATCTTTAAATTGTTCCATTTCACGGATTTTAGATATAGCTTCAAATCCATCCATTTCTGGCATCATTATATCCATTAACACAAGGTCTATATCAGTATTCATACTTAATGCACTTAAAGCTTCAATACCGTTTTCAGCAAAAAGTACATTCATGTCATATTCCTCTAAAATACTGGATAGGGCAAAGACATTGCGAACATCATCATCTACTATTAAGATTTTTTTACCTCTAAAAAACACATCATTTGTATTAACTGGAGTGATAGGACTAAAAAGAAATTCTTCTTTATCATTTTTATATTCTTGTGAAATGAATAGAGAAATTTCGTTCAGAAGACGTTCAGATGAATTTATCCCTTTGACAATTATTATCTCTGTAAAATGTTTTAATTCCATTTCTTCTCTTACTGTCAATTCTTTTCCGGTATAAATAATAATTGGAGTATTCATCCATAAATTTTGCTCTTTTAACTTCTTTAATAATTCAATCCCCGTCATATCCTCAAATCCTAGATCTAATATAATACAATCATAATGCTTTACCTGTAATGCACTTAAAGCTTCTTTCCCCGAAGTAACCACTGTTAGTGTAATATTAGAATAATTTGAGGATACAAGATCTTTAATACTATCTCGCTGAATATTACTGTCTTCGACAATCAATATACGGCTACCTACATCGGTAAGTTCTCTCTCCTCGTAAACAACTATCTCTTCTAACGAACTCGCTACTTCCCTTTCTACTGAAGGAACCCTGTGATTTAGATTAGTAGGTATAAATAACTTAAAGGTACTACCTTTTCCTTCCTCGCTGTCTACCACAATTTCTCCGTTTAACAAAGATGCATGTTCTCTACTTATAGATAGCCCTAATCCAGTTCCTCCATATTTCCTACTAGTAGTTCCATCAGCTTGTTGAAATGCCTCAAAAATAATTGCTTTCTTATTCTGAGGAATTCCAATCCCTGTATCTATAACGGAAAAGGAAATATAATTGTTTTCTTCTTCCACATTTATATCTAAATTATCTCTTGATACATGTGATATGTGTAACGTAACGCTACCACTACCCGTAAATTTAATAGCATTTGCTATTAGGTTTTTAAGTATTTGCTGAAGTATTTTTTCATCTGTGTGAAGAATTTCCTCCGCTTGAACATCTTTTACTACATGAAATTCAAGCCCTTTGTCATACGCAATAGCATTAAAGTTTCTTTCGACTAAATCAGTAATATCTTGTATTTTTACTTCTTTGACTTGGATATCTATTTTTCCTGATTCAATTTTAGATAAATCGAGAATATCATTAATAAGATCTAGTAGATCACAGCCTGCTGAGTTTATCGTATGTGCATATTCTACTTGTTTAGCAGATAAGTTATGAGAATTATTATCTGCCAATAATTTAGATAATATGAGTAGGCTATTTAAAGGCGTTCTGAGTTCATGCGACATATTAGCTAAAAATTCCGACTTATATTTTGAAGTTAGCTCTAATTGTGTAGCCTTTTCCTCTAACTCCGTCTTGGCTTTCTCTACTTCCTTGTTTTTTATCTCATACTTTTGATTGTGTTCTTCAAGTAAGAGCGCTTTTTCTTCTAGTTCACTATTAGATTGCTCTAATTCTGTTGCCTGTTGTTGAAGCGTTAGCTCGGATTGTATTAATGCTGTTGTCTGAGTTTCCAATTCTTCATTAAAACGCTTTAATTCCTCATGTTGACTAGACAATTCTTCTGATTGTGTTTGTAGTTCCTCTGTCATTGTTTGTGATTCCTGAAGTAATTCCATCATTTTGTACCGACCAGCAATATTGTCAATTATGATACCAGAATAGTCTGCCAGCTCTTCTAATAACTTCTGCTCAATACTACTAAACTGTTGGAAGGAAGCAATTTCATAAATAGCTCTAACCTTGTCCTCAAACACTATTGGTATGATAAGAATTTGTTTAGGGATTGCTTTTCCTACTCCAGAAGATATATTAATATAGTTTTTGGGTATATCTACAAGACTGATCGTCTTTTTAGACAATGCACACTGACCTATCAAACCTTCCCCTAAACTGATAGTGCTATTTGTATCGTCATGTTGCTTATATGCGTAAGCACCTGTTAGTTTAAATACAGGTTCCTCATCTTTTTCTTCCCTTAAATAAAAGACACCATATTTACCACCAACCATTGGAGTTACTTTTTGTATGAAGTTGCGAGAAAATGATATTAAGTCTTTTGAACTTTGGAGATAGGTGGTTAAATCAGCGAGATTTTTCATCATCCATGCTTGCTCTTCATTTTTAGTACTTATTTCAAGTTCTTTTTTCACTTGGTTTTCGAGTGTTTCTGCCATAGTGTTAAACGAAATAGACAGTTGCCCTAGTTCATCCTTGGTTATATTTTCTATTCGACTAGATAAATTGGATTGTCCTGATGAAAAATCACTCATAACATTAGAAACATGATTAATCCCTTTGACAATGCTTCTCGTAATAACAATTGAAATAATAATTCCTAATACAATACCTGATAGAGCAAGAATTGTTAAAACTATAGATGTTTTCTGGTAGTCAGAATCTGCCTCAACAAGTGCTGCATCCATGTCGGTTTCGTAATAATTAACAAATTTAAACAAGGAATCAAAAAATTCTTCTTGTATCGCCTTTCCTTCAGTTCTCACAAGTTCAGATGCTTCCTGCTTCTTCCCATCTTGAACTAGAGTTATTTCTCTTTCCACTAGATCGGAAAAGTTTAATCGCTTTTGCTTAATTTCTAAAAGAAGTTCTGCTCCCTCATCCGTATTTATTAAACTTTCAAGCTCTTCAATTGCTATACTCCCTCTATCTCCTGCTGAACGAATATTTTCTATCTCATCTTCCATTTCACTTTCTGATTCAGTTAAAACGAGATAAGAAATTCCTTTTGCTTTATTATTGAATTCATAGCGTATATCAGATATAAGCCCTATTTTTTTATACTCATCGTTAACTACTTCGTTCATTTTATTGAATGTTTCCATTAATGTCCCAATTCCTATACCTGCAACTAGACTTAAAATAATTATCAAAGCTAGGAAACCTAAGGTGAGTTTTTTCTTAATATTCATATCCTTATCTCCTAATCACTAAATTTATAGATTTTTCCGAATATATTTTACATTACTAATTTACCTGATGACTGCACAAAAAAATAGTACTAATCTACCTAATTCATGAAAATTCAACCTTTAAAATTTATATTCATATTCAATACGTATTACCTATTAATCGTTAATATAAGGATTCAATACCTAGATAACTTCTTAAGATATGCACAAAATTTCCGCAAAAAATAAAGCCCATTTCACAATTAATGCGAAATAGACTTTATTTTAATCGTCAGAATGACCTCATCACTTGTCCCTATTCTTTCAAATGTTTCTCCCGCCAAGCAACTTGTTCTCTTTCATTCAACTCGTTTTCGAGTGTTTGATCCCATTGGTCAAGGAAAGTATTCCACACCCGTGCGTATAGAAGATCCTCTGATTTATTGTACAAAATAAATTCAAAACAAGGTACATCATCCACATATAGTTCTGAGGTGGATATAATTTCAGAAACTACGGTTTGAAGATCTCCATCCATTGTTTTCATACCGTTTGCTTGCAGTGCCTCCATTAGTACAACATCTTCCCACTTTACCCTTTTCTTTTCCTCGGAGGCATAACGAAAGAGTTTTAAGGTTTCCTCACCGTCTAACGCTGGTTTTATCTCACCTTGCAAAAAAGTAGTGTGACTTGGGCTATAAAGCAAATTCTGAGTTTGAGTATCTAGTTCTTCTTCAAATATTCCGTCCTCGAGTTGCCTGCACCCTTTTTCTGTTAACATAAATACATGATCAGTGATCTCTATTAGACGAGTTTTCTTCATAATATTGATCAAGTCTTCCATAAATAACTGCTCCACAAGCAGTAATTCACTGATTTGCTTAGCACTTGTCACTTGTGCTTTTTGACATGTTATTAACATCATTTTCATTAGAACATCCATTTTTATACGTTTTACAGGTTTATATTCCACTTCAATTGTATAAAGTGGAATTGTCCATGCTGTCGATAAAACAATTTTAGCTTGAACATTTTGCAACAATTCTTTTTTTAGACGTTTTTCTAATTCTTTCATTTTAATATACTCCTATAGCTCAAACGTTATTTCTTGCTGCTACCTTGAAAATTAGTCAATCCGTTCTTATCTTTTATAATTTGAAGTAAACGACTATACATTTCTCGGGATGTTCTTTGTTTCGCTCGTTTAGTGAACATATTGGAGCTTCCAACTAGAACAAGTAATTCTCTCGCTCTTGATAATGCTACATTTAAACGGCGGTAGTCATTGGCAAATCCAATATCTCCGTTTTTTTCCTGATTGTTTCTTACCATACTTAATAGAATGACATCCATTTCCATCCCCTGAAACTTATCTACAGTTCCAGTTCGGAAGGTCAAATGAGATAAGTTAACTTGTTGCTGAATAAGACGGTCAATTCGTTTGACCTGTTCTCCGTAAAAACTAATGACCCCAATACTCTTACGTTCATCTGGGTTCATTCTTCCTTCCTTTTTAGCATTTGCTGTAGCTTCGTTCAGATCTATCAGTACATCACGGATAGCATCTAGCTCAGCTTGATTGAATCGACTTTTCCCATCCTTCATACGCTCTTCAAAATAAGGTTTTTCATTTGGCATATCTAGCCATAGCAAATGGTCTTTTCTATTCACATAGCGTGATTCAAGTAGGTGGTCTCGGACAGAATCTGAATCCACCAATCCGCATTGTAGACGATAATTTTCTTCCTCATAAAACGGAGTGATTGTCTCCATTATGCTTTCATGCATTCTATATTGGATGGCTAGCATCGTTTTACTCGTCTTAGGTAAATTTTTGAATAAACGTTCGAATAATGATTCCTTCAAAAGTTTTTTTAATTCATCTTTTTCTTCTAGATTTTCACTTTCTTCTAGTATTGACTGTAGTGTTTCATCTAGCGTGTCCTCTCCAACAAGAGGAGGAAGCTGATGATGGTCACCAACTAAAATAATTTTCTTTCCTTTTAACATTGGTAATAGTAATTCAGGTGGCGTTGCTTTAGATACCTCATCAATAATAACTACATCGAAAACAGGGTAGTTTTCCATAAATTCTTTACGGGCAGATGCAACACATGTTGTTCCAATCACATTGGCGTGCCGTACATATAGCTTACGAATTTCGTCTAAATCGTGTTCATTTGCTTCTTTTAATAATGAGTACCATTCATTTTGGACCTCTAGGGTGATTGGAAGCTGGTCCTTCTTGAGCTGAAGTTTTACTATTTCCTCTTTGGTTCCTTTTATCGTTTCTACTGTTTTTTCAAGTGCATGTTCTGGGTTTTGAAGTAGTATTTNATCTAATGATTTAAGTTTACGCTCTTGCTCTAAGCCATCTGCATTCACTTGTTTAATTTTTTGTTCATTGACTTGGAGATTCTCTTCTTTCTCCTCTAGTGCCCTGGTTAACTTTTGTAAATGACTCTTTTTCGTTTCCAACTGTTCCATATAGCTTGTAACGGTTTCTTCCGTTTTCTTTAACGCTATAATAGAACCTTCCATCTCGAATTTCTTGTCTTTTAATTCCGATGAGGTCGAATGTAAATCGGTGGTATCCATTTTGTTCTCCAGCTGATTCACTGTTTTTTGTAAATGGTCTAGCTGATTCTTTTCATTTATAGCCTTATTAGCTAATTCATTTTTAAGGTGTTGAAGTGACACATACTCTCTATTACTATCACTGAGAACTTGGGACTTAATCGTTTGAAACCTAGCTATGGAACTATTTTTTACTAGTTGTATTCTCGATTTCTGCTTTATCACAAACTTTTCTCTTACGTATAGTCCTTCTAGTAAAATAGCTAATTTTTCGGTTGTTAGGTCATCATCACCTGTCATAATATGCTTCATACGATTCATAAATTGATGAATTTCCTTCACCGTGTACTCAGAATCAAATAATATGCCGCTTCTTCCCATGTTGTTTTTAACATTTTCAACAGGAAACTTATATTTCTGAAGCAACTTCTCTACATAATCTATAGCCGCGTGCAAGCGAGTGTCTAAATCCTGCCAGTCAGTGAATGCTTTAATTTTGTCTATTAACTCATCTAGCTCAGTCATCTGATTGTGCAATTGCAAAGTAAATTCCAATCCATACTCATCCATTTTACTTTTCAGGTGATCTACCTTCCGGATAGAGTCTATATCAGTCTTTAATGTTGCTAGATGATTTAGCTTTGTCTCGACGGTTTGATATTTTTCTCTATACGTTTCTACATTTGTTTCTGTTTGTTGCAAGGAGTCTATAGTTTCTTTATACAATAGGTGATTTTGAATTCCCNTTATCTCTTCCGTAAATTGGTCTATTTCTANGGCAAGCTCTTGCCTTGTTGGATTAGATTTAAGAAATTGCTCCATTGTATTTACTTCAAGGGCTAACGCTTTCGACTGTACTCCTACTTTATAAATTGTCGTTTGTAACTCTTCCTGATCTTTTTTTAATAAAACCAATGCTTTTTTTAACTTTTTTATCTCTTCTATTCTTAGTTCATACTCCACTTTCGCTTTTGCTTTTTGTTCAATAGCTTTTTCTAGTAATTTTTGTTCATTATTAAGTTCNTCAATTTTAGATTCACATCCAGCTATTTGTTCAAGAAGCTGACTTTCTCTTAAGGATTGCCCTTCCAACTCTTTTTGTAAGGTTATTAACGTTTGTTCTTTCCAGTATTGCCCCACATTTTCTTCAATAAACTTCTTGCCTTCTTCTTCAATACTTTCTGTCCTACCGAATCGTAGGATACGAATTTCTTTGTTTGACAGTAATCTACTAAGGGCATTGTCTACTGCTAAATTCGACTGAGAAGCTACAAGTGTACGTAACCCAGCCTTAGCATTTTGTTGGCATATTTCAGAAATTACTGTCGTTTTCCCAGTTCCAGGTGGACCTTGAATAACATATAGATCCTCTGCAGTCATCGCACCAATAACTGCTTCTTGTTGGAATTCGTTTAACTGATTATGGAATTCTAACTCTCGTCGTTTTGCATTCATACGAACAGTTGGTCGATCTTCAAATAAGATTTTCTCGAGGTTTGGATTGGCAGCAAATCCATTTTGTAAATCTTCAAATCCCTTTCGAAGACGCCTTATTTGACTAAGAGATGCGAAGTTACTAAAAGTGACCTCTTTCAATTGAGGATTCCATTGGTTTTTCCTTGCTATTTCTTTAAACTTTGGTTTGATCTCTATTTCTATTGTTTGTTTTACTCGATCTGATTTTAAAATATCGCCTACGTCATTTTGGAATCCTTTTAACGTCACACTAAGACCTCTTAGATTTTTCCATTCCTTAGCATCCATCGTGCAGCCATGCAATGTCATACGACTAAAATCTGCATTGAAAACAAGTTTAGAGTATGGACTTGTTATATCTGCAATATCTGCATTACGCTCTTGAATCTTCAAGTAGCCTTCCCAGCTAGAAATTCGTTTTTTTACATACTCCGAACGTTCTTCTGCTACTGGAAGATCTTGAATTTTCGTGTGTAATGCAAGTGGCATTCCTGCTCCATTATTTTTGGCAGTAACAAAAGTCAAATCAACCGGAAGACGACGATTAGTGCGCACAGGAAACTTAGGACCTCTAACGTGAAAACCTGTTGCAAGTAATCCATCCTTTTGCAGGATACACTCCATCACTACTACTCGGCTATCCACTTTTTCAGCTAATTTATTGTTTGCTACATTATCAAAATATATGGACAGGGATGTGTTTCCATGATTATTTACTGGGCGCTTTTCAATATGTACTTCAAAAGAACTTTGTATGTTAAAAAAGGCATGTTCATCAGTTGACCATTCCTGAATTCCCTTGCGCGCTTTGTTTGTAATTATTAAATTGCAACGCATCGTTTTAACTAAGGTTGCTGATTGGCTCATGAACAAACCTCCTTCTTTATTTTAGTGAATAAGTAATTTGTCCAACTTATCTATGTTATCATTTTTACCGTGAAAAATGCATAATCCAACTTATCTATCTTTTCTTTAAAATTATTTTTATATAATTTCAATAGCTTTTATTACATAAATATGAATATTTTGTGAATTAATCATTGCTTCCTCTATTAATCTTTATTATGATAGAATTACAGTTTTTAGCTAGAAAATTCTAAAGATTGAATATATTTTAGGAGGAACGTGCATGGCAAATAATATCACGACAAAACCCCTAGAAAAAAAGAAAAAATTATCAAAAAAGGGACAAGATCCAACCTATAATAAGGCAGCAGGTCCCCCTAACTATTCTGTAATTGCAGAAAGTAAAGAATTCAAATCGTTGAAAAGGAAGAAGAGCAAATTTATTTTACCTATAACAATATTCTTCTTACTGAGTTATATTTTGCTTCCAATTCTGACTTCTTATACGACTATTTTAAATAATAATGCGTTTGGTGACATCGCCTGGGTTTGGGTATACGCTCTTGCACTTTTTGTGATGACCTGGGTATTATGCATGGTTTATGTACGTCGAGCTAATGATTTTGATAAAGAAGCTGAGATTATTTTTGAAAAAGAAAAGGCTGGTGACTATGAATGAATGTAGTAGGATTGGCATTTTTTGTTGGAATAGTTGGACTAACTTTATTCGTTACATATATAGCCTCCAAGCGTACAAACTCAGCAAGTGAATTTTACACAGCAGGTGGAGGATTAACTGGATGGCAAAATGGAATTGCAATTGCTGGAGATTATCTATCCGCTGCTTCTTTCTTAGGTATCGCAGGGGCAATCGCACTTTTTGGTTTTGACGGTTTCTTTTACAGTATTGGTTATTTAGTAGCCTACTTGGTTGTGTTATATATTGTAGCTGAGCCACTACGAAATCTTGGAAAATATACACTTGCGGACATGATTACTGCTCGATTCGATCAAAAGAAAATTCGTGCAGCCGCTGCTATAAGTACATTAACAATTGTTTTGTTTTATATGATTGCACAGCTTGTAGGTGCAGGCGCACTTATTCAATTATTATTAGGGATCGATTACTGGATTGCTGTTCTTTTAGTTGGCGTCATGATGACTATTTATGTACTATGGGGTGGAATGGCGGCCACTAGCTGGGTACAAATTATAAAAGCTGTCTTACTGATGCTCGGAACAGTACTTATCTCTATTCTCGTATTGTGGAAATTCAACTTTAATATTCTAGGAATGTTTACAGAAATGAAATCTGTAACCGCTAATGGTGAAGCATACTTACATCCTGGTGTGAAATATACTAATGGCTTAGATACGATATCCATGATGATTGCATTAGTGCTTGGAACTGCAGGTTTACCACATATATTAATGCGTTTCTTTACTGTAAAAGATGCAAAAACTGCACGTAGCTCGGTTGTTTACGCTACTTGGATTGTTGGGATTTTCTATGTGTTAACTATATTCTTAGGATTTGGTGCTGCTGCATTTGTTGGTTCTGATGCAATTATAGCAGCAAATCCTGCTGGAAATATGGCCGCTCCTTTACTAGCACAGGCTTTAGGTGGCGACATTTTAATGTCATTTATCTCAGCAGTTGCATTCGCTACAATATTAGCTGTTGTTGCTGGGCTTGTTTTATCAGGAGCATCCGCTTTTGCACATGACTTATATGGACAAATTATTAAAAAAGGTAAAGCAACAGAAAAACAACAAATGAATGCTGCTCGTCTTGCTTCTGTTGGTGTTTCTGCTTTCTCAATTCTTTTAGCGCTCGGCGCACAGTCTATGAACGTGGCATTCTTAGTTTCCCTTGCATTTTGTATCGCAGCAAGCGCTAATCTTCCAGTAATCATATATACAATATACTGGAAAAAGTTTAATACAACTGGAGCCTTGACCGCTATTATTACCGGTCTAGTTTCCGCACTAGTACTCGTTGCCCTAAGCCCTAACCTCTGGGCTGCGGACGGGTCAATGGCATTTACAGGGGAAGCTCTCTTCCCGCTTACTAACCCTGCTCTAATCTCGGTTCCACTTGGATTCTTAGGTGGCTTGGTCGGCACACTTGTAGGAGCTCGAGCAGATCAAAGAAAATATGCAGAAGTAGATGTAAAAGCAAATATTGGATTGAAGTAATATATTATAATCCTATAAAAGTGAAAAAACCGATTCCTTGTGGAGTCGGTTTTTTCATTCAAAATTACTTTGCTTGGTCTGGAAATACTCTTTCTACCGTATCTGTAAATTCATCGAAAAAGCCTTCAACTGGTTCATCTGCTCTAATTCTGTCTCCGTAATCTCTAAACTGCTGTCCAAAATCAGGATCGGCTGATATATACACATTATTAAAATCAGCGTTTTCAGCTTTTGCTGCATCAGAAATTTTAGTTTTTATTTCTTCCGTCTCTTCCGTACCTTCACTTAGTTCCACTGCCACGTACGCGTTATTATCAGTGACAAGCACACTTGCTGATTCAACCTCTTCTAACTCTGCAATTTTATGAGCTACTTTATCCTCTACTTCTACATGACGCCCTGTTTCACCAGCGTCATTCGTAGCGTCATCACTTGTAGCAGAGTCATCTACATTCATGTCTTCATCTACCGTATCGGTGTTTTCTGTTGTATTATTCGTTCCAGTGTCTTTCGCTTCATCGTCCTTATTATTTCCGCATGCGGTCAATAAGCCAATGAGAAGCATCATAAATACTAACTTCAATAATTTATTCACTTTATCTTTCCTCCTTATGATTTGCTATACAAATAGCATGGTCTAACTAAAGTGAAATATGCGTAAGTTCATAAAAATGGTATTGATCTTTGATATAATTGATATTAATTCTACTAAAATAAGTTAATTTAAAAAAAGATAAAGGGGATTATCAAAAATGAGTATGGATATTATAAAGCAGCTTGAGGCATCATACGATGAAATGGTCAGTATAAGACGTTATTTACATATGCATCCAGAAGTGTCATTTCAGGAAACCGAAACAGCAAAATATATACAAAAATTCTATTCAGATTTAGAAATACCTTTCCAAGCTAATATTGGTGGCAATGGAGTAGTTGCTCGAGTTAAAGGGGCTTTCCCCGGTAAAACCGTCGCGCTACGTGCAGACTTTGATGCTCTCCCAATTCAAGATGAAAAAAATGTATCCTATAAATCGACTGTTCCAGGAGTCATGCATGCCTGCGGTCACGATGGTCATACTGCTGCTTTACTCATACTCGCTCGTACGATACATGAATTTAAAGACCAACTGGCAGGAGAATATGTATTTATCCATCAGCATGCGGAAGAATATGCTCCTGGTGGTGCCAAACCAATGATTGAGGCTGGTTGCTTAGAAGGTGTAGATGTAATTTTCGGTACACACTTGTGGTCTCAAACTCCTCTGGGGACTATTGAATATAAAAGTGGGCCTATTATGGCAGCAGCAGATCGTTTTTCTATTACAATTCAAGGTAAAGGTGGACATGGTGCAAATCCCCATGATACAAAGGATTCTATCGTAATTGCATCTCAGTTAGTTGTAAATTTGCAGCAATTAGTCGCTAGACGAGTGAACCCTACTGAATCTGCAGTGCTTTCTGTCGGTTCTTTCATAGCAGATAACGCATTCAATATTATCGCCGATACAGTGAAAATGACTGGCACCGTTCGCACATTTAAACCCGATGTTAGAGACTTAATGGAAAATGAGTTAAAGCGTGTGATTGAAGGCACCTGCTATACAGCGGATTGTTCTTATTCTTTCCTGTATGAAAGAGGCTATCCTCCAGTTATTAATCACAAAGCACAAACTGACTATGTAGCGGACATTGCTAGAACTGTACCAGGAGTTAAGGAAGTGAATGAATCCGAACTGTTGATGATCGGTGAGGACTTTGGATATTACTTAGAAGAAATCCCTGGTACTTTCTTCTTTACCGGTGCTATGCCTGAAGGAGATGTATTCCCACACCATAGCCCCATGTTTGATTTTGATGAACGTGCAATGATAGTAGCAGCGAAGACTTTAGGAATGGCTGCTATTCAGTTTCAAGATAAATAATGCGAGGAGTATTTACTCTATTCGTTCGAATGATCACTGGAATACTAGAATTCTGTTGGATGTTACTCAAAAAAAGTGAGATCTGTACAAATCGGTTTGCTCATAGTCGACGATATGTTAAAGCTCTAATTTTACTCTATTTTTCTTTTTAAAATTAATCTGAATTTTTTTCTTTTCACGTTCTGCCATAGATTTCTCTCCTGGATCTGGAGTGGAAGCCGGCGAAAAAACATCTGCTACTGTCTCTGCATTGTTGCACAAGCCCGCGGAAAACGGGCGCTTTGAGCGCAGGAGCCGATAAAGAGATTCTACCAAAGATAATTAGTCGCTAAACAAACTAAATATTCTTTTAACTTCAAGCTCAAATCTGGACGATTACTCGTCCGGATTTTTTTGCGTGTTGAGCATAGAAAAAACCATACGAACCCTTCCGTTGCTGGATTAGTTTCCAGCAACGGAAGGGCTCGCATGGGTTCCTCATTTATTCCACTATCTTTTACATTTCCGCCAGAATCAAGACACCTTTTTCTTTCAATACCAGATTTCCGCTGACTTGCTCATTTGAAAGCAGCTCTTGGTAACTGATGTCTTGCAGTTCGATAGTGACTTCTTCATTATTATGGTTCAACACAAATAGGTAAGATTGTTCGCCTTTCACGCGTTCAGTCGTTTCGACGCCTTCTGGTACCGCTAGCAAAGGCTCTACACCGGCTTCTTCGCAGACGGTCTCCAGGAAATCCATCAGGAATTCCTCGTCCGGACTTGAAGCCACGTACCATGCTTTTCCTTGTCCAAATTGGTTGACGGTCAGGACCGGCATGCCTTTATAGAAGTCGGAGCCGTATTCAGCGACGGCTTGTGCTCCTTCTGTATGGATCAAGTCAAACAGCAGATTGCATGAGTAGCTGCCGCTCATATGGCCACGGGAAGCTTTCATCACAATTTCGTTGGTTTCGTCCGGATGAAGCGCATCGATTTCTTCCGCCCAAATACCAAGGACTTTGCGCAATTCACCTGGGTAGCCGCCAAGCGTGACGATGTCGGTTTCGTTGACAATGCCGCTGAAGAACGTGGTCAGGAAAGTCCCGCCTTTTTCGACGAACTTCTCGACTTTCGCCGCATAGCCTTCTTTGACCATATACA
>JGI24024J18818_10000317_pt1 | contig 17510 bp, 11 predicted proteins | sample Cruoilmetagenom2_FD_18818 | JGI IMG/M metagenome (IMG submission 18818) | reverse complement strand
CGTTGTGCCAACTCCATAAACTGCCAAAGTACTATCTTTTTTTAAACGCCCAACCATATCCATATTGAGCATATAATTAATAGAATCTAAATGAATTGTTGCATTTTTTACAAAATAATTTGAACCCAATAACCCCATTTCTTCGCCAGAAAATGCCATAAACAAATAGTTATTACTAGTATTCACGTTTTTAAGCTTGCTAGCCAAGTTTAACATTACTGCCACACCACTTGCATTATCATCTGCGCCATTGTGTATTGCTTTATCTTTGCCTCTGTATAAAGAGCCTTCTGCGCCATAACCCAAATGATCATAATGCGCTCCAACTACAATTGTTCTTGAGGCATTGTTGTTGATAAATCCTAAAATATTGGTTCCGTTAATAGTGCTATCGGCATTTGCTGTACTATATTTTACTTCTTGATGAGGATCTGTTTTAGGTTTAAATGTAAACTCTTGAAAATAACCCTTAGTCCCTTTTGGCTCCAACTCCAAATTTTTAAAGCGTTCTGCAATATATGTCGCAGCTTCTTTTTCTCCTTTTGTTCCTGTTTCTCTACCCTCTAACTTGTCATCTGCTAAAAAAATGACGTCTTCGCGTATCTTATTTTCTGGTTGATACTCTTTTTTACAGGCTGTGAAACCGATAAAAAACACAATAATTATTAATCGTTTCATTTTATAAATATTATTTTTGTTAAAATTACTAATAAATGATCTTATGAGGGCCTATAATAGGCATTTAAATCCTGAACAAATGAAATATATATTCCCTTTTTTATTGCTGCTTATCTTAATCTCTTGTAAAAATGAGGTTAATAAAACCGTTACAAAAGAAAACACTGTTATTGCTAGTAAGAATCCCTTAATATATCCTGAAGAAATACATTTTAAATCTCTACGCCAAGTGACATTTGGCGGAGATAATGCTGAGGCTTATTGGAGTTTTGATGATAAACAACTTGTGTTTCAATCTAATAACAAAAACTGGAATGTATCTTGTGATCAAATGTTTTTAATGAATGCTAATGATACTTTTGACAGCATTATTCCTCCAATGATTAGTACGGGAAAAGGGCGTACCACTTGCGCCTACTTTTTGCCAGATAACAAACATATTATTTATGCATCCACACATTTAGGTGCAGATGAATGTCCAGAAACGCCTTTGCGAAAAGACGGAAAATACATTTGGCCAATTTATGATTCTTATGATATTTTTGTTGCCGATTTACAAGGCAATATTGTAAACCAGCTTACTAATGAGGTTGGTTATGATGCAGAGCCAACGGTTTCTCCAAAAGGCGATAAAATTGTTTTTACATCTACACGAAATGGTGACATAGATTTATATACTATGAATCTTGACGGCAGTGATATTAAACAAATTACGTTTGAATTGGGTTACGATGGTGGCGCATTTTTCTCTCCAGACGGAACGAAAATCATCTTCCGCTCGTCAAGACCCAAAACTGAAGATGAAATCAAAACATATAAGGATTTATTAGCCGAAGGTTTAGTGCAACCAACCGAAATGGAGCTTTATATTTGTAATGCCGATGGTAGCGATTTAAAGCAATTAACTCATTTAGGAAATGCTAATTGGAGTCCATTTTTTCATCCTTCGGGAAAGAAGATTTTATTTTCTTCAAACTTTGAAGCAGAGCGTGGTTTCCCGTTTAACTTATACATGATAGATTTAGACGGTAAAAATTTAGAACGTATTACTCACGGAGAAACTTTTGATGCTTTTCCTGTGTTTTCAAATGATGGGAAAAAGTTGATTTTTTCGTCTAATAGAAATAATGGAGGTGGTCATGATACAAACTTGTTTATTGCAGAGTGGCAAGATTAAACTAGTGCTCTTTTTCTTTTAATCTGCTTAATTCTTCCTGTTCATTTATGCGCTCGTTAGTACTCAATTTTGTGTTTCCAAATTTATAACGAAAACCAAGTTTTACATAACGGTTGTCTAGATTTATATAATTAAAGTTGTTTTGATTTAGGTAAAGTGTGCTAATCTCAAAATCTTGCATATTAAACAAGTCACTTATGTTTAAAGAGATTACTCCTTTTTTCTTAAAAACTGTTTTTGAAATTGATAAATTAGAATATAACCTATCTTCTACTGTTTTAAATCCTTGCAAGTTTTTACCAAGCCAAGAAACATCAATATACACATTTAAACTTCTGTCTTTCAAAAAAGAAAAATTATTAGTCAATACACTATAATTTGACCATTGATCTTGTTTTACAAAACCCTCACCAAAATTAGTTTCCTCATCTATGTTATAAAAAGATGTTACAAAATACGTGTTCCAATTTTCTGCTAAATTAAAATTCGCCGCAAAATCAAATCCAATCTCAATGGTTCTATCAAAATTAACTGGTATGTATTCTAGAATATTAGTGTCATTGTTTTGTCTTGGAATTTCAAAAATATTACCATCATAATCTTGGTAATAGGCTTCAATAGTAAACTTTTTAAACAGGGTTGTACCAACAACATAATGATCTAAAAAAGTAGGTGTAAGATTCGGATTTCCTACTACTACATAGTTGTCATTCAAAAAAAAGCGAAACGGATTTATATCTGTATAGCTTGGTCGAGCAATACTTCGCTTGTAAGTGGCATAAAGGTTAAAATTGTTAGATATATTGTATAGTATGCTGGCATTAGGAAACAATTCAAAATAGTTCTGGGTGTTAGTTGCATTATTTAAAATAGAAACTCCTGTAATATCTGTTTGTTCGCCTCGCAAACCTGCACTGATACTCCATTTTTCTGAATCTAAACTATAATTAGTATAAGCTGCAAAAACATTTTCATCGTAATTAAAAGCATCAGAATTTTGCAAATCAATCTGCTCGGCTTCTGTATTAATATCCACATCAAATTGAGTGATATTGCTTTCTGTATTTATATTAGAATATTTAACACCTGCTTCAAATTTTGAAGTTTCACTTATTTCTAAATTGTAATCTATTTTAGATGTAAAAATGGTTGTGTCTTGATTTGCATTTGTATTAAATGCTGACATACTTTCAAAAACATTATTTTGATCAAAAAAGTCAGTAATAACATCTTGCAGCCTCTGGTAATCATAGTTAGTAAAATGCGAAGTAAAATTTAATTGTCCTTTTTTAAATTTGTGTGCATAATCAAAATTAAAACCTAGATTACGCTTATTGTCTCTTAAAGGGCTATTCGCATTAAACCGAGAAAGAAAGTTTAAATTATTATCTGTTATAGGCGTATTATTAGAAATAAAACTCTTAAAAAATGGGAGATACAACATAGATGATGACACCCTTAAGGTATTATTATCATCAATAAAATAATCGAAATTAAAATTAAGATTATGTGTTTCAGACCTTTCAATTCTATTAATGTCTGACTTCCAAATTTCATCAATATTGTTATTGATATCTAAAAAGTTAATTCCTTCATCACCCCTTCTATTTATCTTGCTTTTTGTATAGTTATAATTAAAATTGAAGCTGATTTTTGAATTCTTGAAAAAATGACCTGTCCCAACATTATATTTTGGAAAAACACCCTGCGTATAATTAGTAAACATACTCCCACTATATCCTGTGATCAGGTTTTTACTCATTATAATATTTAAAACGACTCCACTTGCTGCGTCATATTTTGCTGAAGGATTTGTAATAACTTCAATAGATTTAATATTATTAGCTGTTGAACTTTCTAGCAACTGTACTAACTCATCTGATGTTAATTGCACTTTTCTGTCATTGATATAAACGGATGGTTCAGAGCCTTTAATGCTAATTCCTCCATCTAAAATCAAAACTCCAGGTGTGCTTTTTATTACCTGTAGCATATCTCCTTCAATTAATGCAGTGTTTTCAATATTAAAAACTAAGCGATCAGCTTCTTTTTTTAACGTTGGTTTTTTATAAGTAATTTCTACTTCGCTTAAAGATTCTATTGATTCTTTTAAAACTATAGAATCGAATTCTGTATTTTTTTCTATCGAAATTTTTTGTAAAAAATCTTCAAAACCAATAAAACTAACTTTAAGAATGTAATTTTCGGAATCAATTTCATTTATTGTAAACGCTCCAAAATCATCAGAGGTTGTACCTGTAACAATTGTAGAATCAATCGCTTTTAACAACACTATATTGGCATAAGCAATTGGTTCACTAGTTTCGTCAAATATCTTTCCTGTAATTGAAAATTGTTGTCCAAATGCAGTAGCAGAAAGCATTATGCATGAAATTATAAAAACAAATTTGGAGATAAATTTCAAATCAAATCTTTTAACGTTGCAATATACTATTTGTTTTACACTTTTAATTACGGTAAAACCGTAATCTTTGTTCAAAATAAAAATGATTAATGCTTAATAAATCAACTATATTTGCAAAATCTTTTTATAGATGAATTATCCTTATGAAGCATATTAGAAATTTTTGCATTATTGCGCATATAGACCATGGAAAAAGTACGCTTGCAGATCGCTTGCTTGACGCAACTGGTTCGGTAACCGATCGCGAAAAGAAGAATCAGCTTTTGGATAATATGGATTTAGAACGAGAGCGAGGTATTACTATAAAATCTCATGCTGTACAAATGGAATATGTCTATAAGGGTGAAGAATATGTTTTAAATTTGATTGACACTCCTGGTCATGTCGATTTTTCTTATGAAGTGTCGAGATCTATTGCGGCATGCGAAGGTGCTTTGTTAATAGTTGATGCTGCACAAAGTATCCAGGCACAAACAATTTCTAATTTATACCTTGCATTAGAAAACGATTTAGAGATTATTCCAATACTTAATAAAGTAGATTTACCTAGTGCCAACCCAGAAGAGGTAACCGATGATATTGTCGATCTTTTAGGTTGCGATCCCGAAGATGTTATTCATGCTAGCGGAAAAACTGGTTTTGGTGTCGAAAATATTCTTTCTGCTATAATTGATCGTGTTCCTGCTCCAAAAGGAAATCTAGATGAGCCTTTACAGGCTTTAATTTTTGATTCGGTTTATAACTCCTTTCGTGGTGTTGAGACATATTTTAGAGTCCTAAACGGCTCAATTAAAAAAGGTCAGCAAGTTAAGTTTATTGCTACAGAAAAAACTTATTATGCCGATGAGGTGGGAACGTTAAAACTTAAACAAGTTCCGAAAAATGAAATAAAAACTGGAGATGTGGGCTATTTAATTACAGGAATTAAAGATGCTCGAGAAGTAAAAGTTGGTGACACAATTACAGATGCTAAAAACCCTACAACCAATGCTGTTGAAGGCTTTGAAGATGTAAAGCCAATGGTTTTTGCTGGAATTTATCCTGTAGATACCGATGATTACGAAGAGCTTCGTAACTCAATGGAAAAACTACAGCTTAATGACGCATCCCTAGTGTTTGCTCCAGAAAGTTCTGCTGCTTTAGGTTTTGGTTTTCGTTGTGGTTTTTTAGGTATGTTACATCTTGAAATTATTCAAGAGCGTTTAGAGCGTGAATTCGATATGACTGTTATTACTACAGTTCCAAATGTGAGTTATCATGCATTCACTAGAAAGCATCCAAATAACCCAATTATAGTAAATAATCCAACCGATTTGCCTGACCCTTCAGGTTTAGAGCGAGTCGAAGAGCCTTATATTAAAGCTACCATTATCACAAAAGCAGATTTTGTTGGTAATGTAATGAGCTTGTGTATTGATAAACGCGGTCTTATTACCAACCAAACATACTTAACTACAGAGCGAGTTGAGTTAAGTTTCGATATGCCCTTAGCTGAAATTGTATTTGATTTTTACGATCGTTTAAAAACGGTATCTAAAGGTTATGCTTCTTTTGATTATCATCCAATTGGAATGCGAACCTCAAAATTAGTTCGTGTAGATATTTTATTAAACTCTCAACCAGTCGATGCGCTTTCGGCATTAATACATGCCGATAACGCACATAATATTGGTAAAAAAATGTGCTCAAAACTAAGAGAGCTTATTCCGAGACAACAATTTGATATTCCTGTTCAAGCAGCTATTGGTGCTAAGATTATTTCGAGAGAAACTATAAAGGCTTTGCGAAAAGATGTTACTGCAAAATGTTATGGAGGTGACATTACACGTAAACGCAAGCTTCTTGAAAAACAGAAAAAAGGTAAAAAACGAATGCGCCAAGTTGGAAATGTAGAAATACCTCAACAAGCGTTTATGGCTGTGTTGAAGCTTAACGATTAATTGCTTTAAGTCGTTTTATTTCTGATTATATAAATAAGCAATAATAAAAAAACCAACGCCTGTTAATGCTGGTGCAGGGATTTTGGCTTTTACTCCTATAACTATCATTGCAATTCCTATAATTACAAGTAAAATTAATAATGCTTTCGTTGGTTTCATGTCTTTATAAATTTAACATTAAAGGTAAATTTTATGATGCTTGATCTATTCTTTTTCCTAAATATACTAATTTACAACCAGAGGTAAATTCATTTTTGCTTTTACTATATGATAAAATAATTTCTAATTCTCCATTTGTGTCTTTAAAAAACAACGGAATTATATTCTCATCATTAATTGTGATTTCAATAAGACTTTCATANTGTGATTTATCTTTAATTTCTAATTCATTAATTGAAGGGTACTTATGTGCTGTTCTTGATAGTGACACAAAATCATCTGTATGAGAAAATAAACCTTCTTTTGGGTTGTTTGTAGAGTCGTTCATTTCTTCTTCAGTCACAAGTCTTAACGCTCCGTTTTCACCAAATTGTTTTCTAAATTTATTAATAGCATATTTATTAATGTCCGCGCTACCTGTTAGCGCCATTAAATATCCTACATCATTAAGCTCTATATTATCGGCTAGTGTGTTTGAATAAATATCTGTTGTCAAAGCTTCTAATCCAGATTCTTTAGCTTTAGCTATGTTAACATGATTACTGTCAATCAACACTACATGGCGATTATTCTTTTCTAAATAAAGTCCTATTAGTCGAGAGACTTCGGAAGCTCCAATAATTAAAATGCCTTCTGATTTTTTTAAGAATACACCAACTATTCTAGCAAATAATCGTGCAGTGGTTGCATTTAATAAAACTGTCCCGAGTACAATCATAAACACTAAAGGTGTAATATACTCTGCGCCCTCAACGCCTTCTTTAGCAAGTTTAAGTCCGAATAAAGATGCAATTCCTGCCGCTACAATTCCTCGTGGTCCAACCCAGCTAATAAATAGTTTTTCATTAAATTTTAAGCTCGATCTTCTTGTGCTTAAAAACACTCCTAATGGTCTTATTACAAATACTACAAGTGCAAAAAGAATTACTGTTTCCCAATTGTAAATAAGCAACATCTCTTCAATATTAATATTCGCTGAAAGCAGGATAAACAAAATAGAAATAAGCAAGATGCTTAATGATTCTTTAAAATAAAGTAACTCTTTTAGATAAGCAGAATTTGAATTACCTAAAACCATTCCCATAACTACAACAGCTAATAGTCCTGATTCGTGAGCAAAATTATCGGATAGCACAAATACGCCCAAAACAGCTGCTAAAGCAAAAACATTTAATAAATAATGTGGAATCCATTTTCTGTTTATGGAAAAATTAAGTGCATGAGCAAAAGTAAATCCAAACGAAGAACCAAATAATACAATTTTTCCAAATTCGATAAATGCAGTTTTGGTAAATTCTCCTCCACTACCAACGCTTATAAACTCGAAAACAAGCACCGCTACTAATGCCCCTATAGGGTCTATTAAAATACCTTCCCATTTTAAAACTGCTGAAACATCTTTTTTTAATGGTATATTCCGTAAGATTGGTGTTATAACAGTTGGTCCTGTAACTATAATTAGAGCGGAAAACAAAAACGATATTTCCCAGCTCAGATTAAAAATAAAATAAACAGCTGTTGCTGCTGCAAAAAAAGTGACAAGAGACCCAAGAGTTATAAGTTTGGTTATTACTGGGCCAATATTTTTTATTTCGTTTAATTTTAAAGTTAAGCCGCCTTCAAAAAGAATAATGCTAATCGCTAAAGAAACAAAATAAAATAAGCTTTCGTCGGGAAATAACCCTTTTCCGTTTTTATATATAGGTTGAATCCATTTTGTGCCGTCTTCAGATAAAAATTCAGCAGCAATTGGACCAACTAATAAGCCAATAAGTATTAAAGGTAAAATAGCTGGGATTTTAAATTTCCATGCAAACCACTGGGCTAATATTCCTAAAATTATAAGTCCTGCTAACTCTAACATTAGTTAATTTTTATGTGAAAATACTAAATAATAACAACTGTAAAGATATTGTCTTTGAAATTACAACTCCCAATGATTAATTGTTTTTTATTAAATTCATGTGTTTCAGTAAATTACTTGAAAAAGTAAGCATGTGTTGCACTTCATCGGTACGAGCAATGTGAATGTATTTAAATATCATTAACGCTTCTCCGTTGCTTTCTATATGGTGAATCTCATTCTTTTCTAAAAAATTCAAGAGAGCATCAGAAAAAAATCCTCTTATGGCCTCTTCATCTTCTCCGCTTAATTGAAATTTATTTGAAAATCCTATATTTTTTACGAAATCAATATCTCTTTTTGACCCTGAAAAAACCTTAACGCGTTCAAAAATTTTATCAAAAAGTCCTTCCTTATCAATTATAAATCTTGGTATAGGGGATGGCAGTCGAACTACCTGTACGGTAGTTTGGTACACCTCTAAAGCAAGTAAAGCCCCTTCATCAAAGACAATATCTGCAATTTCCCAATGAGCATTATTTTCTGTGTCTAGCCCTTGTAAAGAATTGCTCTTCATTTCAATTGGTCGTGAATCGAAGAAGCTAAAATTCCTTAAATAGGAGGTGTTCCAATCCACCTCTCTTTCAAAAGACCAGCCATTTGCGATAGCTATTTTTTGTAAGCGAATTTGTCGTTGTGTAATTCGTTTTTTTACACGACCTGTAATGATTTTTAAAGCCCTGTTGTGGCTTGTAGAGGCAACATGATTGTCTAACCCAATTAATTTTACATCTCCTCCTTTGTTGTCGTGAATGCGCTTAAACTCTATTAAGTTTTCCATAATTGAAAGGTCAACAAGACGTGTTTGTCCCATGTCAATATGTACGGTAGACCCAAATGGAATTTCTTGAAGTAATTTATCTAATTGTAAGGCGTACAAGAAATTAGCAATACCTTTCAATTTAACATCGTAGACCCCATTTTTTAAATGGTAAATTTTTGAACCCGATTTATAAATTTTTTTAAAAAATGTTATAAACCCGACTTTGGCTAATAACATTTGTAAAACTAGTGTTACTAGAATCCCTCCAATGATTCCATAAAGCAAATCAGTAAATAAAGTGATAATAAGTGTAGCGGAAAGAAATAATAATTGTTCTACACCTTGATCATAGGCACGCTTAAATACCTTGGGTGATGCTAATTTAAAGCCTGTATGAACCAAAATTGCTGCCAAAGCCGCTAAAGGAATACTCCTTAAAATCGGTGCTAAAATAAGGACAAAAAGAATTAGAAAAATTCCGTGATAGAAATTGGACCATTTGGTCTTTGCGTTGCTATTTACATTTACCGTACTTCTAACTATCACCGTAATGATTGGAAGACCGCCCAAAGCTCCCGAAACCATTGTACTAAGTCCAACCCCTATTAGGTCTTTATTCAGATTGGTTGTGCGCTTGTGTGGATCCAACTTATCAACGGCGCGTGCACTTGCCAATGTTTCTACTGAAGCAATAGTTGTAATAGATAAAACGGTGAGCCAAAAAGACGCGGTACCCATCATACCAAAATCTGGATGCATAATNCTATCCAGAGGATTGTCTGGAATATCGATAAGCAATGCTGGACCAACACCGTAGGTTTTTNCAAACAGAGAAATACTATGTTCATTGAAAAAATCAAACCCAAANACTATTGGTAATGCCAAGAGTAAAACCCACATTGGAGCTGGGATTATTCGAATAAATTTATTTTCAATTTTTTTATAGAAAACCAGAACTAAAACACCTATTAAAGACACCAAAAAAACAAAAGGATTGGCTTCTGGAAGTTTATAAAAAATATCTAACAGGGTCCCAATAGTATTGTCGGAATTGGAAGTGGTACCAAGGGCATAATGTGCTTGTTTTGCAAAGATAATAACACCAATTGCCGCCAAAATGCCGTGCAGAACTGACGATGGTAATAATTTTGCAAAGCGACCCATTTTAAGAATTCCAAATATAATTTGAATACCTCCTGATACTACAATTGCAGCCAAAACGTAATTGATATTCCCATCTAATGCTACAAGACCTCCTAAAATTACTGCAATCAACCCAGCCGCAGGACCATTAATTGCTAAATGTCCGCCACGAAAGAATGTGGTAACTACTCCGCCAATAATTGCAGAAAGAACTCCAGCCATAGGCGACACCTCCGACGCAACAGCTATTCCTAGGGCAAGTGGTAAGGCTACTAGTGATACACTTAAAGCTGCTGAAAGGTCGCTACGCCAATTTTCTTTCAACCCTTTAATTCCGTAAGAAGGTATAAAATTATTAGTGTTCATAGCTTAAAAAAAGTTGAGTGATAGACTGCGTTTTAATTTCTTCAAATTCTTAATTTTCTTCTAAAATAGACTTTTTTTTAACATTTCTTCAAATCATAATTAATTCTTAACTTTTTCGTCTTATTTAAAGGGTTTTCTTAATTTGCAACACTATGAAGTTGTATCCTATAAACACAGGGAATTTTAAATTAGATGGAGGTGCAATGTTTGGAGTTGTTCCAAAATCTATATGGAATAAAACTAACCCTGCAGACGGCAATAACATGATTGATATTGCGACACGATGCTTATTAATTGAGGATGGTAGTCGTCTTATTTTAGTTGATACTGGAATGGGAAACAAACAAAGTGATAAATTCTTTGGATATTATTATTTATGGGGAAATGATTCTATAGATAAATCTCTAAAAAAATATGGTTTTCATCGTGATGATATTACCGATGTGTTTATGACGCATTTACACTTTGATCATTGTGGTGGAAGCATACAATGGAACGCAAACAGAACAGGTTATGAAATAGCGTTTAAAAATGCCGCTTTTTGGAGTAATATTGATCATTGGCAATGGGCAACTAATCCTAATAAACGTGAAAAGGCGTCTTTTTTAAAAGAAAACATTTTACCCATGGAAGAAAGTGGACACTTAAAATTCATATCGCTTCCTCAGAAAAATTCATTGAAAGAATCTGAATTAGGTTTTGGTATATTCTTTGCAAATGGTCATACAGACAAACAAATGATCCCTATGATAAGCTATAAAGAAAAAACAATTTGTTTTATGGCGGATTTATTGCCAACCGTTGGTCATCTACCAATTCCTTTTGTAATGGGATACGATACAAGACCATTGTTGACTCTAGATGAAAAAGAAGACTTTTTAAACTTTGCAGCAAATAAAAATTATTATTTGTTTTTAGAGCACGACGCTCATAATGAAATCATTACCGTTAAACACACCGAAAAAGGTGTTCGTTTAAAAGAAGTTTATACTTGTAAAGAAATTTTTGAATTATAATAAATGAAAACGATTAAATCCCTGTTTATAAATAGTATTGCGCTTTCCATATTACTAAGTTGCGGAAGTTCTAAAATTTTATCAACCCCTGTCGAAAATGTTGACAATTCACATATTAAGACCGTTGAATTAACCGAAACCGAAGAAAAAGTCTGGAGTCATTTAGATCTTGTTAATGACACCATTCCTGGAATGAGTATTAATAAAGCTTATGAGGAAATTATTAAGGGCAAAAAAGGGGAAACTATTATTGTTGCTGTTATCGACTCTGGAATTGATCTTGACCATGAAGACTTAGTTGATGTTATTTGGGTTAATAAAAGAGAAGTTCCAAATAACGGTGTTGACGATGATAATAATGGTTATATTGATGATATAAACGGATGGAACTTTCTTGGTGACGCTTATAATGAGCAGTTAGAATATGTGCGATTGTTAGCAAGCGGAAATACAAAAAGTCCAGATTATGAAAGGGCACAAATAGAGTATAATGAAGAGTACAACAAGTACAAGGGTTATAAAAATAATTACGAACAAATTATACGACAGATTTATTATGCGGATAAAGTAGTTTCAACCCACTTAAAAAATAAAGATTATACTAAGAAAGATCTTTTAGCAATTAAATCTGATAATGACACATTGCTTCAATCTGTTTCTGTTTTAGAATACTACAGCCAGAGTTACGAAACTGTAGATGATGCAAAAATCAGCCTAAATAAAAAATTAAAACACATTAATAATCGTCTTAATTTCAAGCTTAATAAACAGTTTAAAGGGCGAAAAACAGGAGATGATTCTTCCGATTTTTCTCAAAAAATATATGGAAATGCTAATATAAGACCTAGCGAAAAAGATGAGAGTCATGGTACTCATGTTGCTGGAATTATTGCTGCTAAACGTAATAACTACAAAGGAATGAATGGTATAGCAAATAATGTTCAAATTATGTCGCTTAGAGCCGTGCCTAATGGTGATGAATATGATAAAGACGTCGCGTTGGCTATTAGATATGCTGTAGATAATGAGGCGAAAATTATTAATATGAGCTTTGGAAAATATTATTCTCCACATAGTAATTGGGTTCGCGACGCTATTGCTTATGCAGGACAGCGCGATGTATTAATGATTCATGGCGCTGGTAACGAAAGTTTAAATTTAGACCTAAAAGAAAATTACCCAAACGATCAGATAAATAAAGGAGTAGAGGTTTCAAATACATTTTTAAATGTAGGCGCAACAGTATTTAAATATGGTTCTGGTTTGGTTGCTGACTATTCAAATTATGGGAAGAACAATGTCGATGTGTTTGCTCCAGGATCAAACATATTTTCCACTTACCCTGAAAACGAATACAAATCTATTAATGGTACATCAATGGCTGCGCCTGCTGTGGCTGGTGTTGCGGCATTGATTCGTTCGTATTATCCAAATTTAAGTGCCTCTCAAGTAAAACAAATTATAATGGATTCAGGTCTTCCTCTTAAAACAAAAGTTATTGTTGGAGGTAGCTCAAATGACATAAAATCTTTTTCAGATTTATCTAAATCCGCAAAACTTGTAAATGCTTATAATGCGCTTGTTATGGCTAAAGAAGTTTCAAAACAAGAAAGATTATAAAATTTAGACTCATTAAAATATTTTGATTTGTCAACATCTTTTTTTAAACCACGCTTCATTTTTATACATGCCTATTTTAGATATTCGTTCTCTATTATAAAGCTTTAAATGTGTTTTATTGACTTGTTTATTTCTATAGCCCAAAAGATGAAATAAAGGTTTTACCATAAACTTTGCGACTTTGAGGTTTACTTGCAAAACCCCTGTTTTTCTGTTTTCCCAAGACACTCCTGGAAATAAAATAAAAAAATTATCTATTCTAAATTTCCTTAACAACACTGATAGTTTTAAAAAGAGAGGGTTAATTCTTTTTATTAAAAAAAAACCTTCTTTCCCCTTGGTTTGATAGAATGGCATAAAAATTTTAGCATTGTATTTAGATTTTATTTCTGAGTTATTACTCAACGCAAGAGATGTTCCTTTTTTAATAAGTTGAAAACTCTTAAAACCTAGTTTCATCTTAAAAACTTCATCTTCTTTAATTTTATGCAAATAGATTACTTCAGAAATTTCTCTTGTTTTTTTTGACGCCATTAAAAGCTGATTGTAATATTTTTCAAAATCCAATACCTCAGTTTTATCAATAGCATTTGTAAAAACTAAGGATAAATATATAAAAGCAACTCCATTTATTATTGCCTCTTTTTCATAATGTTGACCAGATTCAAAGCCAAGCGAAACATAACCAAGAGTGTTAATATAGCTCAACAAAGGCCCTGTTAAATACTCTTCTATTCCTAACACAATTGAAACAGGAAATAGTCTTGAAAATTTTCGGTTTATTATAGCATCATCAATAGTAATAAATGGCAATGTCTTGCTAGAGGTAGTGTGTAAATCTATAAAATAGAAAGGTCCATTATTGCTATTTAATATTTCTTTTAAAAGATGAAATAGTTCGATCTGTTCTTTTTCTTCATTATTTAAACCTTTCTTCTTGTTAAGAGATTCTAGGTTAGGCTTTGTCCAAATACGATTTAAATCAACGTCAACATATCTTTGGTCTAACTCAAGTGCTTTTCGGTTTCCTAACACACCATAAATAGTACCTTTAATTATTTGATTTTGTGATTTAATTTTACTTAAAACTTCTTGTAGCGCAAACACTCCTGCTGTTTCGTTACCGTGAATTCCAGAAAAATAAATAACAGTAGGTCCATTTTTATTTCCTTTTACTTTACCTATTATCCTATCTGCTGAAATTGTTTTTTGTAACGCCTTACTGTAAACTTGTGTCATCTAATCTAAAATATCTTTAGTTGTAATTATACCTATTAACTTGTTGTATTTTACAACAGGGAGTCCTTTAATTTTGTGTTTTTCCATTAAGGCTTTTGCTTCATTTAGACTATTATATTGATTAATTGAAATAACTTCTTTTTTCATAATGTGCTTTATTGAATCTTGAAGCATTTTGTCATTATTGATATATGATTTAATATCGGCTTTTGTTAATAAGCCTATCAACTTTTTATTGTTATTAATTACTGGAACATGATGAACGTTCTTCCATTGCATAATATTTAAAACCAATTCTATGCTATCATTTTCATCAACCGAAAAAATGTCAGTACTCATAGCGTGCTTTACCAATCTGCCATGTTTAACAAGAGAAGACGAGTGTTGCTGTAGTACATTCCAAGAGGATACAGGGAAGCCCGTCTCTTGCTTTTTATAAAGATTGGACGTTAAGGTTTGAAGAGCATTTAATGGTTTTTTTGATTTTAATAGATTTCGATAACTCTTTCTAATCCATTCCGCTCCGTTTTGTGATTTTACTCTGTTTTCAATAATAGTTAAATAGTGTTCTGCATCTTTTCTTGAAACTCCTGCATTATGTAATCCTCTATATGCCATAGGGAGTAATTCTTCTAAAATCAATTTCTGACTGGTAATAAGTTTGTTATTCCAATAAAATTGAGCAGCTACTCCATAACGTGCTGCAGTATAAAAGTTTGATTTAATATCCTTAAACTCCATTTTATTGTCAATATTATCATACTTTTTTGGTCTGCCTATCATAACCCCTACCCAAAACATCATATTTGCAATCTCGTCTGCAACTGTTGGTCCTGATGGAATATATCTGTTTTCAATTCTTAGGTGTGGTTTATCTTTACCAATACCATAGCAGGGTCTATTCCAACGATACACAGTACCATTATGGAGACAAAGTGCCATAAGTTTAGGAGTTTCATTGTTTTTGAGCATTTCAATGCTATCCTTAGTGAATTTGGATGTTACCAAACTTCTAAATCTTGAAATGTTGTCTCTATAAATATCAGCGACAGACCCTCTAGACCAATCATTACCAAAGCTTACTCTTGCTTGTTTTTGATTTAACAAAAACGAGTTTGCTCTAGTGTCAACACTTTGACTAAATAAAGCAATTCTCGTCTCACTCCATAATTCTTTGCCAAATAACAAAGGAGAGTTAGCGCAAGCACTTAAAATAGGACCAGAAATCGCTTGTGCCCAATTATAACTTTCTATAAAATCATCTGGATTTATTTGAAGATGCATCTGAAAGCTCGTATTACAGCCTTCTAGCATAACAGAGTCTTGTAACAAATTTACCTCATCCACGCCTTTTATGTGAATATAGAAATCTTGTTTTCTTGATTCTTTTATAGCTTCATTTAAAACATAATACCTTTGTATTGGTGTCATGTTTTCTTCTTTTATGTGTTTTAAAGATAATGTTGGTAATATGCCTGTTAATAGAATTTTTGTATCTTTTTTTTCTGCTGAAATTTTTGCTTTTTTAAGTAAGCTTGAAAGTTGATGGTGTAATTCGGAAAAACAATCCCCTTTTAGTTTTAAAGGGCTTAAGTTAATTTCTAAGTTATAGTTTCCAATTTCTGTCGTAAAATGGTCGTCATCTATTTCCTTTAAAATATCTAATGAGTTGTTTTTAGGTAAAAAATCATTATTCACTAAACAAAATTCTTGTTCTACGCCAATTCGAATAGGGGTTTTTTCGATTAACCCTTCTTTAATCATAATATCCAAAGCTTCGATATCTTTAATTAATTGATATATATAACTAGCTTTCTCTTCTTTGGTGTTAAGTTTTGTGACCTTTAAAATCCCCATAACTCTTACTTTTGTTATTGTATTAACGTGTTAAATTACTATAACACAGGAAAATAAAATATGATTTTTATCATACGCAAGCTTTGCGTAACCACCTCTTAAATGTTATTCCTATTTTTGTACTCTTATCGTTAAAAATGAATTCAAAATTCTCAAATAAAGAAAAGCTTAAGAGTAAAAAATTAATTGATCAATTATTTACTGAAGGGAATTCCGTTTCGGCACATCCTTTGCGGTTGGTATTTATCGAAACGCATTTTGATGATGCCGTTAAGCTTAAGGTGGGTGTTTCTGTGAGTAAACGGAATTTTAAAAAAGCCGTAGATAGAAACAGAATAAAACGCTTATTAAGAGAAGTGTATAGACTAAATAAGGGTTTATATTTTAACAACATTACAACACAATATGCGTTTATGATTTTGTACATTGGAGCAGAAATGCCCAACTTTAAAAGCCTTGATGATAAAATTAAACTATTATTCGAACGATTTTTGATTAAGGTTATTAAGGATTAAAACCTTGATTATATGAAATTTTTATTATCCCTTTCCGTTGTAATGCTTGCATTAGCCTGTTCTAATGGTGGTTCAAATGCTAATAATTCAGATGGGCTTGAGGCTTTTAGTATGGAAGACGCTGTTACTGAAACGGTAATGTCTTCAAAACAAGTTTTGTCTGCGCCAAACTCTGATAGGTCTATTCAACAAAAATTAATTAAAGAATCTTATCTAAATTTCGAAACTCAAGATTTAGATAAGACTTACATATTTATTACTGGTGTTATTAAACAAAACGGTGGGTTTATTCAAGACGATAATTCTAATAAATCTTATAATCGTATTTCTAGACGTCTAGTGGTAAGGTTGCCTTCTGTTGAATTTCAAAAAACAATAGATTCTATTAGTAATCATGTAGATTTTTTTGATACAAAACGAATTTCATCAAGAGATGTAACCGAGGAGTTTATAGATATTGAAGCGCGTTTAAAAGCAAAACAAACTCTAGAAAAAAGGTACCTCGAGCTACTTTCAAAAGCAAAAAATGTAAAAGAAATTTTAGATATAGAACGTGAGCTTTCTAAAATTAGAGAAGAAATAGAGGCTAAACAAGGGCGTTTAAAATATCTTAAAAACAAAGTGTCGCTAAGTACTATTAATATTGAGTTTTACAAATTAACAGCTGAAAGTGGTGTTACAGTTTCTTACGGAACTAAAATGTGGAATG
>JGI24024J18818_10000316_pt1 | contig 17539 bp, 16 predicted proteins | sample Cruoilmetagenom2_FD_18818 | JGI IMG/M metagenome (IMG submission 18818) | reverse complement strand
GTAGATCGGATTGTCCTCAGGCTTCAGGTAGCAGACGAAGAACTGGACTTCACCTTCCGGGACCGTCGGAGCTTGACCGAGCACCGCAGCTGCCTGCACGTACACGGACTCGGACTCAGCTTTGCACGTGACGATCTTGTGGCCTAGGGCGGTTCGGATCTCACGGTTGCGGTCGAGGGTGTCCTTCTGGATCAGGTCTGCGACGCGTTGTCTCATTTGTGAGCGGCTGGCGGGATCGAGCGCCGGGTTCTGGTCCAGGACGAGTTTCGTGAGGGCCGCCGCGATGGCATTGGCGCTTGCCTCCGCTCCGCCGCCTCCGGGCACGGAGATTTCGACTGGATTGCCTGCCTCGTCCGAGGATGACCGGATACGACGATCGGTGTTGACTTGGACCTGGAGTTCGGCGCTCATGGCGTTCACGGAGGCAAGCGCCTCGTCGGCTGCGCCGATGCCTCCCTCCCTGATGGTATTCGCCTTGGTCAGCAGGCCGTTGAGTTGCTGGTCGAGCGCTGCCGCGGCCTCTCCGCCGAGAACCTTGAGCTGCTTCCTGAGTTGCGGAATGTCGGTGACTCTCGATGCCAGTCGATCGAGTGCAAGGTCGGGTGAGCCCCTCTCGAGGGCGGATCGAACTTCGTTGATCCGTTCGGTGAGATCGTTGAGGCTCTCTTGTACCTTGCCCAGCAGCTTCTGACCTCCCTTGCTCTGAACGAGTGAGGTCACGAGCGTGTCGCGTACTTTCCGGTGGAATGCGCCTCGGGCTTCGCTCTTCTCGTCTTCGATCAGCTCCGACGCGAACGTCCTGCGGTTCTCGATGTTCTGGACGAGGCGCACGTATGCGTTCGCTCTGGTCTGGTCGAGAGCGTCATAGACCTTGATCCCGTCCGGCGTGTGGAGCTGTTCCCGGGCTTCGTCCCGCAGTCCGTCGTAGTAGGTATTTCGTTCGCGTTGCACGATTCGCGCGTCGCGGTACACGCGGTTCCTGGCGCTCCAGGCGCCGAACAGACTGGCGAGGCCGGTGACGATCCGAACCTTGCGCATCGGGAGATTGAGTAGCTGCTCTGGCCCGAGTGCCGTGGCCTGAGATGGTCGACCCGGAGTCGCTTCGACGGCCAAGGCCATGACAATGACGGTGACGAGAAGGACCCGGAGGAGGTGGTTCGTGCTGGTCACAGGCCACTCCCGTCGTCTGCAGAGAGGGAGAATGTCTCCACGTAGACGAGGACGTCGTCGACGAAGCCCAGCATGATTTGATCCCCGACCATCAGGGTCGTGCCCTCGTAGTCCTCGCCGCCTTCCGAGAGGTCGATCGCTGTGGGCGTTTGATCAGCGGGGGAGAGGCGGGTGGCAACTCCCTTCGCATCGTCGAGGGTCATCAAGAGATCGAAGTCCGCCGGGGTGTACCAGATCGGCAGCAGGGACCCGTTCGGGATGTCGTCGATCTCGATATTCCAGGCCGCTGCTCCGTCGACGAAGTCGATCCGAGATCCGAGATCGTGATATGACCACGATTCGAAGCGAACCATGACGCCTTCGATCTCATCCAGTGTGAGCTGGAAGGAGTCTGGAGCGCCGAGACGCTCGAGAACTGACGGCCGATCGTCGACGAACGCCGCGCCTGCGGCGACAGCTTCTTCGAAACTCACTGATTCGACTGTCGATTCGCTTGAACAGGAGCCGACCAAGGCGAGCACCACAACGATGAGCAGCCCCCGCGACATCAAACGTATTCGGTCAGTCATGGGAAGGGCCTCCTTCCCTCCACGCGACACAGCTTCCACCTCGGACCGGCCCATCGCTAGGGCCTTTGGTACCGCGGCTCATGACTCGACGTGGATTCCCCGAACAATGCCAGTTGCTGAATCAGTGGTGGTGGCCCTGGGCCTGATCCTTGCCGACTCGCTGTGGGCGGTAGGCCTGAGTCACTCTTCCGGCCTTCTGTGTCTGCTGGTTTGCCTCTCGATTGGGCCGACGCCTTCGGGCGGGTTTGCGTGGATCTTTCACGGCATCACCTCACCCTCAAATCTGCCATCCGATCGTTCTCCCGTCAAGGCAAGAACAGAACGAATCTTCATGACGACGACCATCGACACCCGAAGATTCTGAGACGATTCTCACGTGCGCTGGGAACGATGTGGTCGTTCCGTTCCTAGCCTCAGGGCATCGTCTTCTGCGAAGGAACTCCATGAAACGTCTACTTCTTCTGATCGCCGCCCTTGGCCTGGTTCTGGCCGCTTGCGGAGGCTCATCATCAACAGCAGCAACAGTCAACGAAACCGATGTCACCGTTGATGACGTCGATGGACTGTTCTACGAGGTGGAGACCGAGTTCACGGACGTAGAATTCGCTGGGTACCTGAGCACCGTGATCCAGTGGAGAGCGATCGAGCAGCGCGCCGACGACGAACTCGGCTTCGTGGCAAGTGACGAGGCGATCGACGCCGAAGTCGACGTGATCCTCCTCGAAACCGGCTACGAAGGCGATCTTGACACGTTCATGGTCGAGCAGAACGTATCGGAAGACGGTCTCGATCAGTACGCCTCACAGTTGCTCATCAAGGACGCCGTGTCCGATGCATTGATCGGAAGTGTCGTGATGCCAACGCTCGATGACGCGCAAGCCGAGATCGATGCGAACCCACTCGAGTACACCCAGGTGTGTGCGTCCCACATCCTTGTGGAGACCGAAGAAGAAGCTCAGGCAGTAGAAGCACGTCTCGACGCCGGCGAGGAATTCACCGTCGTTGCCGCAGAGGTCTCGATCGACACCGGGAGTGGTGCGAACGGTGGTTCTCTGGGATGTGCCAGCCCGGCGGGCTACGTGACGGAATTCGCAGAAGCCACGATGGCGGCTCCGATCGGCGAGGTCACGGAACCTGTCGAGTCCGAGTTCGGATTCCACATCATCCTTGTAGAGGACCGCACCGAGGCCACGGCCGAAGAGGTGCAATCGATCATGGGAGACCGGGCCTTGTTTGATACTGTCGATCAGTGGCTCCTCGATGCGATCACGAATGCCGAGGTGGTCGTGGTGGCACAGTACGGCACATGGGAGACCGATCCCTCACCGCAGGTGATTCCGCCACTGACCTGATGCGGTAGTGCTCTGATCCGGAGCATTTCTATTGTGAGGGTGTGAGCACCAGGAACCGCCTCTTCGCGGTCATGACGACGAGCTTCGTATTGCTCGGCATGCCGATGGCGGCGATGGGTGTGGCATGGCCGTCGGTAGCGGATGACCTCGGCCGCACACTGGGCGAGTTGGGGCTGGTCACGTTCGCCTACGGGATCGGCTACACGATATCGACTCTGGCAAGTGGTGACCTCACCCAGCGGTTTTCGACCGGCCCGGTTCTCGTGGCAGCGGCACTCGCAGCTTCCGGAAGCCTCGCGGTTCTCTCTGTCACATCGGGGTGGACCGCGTTCCTGGCTGCCACGTTCCTGCTTGGTGTCGCAGGAGGATTGATCGATCCCGGTGTTAATGCTTTCGTCGCCGTGCATCGAGGTGCTCGATCAATGGGGATCATCCATGCCGGATTCGGCATCGGATCAGCGCTCGGACCCCTGTTCGTGACTGCACTGCTTGCGGCGGGTGCCTCGTGGAGGGTCGCATTTGGCACGCTTGCTGCTGCCGATCTGCTGCTGGCGGTCGCGTTCCTGGCGACAGCGGGTGCGTCCGGTCGCGTCGGTAACCGCAGAGAGCGGCGTCCAACAGCAGACGGAAAGGGCCTGATCGTCGCGCTCTCGGTCATTGTGTTCTTCCTCTACGCGGGTGTTGCTGTGGGAACGGGGGCGTGGGGATTCACCCTCCTCACTGAAGGGCGGGGGATCGGCACGGCGGTAGTGGGGATCACCATCGCTGCATACTGGGGAGGGATGACTCTCTCGCGGGTCGCTCTCGGTGTTCTTGGGGATCGTGTCGATCCGGATCGAATTCTCACCGTGTCGGCGGTCGCCACCGTTCTCAGCCTCCTCGTTCTCTGGTTGGCCCCGACACCGTGGATCGGCCTCATCGCTCTCGTCGGTTCCGGCGTCGCCCACGGTGCCATCTTTCCTCTCGAGATGCTCCTCACCGCACGTCGCTTCGGGGCCGGCTACACGCCGTGGGCGGTGGGTTATGAGATAGCAGGGGCGAACGTCGGTGTGGCACTGCTGTCGGGAGGAATCGGGCTGCTGGTCGGCCTCTGGGACGTGGCCATCGTCGCTCCGTCTCTGTTGATCATCGCCGTTCTGCTTCTCGCGGCGATCGAAGCGCTCCGGATCCGATCGGCCGACCTTCCCGTCGCGCGCGTGTAGAGAACGCTCGAGGAGATGGCCGAACCAGCGCGACTACTCAGACCTCGATTGGTTCGCTGACGGCGTTGCGCGGCAAGAACGCCGGGATCACGATCAGCGCGGTGAGGGCACCGGTGATCATCGCGACCCACATGACCATCGAGACCTGTGAGTGGATCTTCAACGGTGAGAGCCACAGGGCGCTCATGGCGACGGAGATACCGAGTGCGTTGGCGACGATCGGCCGACCGGCCCGATCGATGGCGTGAAGGACGTATCCATCTCCACCCGGACGCGCATAGTTGATCGCAGCGATGAAGTGGATGGTGTAGTCGATGCCGACGCCGACCACGATGCTCGAGATCACGGCCGTGACAAGATTGAGATTGATACCCGATGCGGCGAGGAAGCCGAGCACGGCGGCGATCGTCAACGAGATGGGGATGAGTGATACCAGCGTCTCTCGTAAATTTCGATAGGAGATGGCCAACATCAGTGCCACGAGGATGAACGCCACGACGACCGATGTCATCTGCGCTTGTAGGACGAGGCGGGAGATGTCGTCCCAGATGATCGGCATGCCGGTGAGCGTCCGGATCTCGGGTGAATCGTCGGCAAACGCCATCCAACCCTCGAGGTCATCCGTCGTGAAATCCGAGGGGAAGACGATGAACCGCAGTCCGTCGCTGCTCACCATCTCTCCGAGAGGAAGCGTCACACCGCCTGATGCGAGCTGCATCAACTCCTCCTGGCTAAGCGTGGCGGCNACATCGGCGACCGAGAANACACGGCGGACTCCCGGGAGTTCCTCAAGTTCCCGNGAGACGATCTCGATACGGGCGATTCCNTCGAGACCCTCCGAAGGCTTGAGAACGAATTCGCCGGCGAGTGGCGTTGCACCACCGAAGACCTCTTCGGTNTTGGCGAAGGCTTCGCGCACAGGGTCGTTGTCTTTGAAGAAGAACAACTGATCGGAGTCCACGTCGAGTTTCGGAATGAAGACCAGTGCGAATACGATGATGCCACCCGTGAGCACGATTGCCGGGAGACGCGAGTGGACAAGCGTCTTCAATCCGCCCGTCACTCTCCGGCCGAGAATCGCCTTGTGCGTCTGATCCTTGATGGTCATTCGACTCATCAGAGCCGGGAGGGAGAAGAACGAGATGAGCCCGGCGAACCCGATGCCGATCGCTGCGAAGATTCCCAGCTGACGAATCGGTGTGACGTCTGTGACGAGAAGGGACAGGAAACCGGCAGAGGTGCTGATCGTTGTAAGGATCATCGGCACACCGACCTCCGAGAGGGCCGACTTCACACGACCGACTGAATCCGATTGAGACGCCGTTTCCTGGAAATGTGTTACGAAATGGAGGCCGTCGGCCGAGCCCATGACGATCACGAAGATCGGTACGAGCAGGGTCACGATGTCGATATCGAGACCGAATCCGAAGATGAGGCCGAACGTCCACAGTGCGCCGACACCGGCAGGGAAGAGGGCCAGAGCGCTGAGCCGGAGATCGCCGATCGTGAGGTAGAACATCCCGATCAGCAGGATGATCACGAGGGGCGGAATGACCAGCAGGAACCACGACATGATGTCGAGAACGCTGGAGAAGATGACGGGGTTGCCCGAGAACGTGATCTCCACACCAGCCGGAGGCTCCAGATCGGCCAGCGTCCTCGCTAGTGCAGTGGCGTCGTCGGCAGGGATGACGAGCATGAGGGTGTTCTGCCCGGTCTCGTCGAGGAGAAGGTCGGTGACCGGGCTCTCGGCCAGGAGCGCATCGACGACCTGGTCCGGGGCTGCGGCGATGTCGGCTGCGGTAATCGGCTCACCGGTGATCGGGTGTTCGTCGGGGACGATCGTTGCGACGGTCGCGACCCCGGCGACGTCGAGGAGGTCGTCGCGGAGGTTCACCAGCGTGGTGAGTCCCTCTTTGGACCGAAATGTCTCGCCGTCGGGGAGTGTTGCGATGACGTTGATGGGATCGGCGGTGTCGTACTTCTCCTGGAGTTCCAGGAACGCACGTCCGCCTTCGGTCCCCTCGAGAGCGAAGGAGCTTACGTCGGCGTTGAAACTCATTCGGAACAGCATCGCCACGGAGAGGAGGCTTACGAGAGCTGTGACCACCATGATCGGGCGGCTGTGACCAACGATGATCCTGGCGATACGATCCACGGACCCATACTAGGGAACATGGACCGGCCAGAGGAACGAGTCCTCCGGGTTCAGTCCTCGCGGCCGATTCCTGCGCGGAACTCGGCGAAGATGTCCCGGCACTGCTCGTCGGCAGCGATGAAGTCCGGGTCGGTGGGATCGATCGGCATCTCCTCGCCCTGCATCATGGCGACCAAGTCGATCCGGTCGGGTATCTCTTCGAACCCGTTCTTGCGCATACATGTCGCGTACTCGAGGAACGTGTCGTTGAACTCGGCAGTGTCGAAGTCGGGGAGTCCCAGCACAACACCTTCGAGATACTCACGGCAGGCTTCACCCGCTTCGAAGAGAGCGTCGCGATCGATGTCCTCTGGATTGGCGAAGTCGAACCGTGGGTAGCCGTCGCTGTCGACGATCGGGTCGGGAAAGTCCACACCCTGATCTCTCATGCAGGCGCTGAACGCGATCAAGGCCTGTTCCTCATTGACCGAGTCAACGGCCTCGACGACCGGCGAATCGTCGAGGTTCGTGAGTGTCGCCACGTCGCTCGCGTCATCCGCGGTGCTACAGGCAGCAACGATGAGGGCGATGGCCGTGATCCCGATTGTGAGACGAAGCATGGAGGACCCTCCTGGTTGGTCTCCATCAAGGTATCGCGGACTGCGGATAGTCGCATCGGCACATCCGCAGCAAAGCCCCTGCCGGGCGCTTGGTTCTGGTCACCTCTATGGGTGCGGGTCTACGGACCCGATGTTGTGCGCCGCAGGGGCTTTGCTGTTTACCGGGGCATAGTCGCGCCGGAGCGACGGTCTGTCTAGGGCATTTCGTCAAGTGACACTCGATTGCGTACGTCGCCATGGGGTGGTGATGCTCGGTAGGCTCGAAGCGCCGGTCACGGAAGGGACCACAGGATGGACGACTGGATCGCGAGAGAGGGTTACCCGGGCAGGGGCGGCGCGACCCACGTCAAGCGGCTTGACGCATACAACTTCGCCATCTACTCAAGACACGCGACGTCGATCCGAGTCAACCTCTACCGGCGACACGACGTGGAAGAACCCTGTTTCACCTACGACTTCGATCCGATCAAGAACAAGACGGGGCGGATCTGGCACTGCATACTGCCGGCGGACACGGTGAGCGATGCTGCGTACTACTCGTACACGGTCGATGGGCCATCCGATCCGGCGAATGGCTTTCGCTTCGATAGCGAGAAGGTGCTGCTCGATCCGTATGCCAGGGCGATCTGCTTCCCGCCGGAGTTCGACCGCGATGCCGCCCGCGGACCAGGGCCGAACGCCGGTCGTGCCCCGCTCGGAGTCCTCTGCTGCAACCAACCGGAGTACCAGTGGGACGGCGAGCAGCGACCTCGCATGCACGGCCACGATCTCGTCATCTACGAGGCGCACGTACGGGGGTTCACGAGAGATCCCTCGTCGGGTGTTGCCACCGACCGACTTGGAACATACGCGGGGCTGGTCGACAAGATCCCGTATCTGAAGGAGCTCGGCGTGACGGCCGTAGAGCTCATGCCCGTGTTCCAGGCCGATCCGCAGGAGGGCTCAACGTGGGGATACATGACCCTGGGGTTCTTTGCCTTGCACGGCGAGTACGCCATGTCTGCCGAAGCGGGAGAACAGCTCGACGAGTTCCGTGACATGGTCAGGGCGTTGCACGAGGCCGACATCGAGGTGATTCTCGACGTCGTGTTCAATCACACGACCGAAGGTGACCAGGACGGACCGACCTACTCACACCGCGGGATCGACAACACCACGTACTACCTGCTCGAAGACGACCGCAGGTACTACCGCAATGACGCGGGAACCGGGAACGTGATCAGGGCAGACAATCGGTTCGTCCGGACGTTCATCCTCGACAGTCTGAGATACTGGGTGAGGGAGATGCACGTGGACGGGTTCCGCTTCGATCTGGCTTCCATCTTCACCCGGGACGCCGATGGTTCGATCGATCTCTCCGATCCGCCGATCATCTCGGCGATCAGAGCGGATCCCACACTTCGAGACGTGCGGTTGATCGCTGAGGCCTGGGATCTCGGTAGCTACCAGCTGGGACGCGCCTTCCCTGGGGCCTACTGGACACAATGGAACGGCAAGTTCCGTGACGACGTGCGAAGTTTCGTTCGCGGCGATCGGTCGACGGTGCCTGCTCTCATGACACGGATCTACGGCAGCGATGATCTGTTCCCCGGCACGCTCCCCGATTCGTACCGTCCGTACCAGGGCGTGAACTTCGTGACCGCTCATGACGGCTTCACCCTGTACGACCTTGTTGCCTACAACGAGAAGCACAACGAAGCCAACGGGCACGACAACACCGATGGCGCCGACGACAACCGCTCATGGAACTGCGGATGGGAAGGCGATGTTGATGTTCCCTCCGGGGTCATGGCGCTCCGAGAGCGTCAAGCCAAGAACTTCGCAGCGATCCTCATGCTCTCCAACGGTGTTCCGATGTTCCGGATGGGCGACGAATTCCTGCAAACCCAGCACGGGAACAACAACCCTTACAACCAGGACAATGCGACGACGTGGCTGGACTGGACACGCCTCGCTGAGTTCGCCGACGTACATCGGTTCTTCCGCCAGATGATCGCTTTCAGGGCTGCTCACCCATCGATCGGGCGGAGCACCTACTGGCGCGACGACGTCACGTGGTTCGGGGCCGATGGACTCCCCGATCTCGCCGACTACTCGCAGAGCGTTGCCTACCTGCTGAGTGGGGCATCCGAGAACGACGACGATCTCTACGTGATGATCAACGGATGGGATGAGGCGCTCGACTTCACGATCCAGGACGGGACTCCCGGGGAGTGGAAGAGGGTCGTGGACACCGGCCTCGAGTCACCCGACGACATCGCAACGGACCTCGGCGGCGTGCCGATCCCGTCCCTCGAGTATCCGGTAGGTTCTCGCTCGGTCGTCGTGCTCGTGCGAACGGGAATCCCGAAGAGCTAGCGGGTTCAGGTCTCGTCCTGGATGCTGCGGATCAAGTCATCGACGGCGCGGTTGCCGACCGTCTCGCCGTAGCGGCGATCGAGCAGTTCCCTCATGTGAGTGATGATCTCTTCTCGTTCCTCATCCTCGGTCTTCGTCGAGGCGCCGAGCACCTCTGTTCCATCCATCCACGGCTTGGAATCCGATGCCCAGGGGATCAGAACCAGCCAGGACCACACGGTGTTCCGGCCCGAAGTAGCGGTCTTGCGAACGACACCGACGCATGAGTAGGGGAGTGGAAGCCAACCCATCGTTCGAATGAGGTCGCGACCGTCCGGGAGCGGTGTGGCATTGTCCATCGGTTCTCGATTCGTTGCGGAGGCCGACACGGTACAGGGGTGCAGCGCTCAGTGGAACGGTGCCGGGTGGTGCACAGGAGGCTCTTCGGATTTGGGCGGGGTGTGGAGATGGTCCCGGTAGTGAGTCGGGCGAAGCCGCGAAACGTAGTACGAAGTACGTATGACGTGGTACGACTCGGAGGTCTCGTATCCGTTGGTTGCGTGGTGTATCGGTGACTTCGCGCGGGTATCACGCGAACGCCTCGAAGAGCGAGAGTCCCTCCTTGGTTCGGGGTCGTACTACGTCACACGTGCGACGTACTACTGCCTGTTGTCTCCCCGGTTCTGGCCGACCCCGCTCATCTCCGAGGCGCCGCACAAGAACGACGGAGCAGCGAGTCGCTGCCCCGTCAATCCTGGAGAGTTCACGCCTGCTTGGAGTGGCTCGCCGTCCGCTCCCCCCGTCCCGGAGGAGGCTCCGGGTCCGTGCGGCTTCGAGCCCGCTCCAAATTGCTACGGCTCTCGCGTTGCACAATTGTGCGGGACTATGTGCGTTTCCGCTATCGGGGTTTTCCCTGATGCTAACCGGTGTCATCGGGTCGGACGAAGCCCGTGTCGAATGCGAGGCGCGACAGTTCGTGACGGCTGGCGATGCCGAGCTTCTCGAAGATGTGGTGCATGTGGGTCTCGAGTGTCTTCACCGAGATGTTCATTCGTGAAGCAGTCTCCCGGTAGGTGTAGCCGCGGGCGATGAGGTTCACGACCTCACGCTCCCTCGGGGTGAGGTTCTCGATGCCGGCTACCTCGGGGATCTGCTCGTCGATGTCGAGGAGGTATCCGGCAACGTCTGGAGAGACCGGTCGCCGCCCTGTCGCCGCCGCTTCAACGAGGTTGGGCAGATCGGGGCCGAACGTACCCTTCGTGACGTAGCCGTCGACACCGGCATCCAGGAGGCGTACGACGTCCTTCCGGAAGGTTGAGACCGTGAACGCAAGGAAGCGGATGTCGGGGTGGGTACGACGAACACGNGTNACNACCGACGCTCCGCCGCCACCGGGNAGGTGTACGTCGAGCAGAACGATGTCCGGNTCGCGNTCGCAGATCATNTCNGCTGCGTCCATTGCGTTGTCNGCTTCNCCNACGATGTCGTAGCGATCNTCGAGATAGTGCCTCGCCCCGGCGCGAGCTACATCGTGGTCGTCGACGAGGAAGACACGCAGCCGTTCGGTCATAGGCAACCTCCCGAGCAGATCTCTACTTCGGTTCCTTCGCCCTCAATGCTGTCGATCAGAACGAATCCGTCGACCGACTCCATGCGTTCGTGGAGCGACCGACGAAGGCCGCGCCCGGACTCGGACTGTTCGGTATCGAACCCGACTCCGCGATCGCGAACGAAGACGTGAGCGTGTCCCTCGACCGCCTCTGCGTAGAGGTCGATCTCCGACGCTCCCGAGTGGCGGGACGCGTTCGTCAGCGCCTCTCGCGTGGCATCGACTGCGGCGCGGACTGAGGGGTCCAACGGCATGTCCTCGCGAATGACCGCCCGAATCTCGATTCCGTACAGGTCCTCAACCTCGTCACGCACTGAGAGGAGGGCGGCCTCGAAACCGGCATCGTCGGCACTGCGGAAACGGTTGATCAACCGATCGACCGCTCGTTCCTCACTGCGCACGAGATAGCGGACGCGGTCGGCATCGTCGGCATCGGTCCGGATGACCTGGAGGGTCTGAAGTACGGAGTCATGCAGTTCGTTGGCAAGGGCCAGACGCTCTTCCTGTCGGGCGCGTTTGGATCGTTCCTCTTCAAGCGCGAGGTCGGCTTGCCGGCGGAGGGCATCGTTGCGTCGCAGCGTGTCGATCGTCCAGCCGAAGATCACGGCGTAGACGATGAAGACCAGTGCACCGGTCGTCTGGAGCGGCGTGCGATCGGTAAGGATGAACCCGACGACCTGCTCTGCAGCGAGAACCAAGGACGCTGCGATCGCGAGTTTCATGCCTCCTGCGAACGCGGCCACCGCCAGCCATGAGATCGGGTACCCACCGTGGAAGAGGTCGCCGGCCCCCGAGACGAAGGATGAGCCGGCGACGAGGAGCGCAACAACACCGTCAATCGCTACGAATCGCCATGTGCGCATGATCAAGGGGTTCCGTGAGGCGCGAACGGTGACGAAGGTCCACCCTGCGGCGAGGATCTCAGCCGCAGCAACGATCGCCAGATTTGCACCGTCGTCTGTGAACCATGTGATGATGACGAGCAGCGTCATCCAGATGAACCCGAGGACCCGAACCCAGAGGACGAGCCTGACCAGGGTCGTCTCGATCTTCGGTACTTGTGTCGTGAGATTGTCCGGGTCGGTCACCGTGCCACGGTACTCCGCCGATCCGGACCGGGCGACTGAGGCGTCAGACGTCCTTCAGCGTGTCGATGAGCGGGGCGAGAGCGTCGAGCTCTGCCAGCACCTCACCCTGCGACCCCGAAGAGAGGGGGAGAACTGCTCGGGTCACGCCTGCGGCAGCGAGAGAGCGGAGGGCATCACCGTCGGGCGTGGACCGTGCACCGAATACGCCGAGCGATATCGACGCCGGATCCCGGCCGACTGAACGCACGGCATCATGGAGCGCATCGACCTTCGTCTCGAACTCGTGCCGACCGGAGATCGGCATCCATCCGTCGCAGAACTCTGCGATGTCACCGAAGGTCTTCGGACCTGCTCCACCACCGAGCACAATCGGTGGATGAGGCTTCTGGATCGGCTTCGGCCACGACCACGAGGGATCGAGCTCCACGTGGGCACCGTGGAACTCGGCAACGTCCTTTGTCCAGAGCTCCTTCACCGCCAGGATATTCTCTCTCAGGATCGCCCTCCGTTCGAGATACGCGGTGCCGTGGTCGGCCATCTCTTCCTTGTTCCATCCGTAGCCGATTCCGAAGATCACACGACCGCCGGAGATGACGTCGAGCGACGCGACCTGCTTCGCCAACCAGATGGGATCTCGCTGGGCGACGAGCGTGATCCCTGTGCCGAGCAGGAGAGTGTTCGTTGTCGCTGCGATGGCGGCGAGCGCAACGAACTGGTCATGGGTGCGCCAGTACTTATCGGGGAGGGGAGGGGCGCCTGCGGTACCGCCCCACGGGGTGGTGCGCGAGACCGGGATGTGGCTGTGCTCGGGGAGCCATAGGGATTCGAATCCCCGCTCCTCGACGGCCCTGCCGAGGGCGACAGGCTGGATCGTGGTGTCGGTTGCGAAGATGGAGACGCCGATATGCATCCCCCGAGCGTACCCCCCAAACGCGTACCCAGGGTTGCAGTCCCCGCCGGCGGCGCACCCAGCCCGCGGAATGGGGCAGAACGCGCACGACTCCACGTGGTCTACGATCAGCGGCATGAGCACCACGCAACGATCCATGGCTGTCGGCGTCCAACTTCCCGAGATCGAGTGGTCTGCCCGCTGGTCCGATCTGCGCGACATGTCGCTCGCGATCGAAGGTCTGGGGTTCGACTCAATCTGGATCGGCGACCATCTGCTGTACGACACTCCGGATGGTCCGGCCGCTCCGTGGGAAGCCTGGTCGCTNCTCGCCGCGGTCGCAGCCATCACCGATCGAGTCCAACTCGGGCCACTGGTCGCCGCGACCAGCTTCCACAGCCCACCGATGCTCGCCAAGAAGGCCACGACGGTCGATGAGATCTCAGGAGGTCGCCTCATNCTCGGTCTGGGCGCTGGGTGGAACGAGGTCGAGTACCGAGCCTACGGGTTCCCGTTCGATCATCGGGCGAGTCGCTTCGAGGAGGCGTTCACCATCATCCGGACCCTGCTGACCGAGGGTGAGATCGACTTCGTAGGTGAGTACTACACGGCTCGGGATTGCCAACTCGTACCGCGGAGCCGGCCAGAGGGTCCGCCGATCATGATCGGATCTCAGGGGCCGCGGGTGCTTCGGGCAACGCTGCAGTACGTCGATCTCTGGAATACGTGGCATGCGTGGCATGGGAACACTCCGGAAGGATTCGAGGAGTTGAACGCGACAATCGATGATGCCGCTCGTGAGGTTGGGAGAGATCCGTCCGAGATCGGTCGAACCACGGCACTCTATTGGCAGTTCTCGGGAGGCGGTGGCAGGCGTCAGGGCGACACCGATCGGCACACGGCCGATCCGAGGGTTGGCACGCCGGAGGAGCTCGCAGAGGTCTTGCGCTTGTACGAGGCACTGGGGGCCGACGAGGTGCAACTTGTCCTCGATCCGATCACGATCGGATCGGTCGACCAGGCGTCCAGAGCACTGAACCTCTTCCGCGGATAGGAGGGTCCTGTCGGTTAGCGTTTCCAGGATGCAATCCCGGGTTCTGACTGCGCTGCTGGCTGCCTCTCTCGGGTGGGGGATGGCTGGTGTTGGCACCCGTTTCGTGTTCTCAGAAGGTGTGACAACCTTCACAGTCATCGTCGTCCGCATCCTGACAGCTACTGCGGCGGCCCTTCTCATCTGGCTTAACAAGGGCGGTGGAATCTCCCGATCGGCATGGCGCGACGGAGCGATCATCGGCGTGCTCCGCATCGGGCTTGCTCCGATGCTCTTCATCTCCTCGCTGCAGTACGTCTCCGCCGGTGTCGAGGGAATCTTCATTACGATCATTCCGGCATCGACGGCAGCGCTTGCGGCTGTGGTGCTTCACGAGCGGCTCGGTCGGAACCAGATCCTCGGGTTGGCGATCGGCCTCGTCGGTTCGGTCCTCATCGTGGCGTTCGGCGACTCGGGGATCGGCGGCGACGGTGGCAACGTTCGTATCGGAGCCATGTTCGCACTCGCTGGTGTTGTCGCTGGGGCAGCGAGCGGTGTCCTCAGCCGGAAGTATGCGCCACGGCACCGAACCACGGAACTCGCCACTCCGATGTTCATCTCCGGAGCGGTCGTAGCCGTGGCAGCCGGTCTGACATTCGGAGACATCGACCTCTCGGGGGTCAATTCGACGTCATGGGTCGTGCTGATCGCACTCGGCATCGGGGGTACCTTCCTACCGTTTTTCGCGACGCTGTTCGCTTCGCGGCACACGTCGGCCGCTCGGGTCGCGTTGACCGGATATCTGGCACCTGTCGTCGGCGTCGTGGCCGGCGTGGTTCTGCTCGGCGAAGTGCTGACCGTGCCGATCATCATCGGAGCGGTGTTCGCTCTGATCGGCGTCGCAGTGGCCGGCCGCTCCCGTCCTGTTCGATCCACGGCGGCATAGCCCTCGGTTGTCTACCAGGTCTTCCCCCAGACGGTGCCATGGTATGACTCGGTGAATCCAGCGGATTCATAGAAGGCATTGGCGGACTCATCGTCGCCGGTGTCGACGTACACGTCGGTCACTCCGAGCGTCTTGAATCGATGGAACAACTCCAGAATCAGGGCACGGGCAAGCCCTTGACGCCGGTGGTTCGGATGTGTGCAGACCGGCTCGATGATTCCGCGTCGGTTGTGCTCGTCGTACGTTCCGCCGACATGTGCGGCAAACGATCCGTCGGGGTTCTCCGCAACGAGGTTGAGGTCGTGGGTGAAGGTCGGTGACTTGGTCATGAACGTGTTGAGAGCCGTGGCGGTGTGGAGGTCGGTGTTGAATCCTGCATTGATGACGTCAGCCATCCGCTGGGCGATGTTCGGATCGCTTACCCGCGTCGACCGCAGCGTGTACCCATCGATCCGGGGAGTTGGCTGAACGCACTGGTCGCCGAGACGGAGATGTCGGGTCGCTCCTCCGGCTGCGAGCTGCTCCCAACCGCGTTCAAGGAGGACCCGTTGTCGCAGCGAGTCGTAGTCGAACACGAACGTGGTGATCGCCCTACCCCTTCCGTCTTGACTCGGCAGGGAGAGGCGGTTCTCGGCCCACTCGTACATGGCCGGTTCCAGGTGTCGGAAGTCCGGGTGAACCTGAAGGTGGACGTCACCCTGGCCTTCGGGGTGCGCCGCACCGACGATCCGACCATCGGATTCCCAGATCCTGACGAGTTCACGCAGACGTCGAACGGGTACCGGCCGCTCCTGATGGAATCGCAAGCCCTCCCAGCGCCGATTCTCCCAGATGAATCCGACCGGTGTAATCGGGTACGTATCCAGGATGAAGTCGCGGATGCGCCACCAGTCATCGTCGTTCCGCAACGCTCGTGACGTCGTGCTGGGAGATGGCGGCGTCATCATCGGTACCTCCTGGGCAAGTATCCCAGATGACGGTGGCCGAGGGGTCAGCTGAGACTCGCAGCGGAGCCGGTCGTGTTCGCCTCTCTCAGTATGCGGACGTTGTCGATCGTGTAGATGGCGAGGGCGATCCACACCAGCACGAATCCGAACCACTCGCCCTTCGACACGACCTCGCCATATAGAACGACACCGAGGAGGAGTTGAAGGATCGGGGCGATGTACTGAAGGATTCCGAGGGTTGAGAGAGGGATGCGTTGAGCGGAGGCTCCGAACAGGATGAGTGGGAAGATCGTGACCGCTCCGGCGGTGATCAAGAGCAATGTCGTGGTCGCCGACGATCCGAGAGCGCCGGTCCCATCTTCGGCAAGGAGACCTAGGTACAAGAGTGCCGGCACCGAAACGAATGCCACCTCCATGAACAATCCCTCGATCGGAGGTGCCGCCGTGGTGCGCTTCTTGAGGAGACCGTACGTCCCGAATGAGAAGGCCAGGACGAGGGAGATCCATGGCAAGACCCCGGACACGATCGTCATTCCTGCAACACCGATGACGGCGATCCCGACCGCTATGCGCTGGGCGGGGCTGAGGTGCTCCCGCAGCACAATCACGCCGAGAGCGACCGACACCAGGGGGTTGATGAAATAGCCAAGGGATGCTTCGACGATGTGATTCGTTGTGACCGCCCACACGAAGACGCCCCAATTGATGGAGAGAAGGACACCAGCGACCAGCGCCGTCGCGGCCGTGCCCGGCGAGCGAAACGAGTCTCTCAGCACGTTGAGGTGCCTCGTGACGACGATGATGAGGAATAGAAGGGGCACCGACCAGACAATCCGATGGGCGAGCAATTCGAGAGCGGGAACGGTTTCGAGGGCCTTCCAGAAGATCGGGATGAGACCCCAGAAGGAGTAGGCAGCAACGGCCAGCCAGATTCCCTTCCGTTGCTCCACGTTTCCCCTCTCCTCGACTGTTCAGTGTCGCAGACCGGGCGCACCTATCGGCCAACCGGCCAAGCGCTGGGAATGGTGAGGTGTGCTGTCTGTTTGGCGCCATGACCGAAACCAAGGAGGACTGATGAACGCTGCACTGTGGGCATTTCAAGTGATTCTGGCGATCATGTTCATGATGGCCGGAGCGATGAAGATGATGAAGGACAAGGACGAACTTGCGGGGAAGATGGGCTGGGTCGAAGACTTCTTCCAGGGCACGATCCGATCGATCGGCACGGCCGAGATCTTGGGAGCGATCGGACTGATTGCTCCCGCGTTGGCGGGGATCGCGCTGATCCTGACACCGCTCGCCGCCTCCGGCCTAGCCGTGGTCGCGATGGGTGCGATGGTGGTCCACATCCGCCGCCACGAGTACCCAATGGCCTTGATGACCATGATGCTCGCAGCGATGTCCGTGTTCGTCGCCTGGGGACGGTTCGGGCCCGAAGCGTTCTAAATGGGGCAGACATCCTTCGTCCAGAGTGGGGATCAGCCGGATTCCGGTTGACCCCATCGCAACTCTGCGCACTAGCGGCGCGCCTATCGTTCCCAGATGAACCGAACCATCGACACCTTGCTCCTTCTCGCCCTTCCGGCATCGGGCAAATCCGAGCTTCGCCGGTACCTCGCTCACCTCGAGCCTGAGATCGCCGA
>JGI24024J18818_10000314_pt1 | contig 17554 bp, 15 predicted proteins | sample Cruoilmetagenom2_FD_18818 | JGI IMG/M metagenome (IMG submission 18818) | reverse complement strand
ACTTAGAAATATTAATAAAAACAGAGAACATGTTGAAGATATCATTATGGAAAATATCTTGAATGAAAGCAGCCAGATAGACAGATTTGGTAGTTTTGTACTTGTGATTGCAGCGGTTGCACCACTCATGGGACTACTGGGTACAGTAACAGGGATGATAGAGACATTTGATGTCATTACGGAATTTGGTACAGGTGACCCTAAACTTCTCTCAGGCGGTATCTCTGCAGCACTTGTAACTACGATGCTAGGGCTTATCGTTGCAATTCCACTTCTTTTACTTGGGAACCTTCTTTCCGGATGGGCACAAAGTATAAAAGATTCTATGGAGCAAAGTGCGTTACATATCGTAAACCTTTACGAGAAACACAGAGTTTAAGATGTTGTCACCATTTGAACACATTGAGAGGTTTGTTGACCTTATGAATACTGGAGGATTGGTGATGTGGGTACTTTTTGTACTTAACCTCTTTCTTTGGTATGGACTTGGGTATCGTTACTTGATACTCAAAAGAGGGACTAAGGGGAATGTTCGCCGTCTTATAGATAAACATGAGAAAAGAGGCGCTGTCCAAGAGATGCGCGGTATGCTTGATTATGCTGTAGCGGATGCTTTGTACGCAGCAAAAGAGGCAAAAGCCATAGGTGGGAATATGAGAAAACATATCTATGGGACACTTCTTCCTTACTATACAGATACAAGCAGATATAGGGTACTTATCAAAACAATTATTGTGCTTGCACCACTGATAGGGTTACTTGGAACAGTCATAGGGATGATAGAAACATTTGATGCCTTACAAAATAGTTCTATGTTCTCACAGGGAGCCAGTATATCCGGTGGTATTTCCAAGGCTCTTTTTACGACGGAATTAGGTTTGGTTGTAGCAGTTCCAGGGCTTATACTCGGGCGAGTATTAGATAAAAAAGCTGAACGTTTTGAGCTTGAATTTGAACAAATGACAGACATAATATGTACGAAGGATTTACATGAGATTTAGACCAAAAAAACAAGATGTAGAGAATGTAGATGTATCACCATTGATCGATATGGTTTTTATCTTATTGATTTTCTTTATGGTAACGACTACCTTTGTAAAAGATATGAAATTAGATCTTAATCGCCCTTCTGCTGCAAGTGCGAGTAAATCAGATTCTAAAGTAGTACGGGTTTACATAGATAATACAGGAGCAGTATATATAGATAACCAGCCTGTACAGATATGGGCTATACAAAGTAAACTTAGAGATCTGCTACGTACTGCTGCAGATAAAGCTGTACTGGTTGTCTCTGATGAGACTATCCCTGTTGAAACACTTATTGATGTTGTAGATGAATGTCGTATGTCTGGTGCAAAAGATGTAGCAGTATCAACTTCTAAAGAGATGGGATAATCTGACATGGCTAGAGAAAAATTCAAAAGAGACAATGCCAAATTTTTTGCTCTTTTGGCAATGTTCGCAGGTGCAGTACTTATGGTACTGCTTGTTGTCTCTTTTAACGCTAAAGTTAAAAAGAAAGAAGAGAAGGTCAAAGACCCTATGCGTTATGTGAAGATGCAAAAGCAAATGCAAGAGGTAAAAAAACCTAAGCCTAAACCTAAGCCAAAGCCTAAAAAAGCACAACCTAAGGCACCACTACCGGACATAAGTTCTATGCTTGGAGGTATCGCTATGAATATACCGGAGTTTACTTCAGGTGATATTATAGGTAATGCAAGAAATATCTTGGGGGATGTAGCTGCAGATGCTGCTATGAGTGAAGGAACAGTAGATACAAAACCAAGAGTACTTTCACGCTCTGCTATGGAGTACCCAAAAGATGCTGCTAAAAAAGGCATTAAAGGATATGTCATTGTGAATCTTCTTATCGCTAAAGATGGAAGTGTGGAGCTGGCTAAAGTCATCGCATCAAGCCCTGCAGGTGTTTTTGATGTTGTAGCACTTAGAGGCGTAAGAAGCTGGCGTTTTGCTCCTGCAAAATACAAAGGTAATCCAGTCAAAGTATGGGCAAAACAAAAAGTCCGTTTTGACTTAAATTAAGGCAATAAAGATGTTTAAAAAATTTATAATACTAGCATGGGTTCTTGTTATAAGCAATACAGTTCTCATGGCTCAAAAAACTGAAGAACAGAGCATTGACCACATAGAAATAGCAACCATCTTATTTTATGATGGAGAGTATGATAAGGCACAAGAAGAGCTGCAAAAAGCAAAAGATTCACATACAGATATAGATTGGATGAAATATCATTCTATGAGAGGGATTATATTTTTAAAAGAAGAGAAATATAATCAAGCCATCAATGCACTCAATAAGGCCATTATAGCGACACGCCAAAAAGTGTACAAGGCACCAGTAGAAGCGAGAGAGAAAAAAGAGGTACTGTTCTCTCTCTTCTCAAGTGAGAAAAAAGCACAAAAACCTAAAAAAAGTATGCCTGCATTTGAGCCGGAAAAACTCAGAAAAGAAAAAATAGAAGAGCTTTACATCTATCTTTCTCAAGCATACTATAGAAAAGGTGCATACATTAGTACAGTAGAAGCGCTTAATTCTGCTGGACAGAGAGGTCAGAGCAGTGCATCTCTTTTTACACTTAGAGCTGAATGCTACTGGAAAGTAAACCAGAGATCATCTGCTATTGAAGCATTAAACAGAGGGTCTAAACTTTTTCCAAAAGATGCCACATTACTGAAACAAAAGTTTTACTATTTTGCAGAACTTAAACTCTATCAAGCTTCTATAGGTGCAGCAAAAGCATATATGAAAAAAATACCTGCCAATGCACAAGAGTATATTTCACTGGCACAGATGCTTCAGGGTGCAGGAGAGTTTATGGAGGCTATCAAGATACTTGAAGAGGCAAAACTGATTTTCCCTACTTCGGCAAAAGTACACATACTTTTAGGACACTACTATAATCAAAAAGAGATGCCTTTTACTACGGCACATCTTTTTGAACAAGGTTCCTACTATGACAGTAAGTATCTCAAAGAAGCATCAGAAATGTATAGAAGAGCCGGCGCTCTCTCTCATGCCCTTTATTTGAACTCAATGATGAAAGATAAGAAAGAGAAGACAAAACAAAAAGTGGCGATATTTGTTAATAGAGGTGAATTTGAAAAGATCATTGGTCTAAAAGACGCCCTAAATAGATATGGTTTGCTCAAAGATGACAATATGCGCTATGCACTTGCTTATGCATATTATATTGTAAAAGACTACGAGCAATCAGAGGCCCATTTGAAAAAGATAGAAGACAATGAGCTGTTTGCAAAAGCAACAGTCATTCGTAAAAATATAGAAAAATGTAAAAACAACCCTCTGGAGTGCATATAAATGAAACGATTAATGAAACTACTACTTATCATGATATTACCTTCTCTGCTTTTAGCAGTGGAGCATGGGAAAGGTTCGGTATCAGTATTGCTTTTTAGTGATGGTAAACCACTTATGAGTAATGAAGTAAGATTAGATGGAAAAAGAACATTCAAAACAGATAATGACGGATCTATACAAGTAGCATTATCTGTAGGTAAACATCAGATAGAGATTTATGGGAAAGATGCTACAGGTGCGAACTTGGGATACTTCAAAAAGCAGATCATGATCAAAGAGGGAAAAGATACCCAGGTTATTGCGACATTGTCTAAAATGGGTGCAGATAGTATTGATATAGATACACCTTTAGTTGCAGTAAAATCGATAGAAGTAAAAAAAGCTACAGGTACAGGTAGATTAAGTGGAGTTGTACTTTCATCCCAAGGAGGTAAAGCTATTTCAGGTGCAAGGGTATTTGTGCGTGGTACAGAGGTAGATACAAGAACAGATGAAAAGGGACACTTCTCTGCAACAGTACCTTCTGGTACAAGCCTGAGTATATCAGTAGTGCACTCAGCCTATAGTGCACAGACAGTAGGAAACATTCATCTAAAAAAAGATGGTGTTACGTCAAGAACAGTAAGACTTACACCTGCAAGTATGGAACTTGATGAGTTTGTTGTCTTAGCACCTAAGGTACAGGGAAGTATAGAAGATGCAATAGAAGAAGAGAAGCAGATTGTTGCTATTGCAAACATCCTTGGATCGGAAGAAATAGCTAAAAAAGGGGACAGTGATGCAGCTTCTGCACTTAAAAGAGTTACGGGTGTGACACTTATTGGTGGGAAAAGTATTTTTGTTCGTGGTCTTGGAGAGAGATATTCAAATATTGAAATGAACTCCCTCCCTCTACCCTCTCCTGACCCAACCAAAAGAGTTGTACCACTTGATATTTTCCCTTCAAGTGTCATAGGTTCGATGAAAATACAAAAAAGTGCTACAGCAGACATTCCTGCAAACTTTGGGGGAGGGTATATTGATCTTCGTACCAGGGATCAGGTTGCTGAAGATTATTTCAAAATCAAACTAGGATTAAAAGGTAATTCTGAAACAGGACAAGATGTTATCTCTTACCAAGGAAGTGATGGTGATTGGACAGGATATGATGATGGGTACAGAAATATTCCTAGTGACATACTGAATCACTCGGCAGTCACTGTTGGGGAACCCTTAGGTGTGTATTCTAGAAGGGAACTGGGTGAAGAACGTTTTATTCAAATGACCCATGATTATGCAAATAGAAACTATGGAACCTTTAATGAATCTTTACCTTTAGGTGGAAGTTTTGCACTTGAAGGATTAAAAAACTTTGAAATTGATGAGGAAAATAAAATTACTGTATTTGGTAATTATGCATACACTCAAGAGCATAGCTATAAAGAAGAAAGTTTCTATAAATACAGATATGATGTAAATAGTCAACCAGAAGATACTCCACTCTCAGATGGTACTAAAAGAGCAGCGACTTCCGAATATAAACAGACAGGGATGCTAAATGTGAATTATGCATTTTTGGATGTATTCAATATAAAATATACAAAATTATATACGCATGTAGGTGAAAAACAGACTAGAGAAACAGAAGGTGTTTTTGGTTCAAACTTTCTTTATCAATATTATACATATCTGGATTGGAATGAGAGAACATTAGATACAGATCAGATTACAGGGGATCTTGATTATGCATTATTTGATATAAAAAATACATTAAACTTTGGTGCCGAATATGCTACAGCCAAACTTTATCAACCAAATAATTTCTTGTATCAGGATGTACGTCGTGGTGAAACGGAAGAGACATATGAAAGACTATATTTTGAAGGATCTCAAAACTTTTTAGGTAAACGTATAGAGAGTAATGATGATGTATTGGCTTTTTATCTCAATAATAAATTTGAGTATGGCTTTTTCAGTGATGATGACTATATGCAGCTTGGGTTTACGTATAGTACCAAAGAGCGTACCTCGGAATATCAAAAATTTTATTTAGATAAAAATCAGGGACATGGAATTGATGACTATTCAAATTTACCGGGGGGTGATCCCGAAGGATTATTGAATGAATATGTTCGTGGTAATACAGATTATGACAATCTCCCATGGCTGATAAAAGATCTTTTTAACCCAGCAGATTATTTTGATGCTGAAGTGAATCAGGCAGATACATTTTTTAACATGTTTGCAAAACCTTATGACTATCTTGAAGTGATGGCAGGGATTAGATATGTGAATCTTACTCAAACTATATATGAATATTTTGAAGACAGCAATAATGGTAATAGTATTGCAAAAACAGAGAATGCTCTTGAAATAAATGATTTTTTCCCAAGTGTCAGTGTTAAATATAAATATGATGAAGAAAATATTTTTGATTTTGCCGTATCAAAAACATTTATTATCCCGGACTTAAGAGAGTTTACCAGTGGTTCATATTTTCACCCTTATGAAGTTGCTACAGTGCGGGGTAACCCTGAACTGGTAAATACACTTATCTATAATGTTGACTTCAAATATAGCCACTACTTTTCAAGTGATGAGTATATTAAAGTAGGTCCATTTTATAAATATCTGGATAAGCCTATTGAAGATACACAATTAGAATCATCTTCATTGCCTATTTATTCTTATGACAATGCAGATTATGCCTCTATGTATGGTATCGAGATAGATGGACGAAAAACATTTGATGTTCTAGACAGAGAGACAAGCAATACCTTATCTCACTACATAGGTGATCTATCTAAATATTATATTGCAGGAAATATGTCGTTTACTGATTCAGATGTGACACTTAGAGAAGAGCAAGAAGGTATCCTAACGAGTAACCATAGACAACTGCAAGGACTTTCTCAAACAGTTTTAAATCTTACTTTAGGATACGACAGTGATGATAGATCTGTAACACTTTCATACAATAAAATGGGAGAGAGAATACGAAAAGTCGGAATCATCTCTGATGTAGGTGTTATGTATGGTGATACCATAGAGATCCCTCCTTCTTTATTGGATTTTGTTTGGATGGAAACCTATGCTAACGGACTTGCAAGTAAGTTTAAAATAGGAAATATATTAGACAGTGAAACAACATGGGAACAAGATGAAAAAATCATTAGAGAGTTTAAAACAGGACTAACTTTTAGTTTTAATGTTGGATATAAGTTTTAATATATGAAAATTGATATAGATAAGAAAGGCTTTGAAAGGGATAACGACATCGATCCTATCGCAACAATTTTGATTATAGAAGATAATGAAGATCTGTTGGAACTAGAAGAATTTCACCTCATAAAAGAAGGGTATAAGGTTATAGGGGTAACTTCGACAAAAGAGGTGGAATCACTATTGGAGGGAGAGGTAGATCTGATGCTTGTAGATCGTACACTTCCCCGAATAGAGGGGAGTGAGTTTGTAAGTTACCTTCGGGATAAAGGTGTATCCACCCCTGTGATGTTTGTTTCTGCAAAAGACAAAGATGAGGAGATAGAAGAAGGATTTATATGTGGAGGTGATGACTACCTAAGAAAACCTTTTAATATCAATGAACTTCTTTATCGTGTAAAAGCGATACTTAGACGTACAAGTGCCATAAAACATGATAGGCTGAGTGCCCGTGATATTGTGATGGATTTTAATACACGAAAAACATATATAGATAACAGTGAAGTAGAACTTACCAAACTGGAGTTTGACCTCCTTAGTCTGTTTATAAAAAATAAAAACAGGGCACTCGAAAGAGAATATTTACTTCAGAATATATGGAATGATAATGAAGGGACACAAAAACGTACAGTTAACGTTACTATCAATCGTCTAAAGAAAAAAATAGACCCACAAGATGAAAAAGAGTATATCGTTCCTGTTCGTGGCATAGGATATAAGTTTAATTAAACTTTTTACATCTTTTCCTTTCCTGTTACCAAACTATATCCATTTTGTTCTCACCCTGTTACACATTACTGTTAATCTTTCAATTGCAAAAAATTATATAAAAAAGGTATACGTAATGATGAAAAAGTGGATCTCTTTGGCTACAGTAGCCATTTTAGGTATAGGGCTTACAGCTTGCAGTGATAATAACGAAACGGAAGTGGAAGCCGAGGTAGAAATAAAAGAAGTAGGGATAGAGGCAACCAAGGTTGAATTTATAGGTATGGCAGCTCCAACAGGAGATAATATGGCTAGAGCATATTCGGATGCCAAAGTTCGTGTATATACTTCTCAGACAGAGTATACAGAACATGAGCTTACTTATAATACACTTTTTAATATCAAAGACAGGGTTGGTACAAATGAGAACCAGGCCGGACAGCTTTATAATGCTAAAATGGAGCCTATCATGGATCCGTATGGGCAGCCTGTACTTGCTGAAACCCCAGATGCAAACTCATTTTTAAATGTTGGAGGTAAACTGTTTTTAGTGTCTCATTTAGAGTATGACTGGATTTTAAGCAGTGGTGAAAAAGCCTATAAGGTAGAAAACTGGTATTCAAGAATGCCGATGAATATGTTGCTTACATCTATAGAACAAGATGAAAATGGTAATCTTGAAGCTGTGGAGCAAAAACCGCTTGATTTTTCCAGTGTGGATGGCCTATGGATCCCGTGCTTTGGGTCTCAAACCCCCTGGAATACACACTTGGGAAGTGAAGAGGATTATGATCTTTACTATACTGCTGGGTATAAAGGCAGTAAAACAGAATCCGGTATTAAGGCATTGAGCGAAGTTTATTTTGAAAATGAAAAAATGGCTAACCCTTACCACTATGGATTCATTACAGAAGTTGAAGTGAAAAGCGATGCATCTACAAAGATTGCAAAACACTACTCAATGGGTAAAGGTACTTGGGAGATGGCTAAAGTACTGGACGATGGTAGAACAGCATACTTTGGTGATGATGGTAGAAATGTCGGGATGTTTATGTATCTAGCTGACAAAGCGAATGATCTGACGGCTGGTACACTGTATGCTGCCAAATGGACACAAACAAGTCCGGCAGGATCTGATGGTGGAAGTGCAAACCTGTCATGGATCAAACTGGGGCATGCTACAGATGCAGAAGTAAAGGCATGGGCAGACTCACATACATTTGAGGATATCTTTGAGTATAAAACAGAAGAGGAAACAAACGGAGTGACACCAGCGGGTTATACAGCCATTAAAGCAGGGCACACTTACGGTGTTGAATATTTGAAGCTTAAGGCAGGGAAAGAGAGAGTTGCAGCAGCTTTAGAACCTCGTCGTTATGCAGCACTTCTTGGGGCTACAACAGAGTGGAATAAAATGGAAGGTGTTGCATATGACAGCCAAGACAAAAAACTCTATATGGCTATGAGTTATATCAAAGATGGTATGCTTGAAGATGATACATTTGCAAGGGATGATATCAAGATTGCTAAAAACAACTGTGGCGGTACATATGAGATCGTTCTAAGTGCAGGTCAGAAAGACAGTGAGGGCAATGCCATTAACTCTGGATTGGTCGCTACGAGTATGAGTGTACCGGCTACACTTCTTGGTCAACCGATCGAATCGGATGCAAATGGTAATACCTGTGCTATTGACAGTATAGCAAATACAGATAATGTTTTCTTCTCTACTAAAATGAGAACACTTTTCATTGGTGAGGACAGTGGTACGCATACAAACAACTTTGTATGGGCGTATAATGTAGATACGAAAAAGCTTTCTCGTCTTCTTTCTCTTCCATCTGGTGCAGAAGCGACAGGGCTTCAGGTAGTTGACAATGAAAATGGTCATGCGTATATTATGAGTAATGCACAGCACTTAGCTGACTTTACAAGTACTACACCAGATTCTCTTAAAGCTACATTGGAGACTAAAATAGATAAGTTCAATGCTCCATTCGGTTATATTGGCGGTATGCCAGGTATTAAGTAATTATTGTTGAGGCTTTGCCTCAACAGTAACAAAATCTTCTTACAAAAATTAAAAAAGGAAATACATGCGTTGTTTATATAGTTTACTTTTTGTGAGTGGATTTATGTTTCTGGGCTGCAGTGATTTTGATACCGATCAGACAGAGACAGTCATTAAAAGTCCAATGGTCGGTGAATTCAGAAGCCGAACGCTATTTGAAAACCCTTATGCGAACATTCCGGCACAATGTTATATAGAGACATCTTACGGAACACAGAATGCTTGTCTTTTTTGTCACTCCAATGCCGCAGCAAGAAAGAAATTAGGCAATACGCTCCCGCAAGCCGGCGCAAATTCAAGAGTCGGAAATCTTCAACTTGAGTATGCTTTTGGTCCTGTTAATGAATTTGCCAAATCTCCAAACATTAATCCTTGGGAAAATACGATTTTCCCCCAAAGGATTGATGAGGAGATCAATAAACTGAGTATTGATACTTCTGCCTGGGATATGAAAGGGTATGTCAAGGAAGATAACTGGCAAAGAGCTTATGATAAAAGAACAGGTTCAAAACTGCAGAGCAATAGTTGGACTAAAGATGACGAGTATCGTCTGTTTCCTGCTTTAAATCCTTCTGCATTACCCGCTGACAGTGATGGTTTTGTAAGAACAAATAGTAGTGATGAGGTACTGTTTCAAGACAGTGAAGGATTTAATACAGGCTGGAGAAGTATTAATTTTATGCCATATGGTATTTTTACGCCACATACTGGAAGCGTGAGCGGTGTCTATATACGACTTAAAACAAAGTTTATGAAAGATGAAAATGGCAAATACGATGTTGAGGTATATAAAGCAAACTTGGCATTGGTAGAAAAAGCGATCCAGGATAGACTGCATAGTGAAGAGGCGCACTATGTTGGTGAAGCAAAAGATGAAACTATTTATAAAGGGCTCTTCCCTCTAGGAACAGAGTTTGCACACCCTCTTCACTATGTGGATGTGGAAGCAGATGGAACAAACTTGGGAAAAAACCGATTTCCGGGGCTGCGTGCGAATAGGGTCAAAGAGATAAGATATATGTATAAATATAAGATGTATTATCCTGGAGAAGTCGTTACAAAAGAAGAAGATGCACCGCTTTACTATAATGAAAAAGAGACATGGATGGACAATGGTGCAGGGTGGTACCTGTCCGGATTTATCGAAGATAAAGAGGGAATGTTGCGGGGGCAGACTCCAGAAGAGTTGCTGCAATGTGTGGGATGTCATAGCTCCACTTATGGTTTTGAGCCAGAACAGTTTACTTCTGGTACAGGCAATACTATCGATACAGTTTGGTCATTTTCCCGAAAGTTTGCAGATGATCTGGGTTGGGGGGAGATGGATTATATGGGATACAGGCATGACTTTACACTGGCTGAAAATATAACTTCGGGAAAAGCACATCGTGGGGATCCCATTAACCGTGAAGCAAAGATGGGAGAGTTTCGTTATTTTTTAAATCATGTGGTGGGTGCATCGCTTTATGGAGATATGCCAGAATCGATGGAGCATTATTTAAAAGAGGTGATTAGAAAAACAAATGGTTATAGTGATGACTTCCCGACACTGGAGTTCACTTCTGTTCCTGAACTCGAATATATTCAGACATTACGATTAAAACTTATGCGTGAATTTACAGCAAAAAAAGAGTATCTAGACAGTGATGGGTTTATCCACGCTTCATTGTTATACCCCACTTTAAATGAATCGATCGCAGGAGCAACTGGCTATAGAAAAGTGGTTGCAACCCAGCGATATACAAAAGGCAAAGATTACTTTGGTGTGACGCCGTTTACCTTTAAATACTTTCGGGATGAAAACAGAAGTTTTCTCCATATAGACGATAAAACACCCTATGTGTTTGGAGAAGTGATTACTGACCGGCCTTATGATCATAGTGAAACCATTACCAAAGGGGTGGGTATTGTATCTACACTTATAGACGAAAACGGTGCCAATTATGATGCTGAATACTTGCCTATTTTTACTTATCCTCAAAAGTTTGAGAACAAGTAACCATTGTGTTACTTACTTGTAGTAATTTTGTTATCAAAAATAACTATGATTTTTTAGAAGCCTAACGGAGTCATACTGGAACTATCATCATGTAGACTTCATCATATAAATAAAACGCACTTCTCACATTCTTTATGTCCAGATGGCTCCGCTAGTTTTCTTAATTAAATATGCTTAATGAAGTTCTATATGAACAAAACATGATTCTAAAAGGAGATGAACATGGAAGATTTTTTTGTTATACCTATAGTGGATATAGATCCCTCTTGGAGCTTAAGAGGTTTTCATCATGACTTTTATGCTTCGGAATACTGTGAAGAAGTATTAGACATTCCATCAGATTATCTTGAAGAGGCTAATTTGTCTGAAGAGGGTTTGGAGATTAGCCTGATCAATGATGAAAATATAATTGAGGAGGACTGGTATATACAATTAAGATGTATCTCTAAGTATATACAGGCTTTATAATAGCACCCATTATGAGTATCCAGGGTTATTCAGAGGGTTCCATAATAAAATCATAAACCTTTCTTCTCATTTTTTGAAAACCCCGCACCCTTTTTAGTCTTAGCTTTGAGCCCTAGTGTTTCAATGATACTACGATAATCTGTACTCGCCAGATACATACGGGAAAAACAGGTCGCAATTACGGCAAAAGAGCTACCTATGGCAAAAGTTTTAAAAAGTAAGTAAATAATTTATTGGCTTTAAGAGATAGTGCTTATGCTATCTCTAATTTCTTAATACAAAAATGATTTTATAGTTCAAATGGCATTTTTGAATACTCCTCTAATATATAAGATATTGTATAAGGAGTATATATTTAACTGATAACAAAATGATTACTAATCTTGATAGGGATAAAGAATTTTAAGTACTAAGTTTTCCTAACACATTTTCACCCTTTTTTATCTGTAAAGTGATAATTGCCAGATCCTCTTTTAATTCTACTAAATCTTTATTGCCCAGGGTTTCTTTTTCAATGTTGCCTAATGTCTCTTTTTTGGATCTTAATTTTACTAAAAGACGTTCCATAGATTCTTTTTTTCTTGTTTTTTGGTGTCTGTCTAATTTAAATGACTTTTTTACCTGTATTATAAACTTTTTTATACCCATGTATTATCCTTCTTTTCCTGAAGATAATAGCTTTATTTAGTTTTAAAGCTATTATTTATACTAGCTTTAAAAGGTAACAAAATGGTAACATTCTCTCTGGTATATTTGTTATAGAAATGTTATCACTTCTTCTTATGATTTCACATTCATCTAATGGAGATACATATGAAAGACGAAATATATATATCGGAAAAGAAGCTGGCAAAGCTTGCTAAAAGACTTTCCAAAACGTTTACTATAAATGAAGAAGAGGCAATGGAGGTCATCTATGAAGAGTGGGATCTTGTTGAAACGCTTTTCCATGCACATACAAAAGTCAAAGCCGTACACTCTCATCTTATAGATGAAATAAACTATACTTACCGGATAGCATAATGCAGTTAAGTGTGGAAAATTATATGGTGCATCACTATCCTGCGATAGAGACGTTTCCCTCTGCTGCAAAAAAAGTATTGTTTTCTGCTATGAAAAAGCTTTTTCATGAAAACCAGATCAATATTTTTATGGAAAAGAATGCACATAAAGATACCTTTAGTTTTATAGAAGCTATTTTGGATCATTTTGATATCTCTGTGGCACTAAAAACCAATGAGTTAGCCCGTATTCCCTCGTATGGACGTTTGGTGATCATCGCAAATCATCCATTGGGTGCACTGGATGCTATGGCACTTTTACATCTGCTTAAAGATGTGCGTAAAGACATCAAGATCGTAGCAAATTCTTTTTTATATCAGTTTGATAACCTCAAAGATATCATCATCCCAGTAGATAACATCAATGGGAAGATGGATAAAGAGACGGTCAAAGGCATTTATAAAGCGTTAGAAGCAGAACAGGCAGTGATCATTTTTCCTTCTGGAGAAGTAAGCCGTGTAAAGCCCAATGGTATCAAAGACACACTATGGAAGAGTGGATTTTTAAAGATAGCATCCAAGATGCAAGCACCTATACTTCCTATCTATATCAAAGCAAAGAATTCTAAAAACTTTTATCTGCTTTCTATGATAAACCGTTCTTTGGCAACAGCAACACTACCACATGAAATGTTTAAGGCAAAAGGGAAAACAATAGAGTTTAAGATAGGGAAATCCATCCCTTTTGATGCGTATAATTTACCAAACTTGTCAAAAAATGAGACAGTAAAACTTCTTAGAAAGCACCTCTATAAAGTCGCGAAGAATCATAAACCGGTCTTTGCAACACAAAACGAAATATCTGTCCCGGAAGTGAGAAGTGAACTCAAAGCAGAACTTAAAAATGGAATACTCCTTGGTGAAACAACAGATGGTAAAAGCATCATAGTATATGAATCAGAGATAGAGAATTGTGTGATCAAAGAGATAGGAAGATTACGTGAGATCAGTTTTCGTCATGTGGGTGAAGGGTCTGGCAAAAAACGTGATATAGACGGATATGATTTTTACTACAAACATTTGATCATATGGGATGATGAAGCATTGGAGATCGCTGGTGCATATCGTTTAGGGCTTTGTACAGAGATCATAGAAGATTTTGATATCGATGGACTTTATACGGAAACACTTTTTAAGTTTGATGAGAAATTTGAGTATTACTTTGAGCATGGGTTAGAGTTGGGAAGAAGTTTTGTGCAGCCAAAGTACTGGAACTCCAGGGCTTTGGATTATCTTTGGCAGGGGATAGGTGCTTATATAAAGCAACACCCGAATATTCGTTTCCTTTTTGGTGCAGTAAGCCTCAGCGATTCTTTCAATTCTAAGGCAAAAGGGATGCTGATCTATTTTTATACGCATTATTTTGGATCAAATGAAGCATTGCTGAGTCATAAAGCACCTTATTGTCATCCTGCGTGGATAGAAAAACATTGTGAAGAGATATTTACAGGAGATGACTATAAAGCAGACCTTCGTACACTTAAAGAGGAACTGGGTTTTATGGGGTATGCAGTACCAACGCTTTACAAACAGTATGCAGAACTCTGCAAAGAGGGTGGTGTGAAGTTTTTGGATTTTGGATATGACAAAGATTTTAACAACTGTATAGATGGTTTTATTGTGGCAGATCTGGGTCAGTTAAAAGAGTCTAAGAGAAAAAGATATTTTGGTGAGTAAAACAATTGAACCCCCTGTAACCAAAATGTTTCCAAGTTGTTTTATACTTCGCCAAATCCTAAGTCGAATCGGCTTAATGGATAACTCATTTCTTAAGGAAACAAAGATGACATTGAAAACTATTCTTACAACAGCAGTTGCTGCTTCCGTAGCACTTACAGCAGTAAATGCCGATGAATTTAAGGGCAGAGGGGCATCATTCCCTGGTCCTATCTATAAAGCGTGGACTGCAGAGTACTTTAACGCAACTAAACATAAAGTAAACTATACACCGACTGGTTCTGGTGATGGTATCAAATCTATCAAAAAAAGAATGGTTGACTTTGCGGGTTCAGACAAGCCACTTAAACCAAAATCACTTAAGAAAGATAAATTACATATGTTCCCCGCTGTAGTAGGTTCAGTTGTTTTAGCGTATAACCTTGATGGTGTAAAAGATGGTGAGCTTAAGCTTAGCCGTGCAGCCATCGCCGGTATCTTTGGCGGAAGTATTACGCATTGGGATGACAAAGCCATCATGGCACAAAATGCTGGTCTTAAGTTGCCACATGAGCCTATCACAGTAGCAGTAAGAGCAGACAAGTCAGGTACAACATTTAACTTTACTTACTTCTTGAACAAACTAGATGAAAACATCAAGGTAAGTAAAAAACCTACATGGAAAGCAGCAAAAGTTGTAGCAGGTAAATCAAACTCAGGTGTATCAGCAAACATCCAGCAGATCAAAAACTCTATTGGATACATCGAGTACTCTTTTAAAGAGAAGTTAGGACTTGCCGCAGCACAGATAGAGAACAAAGAGGGTCAATACATTAACCCGACACTTAAGTCTTTCCAAGATGCAGCAAAATATGCAAGCTGGACAGCTGAGAATGATTTCTATGCAGTGATCGGTGACCCGGCAGGTGCAACATCATATCCTATCGTAGCGGCAACATTTATCTTGCTTCCTACAGAGAAAACAGAGATGAATAAAAAAGTAACAGCATTCATCGACTGGGCATATACAAATGGTGACAAAGCTGCAACAGATCTTGGTTATGTACCACTTCCGGCATCAACTAAAGATGAGATCAGAAAATATTGGGAAAGTAAAAAGATCAAATAAAACCTTTTTATAACACTTTCTTGTAACTCCTTTAACATACCAAATGGCATACCTTTTGCCAGTTGGTAATCAAAATGTTACCAACTTTCAATACAATTCCCAAAATTAATAACCAAGGCAAAAAATGAGTGGAAAACTCTTTAGAAACTTTTCTTTTTTATCAGCGACACTCTCCTTTTTTCTTCTTGTAGGTATCTTTGCCATACTCTTTACGTATGCGCAAGAAGCTATGCATGAGTTTGGATTTGATTTCCTTTTCAATGAGACATGGGAAGCAGATGAAGATGATGAGGGTGGTATCTTTGGTGGGTATGTGCCTATCATTGGTACATTACTTAGTACGCTTATTGCTATGGCTATCGCAACACCATTGGCGATGGGGATAGCTATTTTCCTCACTGAGATTGCTTCAGAGACCATTGGAAAACCTGTCTCTATTGCGATCGAGTTGCTTGCAGCTATTCCAAGTATCATCTACGGTATGTGGGGACTTTTTTACTTTGCTCCTATCGTGCAGTCTACAGTTGGGGGTAATGGTGTCGGGTTACTTACTGCGGGTATTGTACTTGCTATTATGATCATCCCTTTTATGGCAGCCATTAGTAGAGATGCGATGAACACCACACCACTGGTACTCAAAGAGTCAGCCTATGCTATGGGTGCAACAAAGTTTGAAGTGATCAAAGATGTCATTATGCCTTACTCCAAAGGCGGGATCATCGGTTCCATTATTTTGGCATTGGGTCGTGCATTGGGTGAGACGATGGCAGTAGCATTCCTTATAGGTTCTGTGATGAGTATACCTGGAAGTATTACTGATCCTACGACTTCTATACCTGTACTCTTGGCAAACAACTTTGCTGAAGCACAAGATCTGGAGATGAGCAGTATGTACTTCTTGGCACTGATTTTGTTTGTGGTGAGTTTCTTAATCATCTCTATAGCGAAGTTTTATTTTTTAGGCAGAAAGGTTAAGTAGTGAATAGACTCGTACTCAATAAAATCGTTTTAGCACTCTCAACACTCTCAGCAGTGATCGGGATAGGTTTTCTTTTTTGGATATTGGCAACGCTTAGTTATAAGGGTATCACCAGTATCCATTGGAGTACTTTTACCAATGACCTTGTAGAAGGGGGCATAAGAAACTTACTTGTTGGGCAGTTCACCATGGCGCTTATGGCAAGTGCTGTAGCTGTACCTCTGGGGATGATGGCAGGTATTTACCTTAGAGAGTATGGGCATGGTTCTAAGTTGGCTTCTGTGATACGAAATCTTTCTGATGTAATGATGTCGGCACCTTCCATCGTCATCGGTGTTTTTGTGTTTGCATTGTTTGTAGACCCATTTGGTGGCTACAATGGTTGGGCAGGTATCGTGGCACTGGCTATTATGATGATACCTATCATCATTTCAACGACAGATAATATGTTGTCTCTTGTACCTACAGAACTTCGAGAAGCAGGTATGGCACTAGGTGGAAGTAAACATAAGATCATCATGCAAATTGTTGTGAAGGCAGCAAAAGTGGGTATAACCACGGGTGTGTTGCTTTCTTTTGCAAGGATCATCGGTGAAACGGCTCCACTGCTCTTTACATCAGCCAATAACCAGTTTTTTACGATGGACTTGACAGAGCAGTTCCCGTCACTCACTGTAAGTATTTATAATCTTGCTACCTATCCGGATTCTGCAAGTAGAGAGTTGGCCTGGGCAGCTTCATTTATATTGACAATGATCGTACTCTGTATCAATCTCATCGGTCGATATGCAATAAGAAATAAAAAGTAAAAAGGTAAGGAAGTAATATGGCAAAAAATAACTTGGTAATGGAAATTGAAGATTTTTCATTTACATATGCGGGTGCAGAAGATCCTTCATTGAAAAAGATCAATCTTCCTGTACTGGAGAACAAGATCACTGC